>JAABUT010000665.1_pt1 | contig 50319 bp, 47 predicted proteins | sample 5559281 | NCBI WGS metagenome assembly JAABUT01 (sample SAMN10711880, study PRJNA513359) | rock metagenome | isolation source: Antarctica rocks | place: Antarctica: Victoria Land, Ricker Hills nord | collected 2016-01-04
AGGTATTATTGCTGGTTAATATTATTTTTATCAAACATACACAAACAGAATTTGCTTTAAATAATCTCTGAGCGATTATTAAAAATTGATTCAGCTTTTTTTCATGCTTCTTTTACCCTACTAAAAATGGTAATGTTTCTATGTTTTTTATGTAGAGATAAATCAAACACCTATTTTTTAATGCTAAAAGAAGCATTATTATAATATATTATGCTCATAATTAACGGTCTCATATAAATCAAACACCCTGAGGATCTAAAATAGTTTTATAAAATACAGAATACAATGTCATTTTATAAGTAGCTTTTCAACATTCAGGTACTGCAAATATAGTTTTTGGTAAATTTGCGGCACATACTTCTTTTATGCCCGATTTTTCTCATTTACACGTGCACACCCAGTTTTCGTTGCTGGATGGCGCTGCCGACGTTACTAAACTTTTTAAAAAAGCTGCTGCTGATGGCATGAAAGCCATGGCCATCACAGATCATGGAAACATGTTTGGTGCCTTTAAGTTTGTGGCCGAAGCCGGAAAACATAATGTGAAGCCGATTGTGGGCTGCGAGTTTTACGTGGTAGAGGATCGTCATAAAAAACAATTTACAAAAGATAAAAAAGATGTTCGCCATCATCAATTATTGTTAGCCAAAAATGCTGAAGGCTACAAAAACCTCATCAAACTGTGTTCGCTGGGTTATATTGAAGGCTTGTACAGCAAATGGCCGCGCATCGATAAAGAGTTGATCCTAAAATACCATAAAGGTTTAATTGCCACAACCTGTTGTATCGGAGCTTCTGTGCCGCAAGCGATTCTAAAAAATGGTGAAAAGGAAGCCGAAGCAGAGTTTAAATGGTGGCTGGATCTGTTCGGAGAGGATTATTATATAGAATTGCAACGCCACGATATTCCGGAGCAGATTAAAATAAATGACGTGCTGACTTCCTTCGCCCAAAAACATGCTGTAAAAGTAATATGTTCCAATGATTCCCATTACGTAGATCAGCAGGATGCCAATGCACACGATATTTTGCTTTGCGTGAACACCGGCGACATGCAAAGCACACCGATTGCAACGGATGAAGAAGGCGGAAAAGGTTATCGTTTCGGTTTCCCGAATGATCAGTTTTATTTTAAAACGCAGGCCGAAATGGGTCAGCTTTTTCATGACATCCCGGAATCATTGGACAACACGAATGAGATTGTGGACAAGATCGATCACCTTAAATTGAAGCGTGATATTTTACTGCCGAATTTTCCCGTTCCGGAAGAATTTAAAATCCATCACGGAGCCGAAGCAGATGTGCTGAACCAATGGGAATACCTGAAAGACCTAACTTATAAAGGCGCTAAAGAACGTTACCACGAAATCGGTCTGGAAGTACAAGAACGGCTTGATTTTGAATTGTTCACCATAAAAACAATGGGTTTTGCCGGTTACTTTTTGATCGTAGCAGATTTTATTAAAGCCGGTCGGGATCTGGGCGTTTTTGTTGGCCCTGGCCGTGGTTCGGCGGCTGGTTCAGCAGTGGCTTATTGCATCGGCATCACAAATATTGATCCGATTAAATACAATTTGCTTTTTGAGCGTTTCCTCAACCCAGACCGTAAATCCATGCCTGATATTGATACGGATTTTGACGACGAAGGCCGACAAAAAGTGATTGATTATGTGGTAGATAAATACGGGCAAAATCAAGTTGCCCAGATTATTACTTACGGCTCGATGGCGGCGCGAACGAGTATTCAGGATGTAGGCCGCGCACTAAATATGCCGCTTTCCGAAGTAAACAGCATCAAAAAACTGGTGCCGGAAACGCTTGGCATCACCCTAAAAAAAGCAATTGAGCAAGTACCGGAATTGCAGGAAATCCTGAAAGGGAAAGACCTTAAATCTAAGGTGCTAAAAGAAGCAGAGAAGCTGGAAGGCTCTGTGCGGAATACGGGCGTGCACGCAGCCGGAATCATCATCGCGCCGGAAGCATTATACAATATTTTGCCGGTTGCCACTTCCAAAGAATCCACTTTGCTGGTTACCCAGTTTGATGGTAAAGTGGTGGAAGATGCAGGCGTGATCAAGATGGATTTTTTAGGGCTAAAAACACTAACGATCCTGAAAGATGCACTGCGGATGATCAAACTGAACCACAGTATTGATATTCCGATTGATGAATTGCCGCTGGACGATCAATTGACTTATGATCTTTACCAGGCCGGAAATACCAATGGTACATTCCAGTTTGAAAGCGACGGAATGCAGATGTACATGCGCGAATTGAAGCCCGATAAGTTTGAGGATTTGATTGCGATGAACGCACTGTATCGGCCGGGACCGATGGAATACATTCCAAATTTTATCAAGCGAAAACATGGTTTAGAGCCGATTAGCTATGATTTGCCGGATATGGAAGAATATCTGGCAGAAACTTATGGCATAACTGTTTATCAGGAGCAAGTGATGCTTTTATCGCAGAAACTGGCTGGTTTTAGTAAGGGCGATGCCGACGTTTTACGGAAAGCGATGGGTAAAAAGCAGATCGAAATCCTCAATAAAATGGAAGCGCAGTTTGTGGAAGGTGCTACAGCAAAAGGCCATCCGAAAGATAAAATCACCAAAATCTGGAACGACTGGAAAGCTTTTGCACAGTACGCTTTCAATAAATCGCATTCTACTTGTTACGCTTTTGTAGCTTATCAAACTGCCTATTTAAAAGCGCATTATCCGGGCGAATACATGGCGGCGGTGTTAAATAACCAGAACAACATCGAAAAAATAACCTTTTTTATGGATGAATGCCGGCAAATGGGGATTCATGTTTTAGGCCCGGATGTGAACGAATCTTCCACAACTTTTACTGTAAACAGTCATGGGGAAATACGTTTTGGGTTAGCCGGCATAAAAGGAGTTGGCGAAAAAGCCGTGGAAAGCATTATTGAAGAGCGTAATGTAAATGGCCTGTACACTTCGATTTATGATTTTGCGCGCCGGTCAAACAACCGTTCGGTCAACAAAAAATCCTGTGAAAACTTAGTTTATAGCGGTGCTTTTGACAGCTTTGGGTTGAAGCGTTCCCAGTTTTTTATGAAGACGGAAAACGGGGTTCTGACAGGTTTGGAACGTTTGATCAAATACGGAAATGACTATCAGCATTCTGAAAATAGTTCGCAGGTTTCGCTTTTTGGAGGTGCCAATGCTTCTTTTATCCCCGAACCTTCCATGCCGGAAGGTGAGGAATATCCGCTAATTGAAAAGCTGAAATATGAAAAAGATCTGATCGGGATTTATCTAACTGGCCACCCGTTGGATAATTACAAATTCGAGCTGGAAAAATTTTGTAATTCTTCTGTTGCTGATTTGAAACTGGTGCAAAAAATGAAAAACCGCGAAGGCGGCGAAGAGGTGATTGCTTCTTTTAACGACCTAAAACGCAGGCCGGAAATTTGTATCGGCGGTTTGGTTTCCAATGTTCAGCATAAAATGACTAAAACCGGAAATCCTTTTGGCACCTTTGTGCTGGAAGATTACAATGATTCTTATGAATTTGCGCTGTTTGGCGATGATTATATCAAATTTAAAAACCTGCTGTTTGACGGTTATTTTTTACAAGTTAAAGGAAATATTGAAGAAAAATTTAAGCAAAAAGACAACTGGGACCTGCGTATTTCCCAGATGCAGCTGCTATCCGAACTGCGCGATAAATTAACCAAATCATTAACCATCAGCTTAAACCTGAACGAACTTTCTGACCGTTTGCTCAATGACTTGCAGGATTTGGTAGAAGCCAATAACCAAAAATATGCTGTAAAAAACTGCCAGTTACGTTTTCAGATAAAAGATAAGGATGAAGCAATTGCTGTGGAAATGCCTTCGCGGAGTTTTAAAGTAAACCCGGCGGATGATTTTTTGGATGGCATAAAATTATTAACCAACAATCAGCCACAATTAAATTGATTTAAGCGGATTATTTAAATTTAAACAAAACACTTGCTTCAAAATAAAACAAGCTTCTTTTATTGGCTAATTTTGAAGTGATATTATCCGGCAACTTGTTTTGAGGAAAGGAATAACTCGGAATAAAAGAAACGATATATTTTTCCGCCTTATATCTTATTGGCAAAGTAGCTTCGTAATCCAACAAAGTAAATTTCGTGAGGTTTAATTGATCAGCAGCGGAAATCCCATTGAATGTACTAATGTCTCTTCTCCTCCGGCTAAAATAACCGTTATAAAAATTTTGAGTGCCGGTATTCAGGCTACCTTCAGGGCTAATTTCTATTGAGTTACTGGAGTTGAAAACTTCATCAATCGTAAAAACATGCATTAGCCCCGGATTGATAAATATGTCGTTATGAACATTTCTGCTGGAAATGCTGTAACTCACGCTCAATTCAGGTGTGATTATATCTGCCAGATCATAATTTAAATAAACGTTAAGAATACTGCTGATAGCGGAAGTAATGCGTGTACTGCCGGAACTGTAAAAATATTTGGAAAACGATACGCCACCATATAAATTATCATTGATTTCGTAATTATAGCCTGATTCTACATCACTTCCATCCAACGTCCTCCTTTTTTGGTTAAGGATAAAATTAAGCGTTCCTGATATATAAAATCCTGATTTAAAAGTGTATACTAATCTCGGGGCCAGCGTTTTTGAAGTTACCGTATCTGTTCTTCCCATAAAAATATTATTGTTTAGGTAACTGAGTGCACCTTTTAGTCCTGCACTTTTATCGTCGTCAATACTTATCGTTTGAGCGAAAGACTGCATTCTGTTTAAACAAGTAACAAAAACCAATACCTGATAAAATTTTTTCATGACAAATTAGGTTTGTAGTTCTACGGTGCAAAACTATAAAGTAAGGACAAATAACCTCAAATTTTTAAGATTGCAAATTTAAGCCGGATTAGAATCAATATCCGGATTAGTAGTCGTTAAAATGTCAGATTGTCACATTGCAAGTATGGCAAGCAAATTGATTATTCTATATTTGTTTAAACATTATAAAACATAAATATTATGGCTTTAGAAATTACAGATGCCAACTTTGATGAAGTTGTGCTGAAATCAGATAAACCCGTTTTGGTTGACTTTTGGGCAGAATGGTGCGGACCTTGCCGCATGGTTGGGCCGGTTGTGGAAGAAATTGCAAAAGAATACGGCGATAAAGCAGTTGTAGGAAAAGTTAATGTAGATACAAATCCGGGTATTTCTATGAAATTTGGTATCCGTAATATTCCGGCTCTGCTGTTTTTCAAAAACGGAGAGATTGTAGATAAACAAATTGGTGCGGTTCCAAAATCTGTTTTAGCAGATAAGTTGAACAAACAATTGGTGTAATACTTCTTTTATCATACAAAAAACCTGGCTTATTTTAAGCCAGGTTTTTTTATGCTTTTTTGTTTCGAGGATTTTATAACAATTAATATAAGATTAATTACAACTGATACTCCTTTTATACGAAGTTGTTTAAACTTTTAGGCTTCGTTTAAATTTGAAGAATTAAAAAAACACCCATGCTTCTTTTACCGGGTAAAAATTGGTGTTTGCATCCATTTAAATAAATCAAAACCCAAGAGCCTAATTTTTAGGTGGTAAAAGAAGCATCAACCCAAAAAAAGAGCGTTAGAAAAAAAGTTTAAACAACTTCTACATAAAATTTGATTGTAATGTGCTTTTAGAAGGTAGCAGTTGTATCTAAAACTATATAAATTTTAGTGCTAAAAGAAGCATTTCGAAAAACTCAATATGAAATCTGATTAGTGTTTAATTTTCTTGTACTTCGAAAGTAATCTCTTTCAAAATACTTTCATTTAATAATTTAAAGCTTTTACCGCTCACTTCAATCCAGTTATTGTGTAGAAACTCATTAATTACTTTAAAAAATGTTTCATATGAAACTGCTGCAAATGATGAAAGATCTTGTCTTGTCAGCTCAACATTTATCACACCATCCGCATCAACACCAAATTGTTTTTTTAAAGTTAATAGTGCCAGGGCAATTCGTTCTTTAACCGGCATATGTACCAGGTTGCGCATTCTTTTTTCCGATTCCTGAAGTTCATTCGCAAAAAATTTCATCAAAGAATAGGTAAGCTGATGGTTGATATTTAAAGTAGATTCAAAAAAAAGCAGATCAATATAACAAACTATGGTTTGCTCAATGGCAGTGGCAGATACCGGATAAACAGGGTTGTTGCCCAAACCCAAATGCCCAATAACATCACCTTGCTGGGCAAAACGTATAATGACTTCTTTTTCCTCATCCCACCGTTTATGCACTTTTACTTTTCCGGAAAAAAAAAAATAAATTCCTGTTACCTTATCGCCTTCTTTAAATAAATGTTGCCCTTTTTTTACCCCAAAGTTTTTTTTGTGAAGGCTGATAACCGGAATCCAATCTTTTATGCAATAGGTACATAAAAAGCAGTTATTTAAATTGCATCCGTTTTTTATTTCTTTCATCACTGTAATTGTTGAAGGTATTATAATCTTATTTTGAAAAGTCAGGCAATTATACCAGTTATCATCAAAACATAACCTGACTTTATTTATTGTTCTCACAATTAAAATAAGTAATTATTATTGAATATATTATCAAAATATATTGTTTAAGCAATATATTTGCACAAACATTTGAAAAAAGTAATTACCTGCCGATGTAGTAAAAAGCTTTTTTTAAAGATATTTTTTGCAAATTAATGAACAATAGTAATCTAAAACATGGAATTCCTGTTTCGCCATTATTAAATGAGCTTGAAACGGAAGAAAAGCAAAGTAAAAGTACGTTTATTCAAAAAAGCCGTATCATTAGGGTTTCTTTGTTTGCAGTATTTGTGGCTGCGGCAATCAGTGTAATTGCCAAATTGTTGGTTTCTCTTATTAATCTGGTTACCAATATTTCTTTTTACGGAAAATTTAATTTGGATTTCCATAGTCCTGCCAATAATCATCTTGGACTTTGGGTAATTTTTATACCTGCAATTGGTGGTATTTTGGTTGGGTTAATGGCTTTATACGGATCAAAAGCTATTAGAGGGCACGGCATCCCGGAAGCTATGGAACAAATCCTGGTTAACAATAGTAATATCAAACCCTCGATCACTTTTTTGAAACCATTATCTTCTGCTATTGCCATAGGAACTGGCGGACCTTTTGGTGCAGAAGGGCCAATTATTGCAACGGGCGGCGCATTAGGATCTACATTAGGGCAATTATTTAAAATTACCGCAAACGAACGCAAGATAATATTAGCTGCCGGAGCAACAGCCGGTATGTCGGCTATATTTGGTACACCAATAGCATCTATATTCCTTGCAATAGAATTGTTGTTATTCGAGTTCTCACCAAAAGCTATTCTTCCGGTAGCTTTAGCGTGCATAACCGGTGCAGCAGGCCATCATTTATTATTTGAGGCGGGCTCGGTATTTCCAATGCCCAACTTAACCACGCCATCCAACACCGCTTTAGGAGTTTACAGCTTTATGGGGATAATTATTGGGTTTTTATCTTTGGGTATCACTCAAATAGTTTACGTGATAGAAGATGCGTTTGAAAAATTGACTTTTCATTGGATGTGGTGGCCCGCAATCGGTGGTTTAGCGGTAGGGTTAATCGGTTTTTTTGCACCGCATACTTTGGGGGTGGGATATGATAATATTACCGGTATTTTATCTGGCACCTGGCCTTTAACGCTGGTTTGCAGCTTGTGTATTTTTAAATTTTTATCCTGGGCTATAGCTTTAGGCAGCGGAACATCCGGCGGCACGCTGGCACCTTTGCTAACAATAGGCGGGGCAGCCGGATCTATTATTGGTGCGGTTATTTTAAATCTGTTTCCAAATGCAGGTATTACCATTCCTATGGCAGCATTAATTGGCATGTCATCTATGTTTGCAGGCGCTTCTAGGGCATATATCACAAGTATTGTTTTTGCATTGGAAGCAACCATGCAATCTCACGCCTTGTTGCCTTTGCTTGGAGCTTGCACGGCTGCTTATTTGATTTCATTTCTTCTGATGGAAAACACAATCATGACAGAAAAAATAGCACGCAGAGGGGTTTTTACACCTGATTCTTTTGAACCCGACGTGTTACAAAAGATAAACGTTGCACAGGTAATGAGTGATGAAAAAGTGGTTTTTAACTCCAATAATACCATTGATGAGGTAAAAGAATGGTTATTAGCAAATAATGTTCAGGAAAATTATTTAATTACTGTAGATGATCAGTTTGAATATACAGGTACAGTAAAGCTTCAAGACCTTTACACGGCAGCGTTTGATCCCAATACAAAACTTCAAAAAATTGCCCAGGAAAACCAAAACTATGTTAAAACTAATGAAACCCTGCGAAAAGCGGTAGAAATGATGGCAAAACAAAATGCAGAGGTATTGCCGGTCTTATCTGCAAACGATAATAAAGTTATTGGCATATTAACTTACCGCGACATTATTTTGAGTTATCGGTATCGGTTGGATGAAAACGAAAATGCAAGTACCCGAATCTCTTTAAAACGGCAACGTATTAAAATGTTGATCCGTGGAAAAAAGCTAATCAAAAAAGCGGAAAAATAAATAACTGAAAAGGTATTTATATCTTAAAAGCTGTTTAAATTTATATCGAAAAAATTCATTTGCTTCTTTTAGCCCTATAAATTTTGTATTTGAATTTTATACCGATAAAAGAAGCATTGCGGTTTCCTGTTTTTTATATGATAAAAGAAGCATAAGAAATAGATTATATAAAATTTGTAATGGCTCTTAATAACTACAAAAGGCACAGCCAACCAAACTAAATTCGTTTAATTGGTTGATGCTTCTTTTATCATCTAAATTATGTCCTTTTAACTTAAAGCGAACTCAAATTATTAGTTTTATAGCATGAGTAACGCTTTAACCCTAAACCATGAAATACAACAATTTGCCAACCTCGAATTGCTGGCCAAACAAGTGGTAGAAGGCTTTATCACCGGTTTGCACCAAAGTCCGTTTCATGGTTTTTCGGTAGAATTTGCCCAGCATCGGGCTTATAACAGCGGAGAATCTGTGCGAAATGTAGACTGGAAACTGATGGCCAGAACGGACAAATTGTTCGTCAAGCAGTTTGAAGAAGAAACCAATTTGCGTTGTTTTTTGGTTTTAGATACTTCTTCTTCCATGAATTTTCCGGAAAAGGGTTTGAGCAAATTGGAATTTGCCGTTTATTCGGCGGCTTCTTTGATGTATCTTTTTAAAAAGCAGCGCGATGCTTTCGGGCTTTGTCTTTTCTCTGATGAGGTGGATTTTATCAGTCCTGCAAAATCAACTTCAGCACATCTTTTTTACCTTTTTGCACAGCTGGAAAAGATTTTGCAGGATAAAAGAAGCAGGCAATCAACCAGCATTTCGCAGGTTTTGCATCAGCTGGCCGGACAAGTGCACAAGCGTTCGCTCCTAATTATTTTGAGCGATATGCTGGAAAATGCGATGGACGAGCAGAAATCTGCTGATCTTTTTGCCGCTTTGCAGCATCTAAAACATGGTAAGCATGAAGTTGTAATTTTTAATATTTCTGACCATCAGAAAGAACTGGATTTTGATTTTGAAAACCGTCCGCATCATTTTGTCGATTTAGAAAACGGAACGGAAATGAAGGTTCATCCCAACGAAATCCGCGAAAGTTATCGTTCAGCCTTAAATAATTATCGCCATCAGCTGGAATTAAAATGTGCTCAATACCATATTGATTTGGTGGATGCAGATTTGCATCGGGGTTATGATCAGGTTTTAAAAGCTTATCTGATCAAAAGAAATAAAATGGCCTGATGCTGTTTTTATCGGCATAAAAACAGTGTAGCACAGCTGTATTTTCATTTCGACCAAAGGGAGAAACCCTCTTTTAACCAGACGAGTTTGTGGCTTCAATGAAGATTTCTCCCTTTGGTCGAAATAACAAGAGTTTAAAATAACATGTCTATTTTAACAGGCTGTTTAAATTTATATCGGAAAAATTCATAGTGCTTCTTTTAGCCCTATAAATTTTGTTTTTGAATTTTATACCGATAAAAGAAGCATTGGAGTTTCCTCTTTTTTAGGCGATAAAAGAAGCATAGAAAATAGATTATATAAAATTTAAACAGACTTTAAGAATAGAAACTGATCGCTTCCAAAATCACCGCACAAGCTTTTTTGATTTCTTCATGAGTGATAATCAGCGGCGGCGCGACCCTCAAAGCGGTTTCACAATGCAGAAACCAATCTACAATTACACCATTTTCCACACAGCGTTTGCTCACGCTTTCAACCTGATTAAAATCACTTAATTGAATTCCCAGCATCAAGCCTTTGCCACGCACTTCTTTTATCTTCGGATGAACCAGCAGCTTCCTGAACAGTTGTTCTTTTTGCGAAATATCTTTTATCAGTTCTTCCTTCAAAATTACTTTTAAGGATGCCAAACCGGCCGCACAACAAACCGGATGGCCACCAAATGTGGTGATATGGCCTAAAATCGGATTTTCCTTGAGTGCATCCATCATATGTTTCGGAGCGATAAAAGCACCCAAAGGCATCCCGCCGCCAAACGCTTTGGCAGTGAGTAGAATATCCGGCACGATACCAAAATGTTCAAAAGCAAAAAGTTTTCCGGTCCGGCCCAAACCGCTTTGTATCTCATCCAAAATCAGCAAAGTGCCGGTTTGAGAACATTTATGCCGTAAAAGAAGCATGTACTCCAAATCAGGAACGCGGATCCCGGCTTCACCCTGAATTGTTTCTACAATCACGGCTGCCGTTTCGGTTGTAATCTGTTCTAAATCATGCGGTTGGTTAAAATTAATAAACCTGGTTCCGGGTAGTAATGGCCGATAAGCCTGTTTAAAATCTTCGTTTCCCATCAAACTCAAAGCACCTTGTGTACTACCGTGATAGCTGTTTTTACAAGCTATAATTTCGGCTCGACCGGTAAATCTTTTGGATAATTTCATCGCACCTTCTGTAGCTTCTGTACCAGAATTGGTAAAATAAACAGAATTTAAACTTTCGGGCAGGAGGGAAGTAATCTTTTGGGCAAGTTTAACTTGCGGTGTTTGCACAAATTCGCCATACACGCTCAGGTGCATATACAGATCAACCTGATCTTTGATCGCCTGCACAATTTCCGGATGGCCGTGGCCCGTATTGCTTACTGCAAAGCCTGAAACCAAATCCATATATGCTTTCCCATCGTTATCGTAAAGGTATAATCCTTTGGCAAATTCAATCTCTAATAATCGAGGAGAACCCGACGTTTGGGCCACATTCAGCAAAAAAAGCTGTCGGTTTGTAAGCATATGCAAAAATACAAAAGGCTCTTAACATTTGTCAAAAGCCTTTTAAAAGGAAGTATTGCTTAAGTATTTATTTAATCATTCTCGCGTTTATTTTTTAAACGTTTGATCATTTCTTCATTAAACTGTCTTTCGCTTTTCCAAAAACCCATTACTTTTTCGGCGGGCAAAATCTTAGAAAATTCATCATTATAATGTTTTTTGATATTCAGGATTTTAGAGTCGTATTCAAAATTATCATTCACCACGTCCTGTGCATTATTTTTTGAGTTAAGCATATTTTGCCTTTTCTGGTGCAGCACAACATTCATATCTTGCCGATATTGATTATAAACCGGCCAAAATTTACCAGCTTCATCTGTACTCAAGTGCATTTTATCAGACAAAAAATCAGATTTTATGGTTTCAATCTTGTGCATACCAGTAGAATTATCTACACTACCATTGCTGAAATTACTCCGGGTATCCAGATTAGAACGTGGGACCCTGAAATCTTGAGCCAAAATCCTTTCTGCTTTTCCAAGAATAGCAATCAGGACAAGGCCAATAAAAAATCTTTTAATTATCATAATTTTTACTGAATTGATACTGCAACAATTATTTTTTGATTAAAGTGTTGCTATCTGTACCCGATTTATTTTTTTCTGAACCTGAACCACCATCTGCAGCACTGGTTTCTAAAATTAGATGGTTATCATAAGAATCAGCATGAATATCTAAATAATTTTCGATATCTGCATCGGGCAAATTAGAAAGCTGTGTTTGCACATTGTGTGCTGACTGATATTGTTTTACAAAAACTCCGGTAGTTACAGCAACGGCAATACAAGCTGCGGTGGCATATTTCCAGGCTGTTCTGGTAAACAGGCTACGGACTTTACCGGTTTGCTGTACTGTTTTTATACCTGTTTTTTGATTGATACGATCTGTCAGTTCTTCAAAATAATTTTCCGGTACTATAAAACCATTACCTTTTTCCACAAATTCATTGATTTTGACCCTTGCAGCAATAATATTCTGTTGCTCTTCAAAAAATTCGTTCGATTTTGTTAAAGGTTCTTGCTGAGCACGCATTTCTTCCAGTTTCACAACCGAAAGGATCTGATGCTGCATATTTTCAAAATAATTTTCCGGCACGTTGAAACCGGCAGTAGGGATTTTTTGCTTTAATTCTTCTGCAAAAACAAACGAGTACAAGCGTTTTTGCTGGTCTTCAAAATAAAGATCAGGAACCCGGAAAGGGTTTTCTTTGTTTTGATTGCTCAAAACAGGATACTCATTTTTCCAGTCTGTATGTTCTGTATTCTCACTCATGACGAAAAGATAGAATCAATTTTTTGCAAAAGGTTTAAAATTTATTTCCATTAATCTTCTGCCAGCAGGTAAGCTTCAATTTTTTTCACAGCCAAATGAAAAGACGATTTCAGCGCGCCGACGCTGGTTCCCAGCACGTCAGACATTTCTTCGTATTTCATCTCATCAAAATATTTTAAGTTGAAAACCAGCCGTTGCTTTTCTGGCAGCGTCAAAATTGCTTTCTGTAGTTTCCGCTGTGCTTTATCACCATCAAAGTAAGCAGATTCCGTCAGCGATTCCGACAATTCATAAGCAACATCATCAAAAGAAACATTGTTTTTGAGCTTTTTCCGGTTCAAAAAAGTGATGCACTCATTCGTGGCAATCCGGTACATCCAAGTGTATAATTGCGCATCGTTGCGGAAACCCAGCAGGTTTTTCCAAACTTTTACAAAAACTTCCTGCACCAGATCATCCGCATCATCATGGTTAATTACCATCCGCCTGATGTGCCAGTATATTTTTTGCTGATACTTTTTAAGTAACAGGTTAAAAGCCTCATTCCGGGTTTTTTCATCCTGAAATTTACTCAGTATTTCTTGATCGTCAACCTGTGTAGACATGTAGAATTAAAATATAGATGGTCAGATTATTTACACAAACCTAATTCTTTTTATGAGTTTTGTGTTGTTTCGGATGATAAAGCAACCGGGTTTTAGGCGGATAAAAACACTATATCTGCTCAAATCAACATATTTTTTTGAATCAGTTAGATTCAGGCCAGCAAATCCAAAACCTGCTGAGACGAATTTTTGGTATCCACCTTTTCAATCATTTTCAGGATAATGCTGTTTTTATCGATCAAAAATGTGGTTCGCGCCGTGCCCATATACAATTTGCCGTACATGTTTTTTTCCACCCAAACACCGTAACGCTCGGAAATAGATTTATCTGTGTCGGCAATCAGCGGAAATGGGAGCTGATATTTAACTTCAAATTTTTTGTGCGATTTTTCATCGTCCGTGCTGACGCCAGCCACGTTATAACCTTGCTGCAAAAGCGATCCGTAATTGTCCCGGAAACTGCAAGCTTCGGCGGTGCAGCCCGGCGTATCGTCTTTTGGGTAGAAATACAAGATCAGCGTTTTATCCAGGAAATTGCTGAGTGAAACCCTATTTCCGTTCTGGTCTTTTCCGCTAAAGTCCGGAGCTTTATCGCCTTCTTTTAAAACTGTATTTTTCATATTTGATAATTTTTGATGCTTCTTTTATCGGTAGAAATTTAGAATTAATTTTTTGATATTATCTTTCTGATCGGTAACCACTACTTCCAGCTGATGTTTGCCAGCCGGACAATGTTCATCAAAAAAATACCGGAACAGCTTGCTTTTGTAATCCTGTTCCAGCAAAACCCAAGTACCATCTATATAAGCTTTGTAAGATTTAATGCCCGATAAATTATCACTAATGCGGAACGCCATGTGATTGGCCGCAGCCATATTTTTTCCTTCGGAGATATTAACGGGCGTAATTACCGGCGCAATGGTATCCACTGCAATATAATAATCACCAAAACTTTTAATCTTCGTTTTGATATAACCATCCTTAAAAAAACCGCCTTGCGCACCATGTCCGGTGTTCACGATAATGGCTTTATCCGCATAATTGCCCAGCGAAACGTCCGGTTTGATCCATAAATCCACCTCATCATGCAGCGGCGTAAAATGGTTGTGTATGCGGTGAATAGCCGAATAACCGCTAACCTTCCGTGGCAAAGTGCTGTACATAAAATCCAGGTTATCGTACAAAACACCTTCCGGGAAAATCACTTTAACCTGTTCTGTTGCAAAGGTATTTTGCTGATTGAATTTAAAAAATGTACCCGCCGGAACAGGCACTTCTGTAGCTGGCGGCGGCGTGGATTTTACCTGAAATTTTAAGGTAGAAGTATTCCCGGCCACATCTTTGATTACATATTCCATCTCGTGCGGCGCATCATCATTAAAGCTGATTATGCCGCGGTTCTGTGTGCCGTTGTACAAGCCAATCTGGTTGCCCGGATCTACAAAACTTTTTTGAATAAATCGACCCGAATTCAGAAAAGCCGGATAATCCAAATGCGAATTGATAGCATGGGTTTGATCAAAAGCAAACCGATCAATCGTAAACATATAAACCGTTTTTCCATCTGTATTGAGCTGAATGGAATAGATGCCATTGCGATTAAATGATGTGCTGTTCATGTCATTTGTTGTAATGCCAAATGCTGATTCCCCGCTTAAACGGATTGGTAATGCTTCTTTTAGCCTATAATTTCCTGCACGGCCAATCACCGGAATCAGCTGCCTGGCAGTGTTTTCATTAAAAGGTTTTCCGTTGAGGCGATAGGCACAAATTAAAACGATGATAGGCGGAACACGATCAGGAATAGCCAAGCCGAATAACTGCGGATTAATGGTTTGCTCGGTTTGCGTATCACGGATTTCAAAATGCACATGCGGCCCGGCAGATGCACCTGCATTGCCCGACCAGGCAAAAACATCACCTTTTTGTAGCGGTGCCTGCGCAGGTTGCAACTGAATATCGGCTTCGTAAGTTTGGTTTTTGTACTGATAATCTTTAATAATCTTAGCCAGTTCTGGTGATACGCGTTCTAAATGGCCGTAAACTGAAGTATAACCGTTGGGATGGCTGATGTAAACCGCCAAGCCAAAACCGCCATATTGCACGCGCATCCGCGAAACAAAACCTTCTGCCACTGCATGAACCGGGTAGCCAGTGCGCTGGTTGGTTTTAAAATCCAACCCGGAATGAAAATGGTTTGGCCGCAATTCGCCAAAAGTTCCGGCGGTTGTAGGCGGCAAATCCAGCGGATAACGAAAGTAATCCTGCGGATAGCGGTAAATACTTTGCGGTAAAGTGGTGCTTTGGGTAAGGATTTGGGCTTGAACAGTATGAAAAAGACCTGATAAAAACAGTATCGGGAAGACCTTTCGCAGCATCTTATCGTACCAAAAAATCAAACATTTTTTCATTCTCCAAATAACCTTCTAAATGGTCACCTACTTTTACGCGCGCCACACCTGCCGGGGTTCCGGTAAAAATCAGATCTCCTTTTTTTAGCGTGATATACCCGGAAATAAAAACGATAATTTGTTCAAAAGAAAACAAAAGGTCTTTGGTGTTGCCAGTTTGCCGCGTTTCCTGGTTCACATCTAAACGAAAACTCACTTGATGTAAATCCGGAAATTGTGTTTTCGGAACAAAATTGCTTATCGGGGCAGAATTGTCAAAGCTTTTGGCCAGTTCCCAGGGCAAGCCTTTCTCTTTGTGTTTTTGCTGAATGTCCCGCGCGGTAAAATCGATGCCTAAACCAATTTCTTCATAATACGTGGACGCAAATTTTTCAGTAATATTCTTGCCTTCTTTGGCAACTTTCAGTACAATTTCTATTTCGTGGTGTATATCTTCCGAAAAATCAGGGTGATAAAAAGGCTGGTTATCTTTTAAAAGGGCCGTATCTGGCTTCATAAAAATAACCGGCACAGCAGGAACCGGATTATTTAGTTCTTTGGCATGTTCGGCATAATTTCGGCCAATGGCAATGATCTTCATTTGCTTTTATTTTCTGCCAAAACTAAAAAATAAAATAGGCTGTACTTAAAAAAAGGCAGATCAAGCAAATAAAATAGCTGTTACAGTATAGAAATGCGTTTGATAAAAGGCTCTGTACCTACGATAATACGCACAAAATAAAAGCCCGGAGAGATTCTATTACTCAGTTGAAACGTATTTTTCTGTTCACCGGCTTCCACCCGCTGAGACAGGAGCGTGAGCACATCATTACCCAAAACATCCATAATTTTGATAGAAACGTTGGTGTTTCTTTTCAAATTATAAGTCATATTGATCTTATCAGTGATCGGATTCGGATAGATCATCACATCGCTAAGCAGTTTTTCGTTATCCGGCTTTGTGGTTATTTGTTTGGGCGCAACCGTCTGACTTTGAATAGGTTTCATCGGCAAAAGATTAACTTTAAAACCATTTTTCAGGTAAGAAGTGCGATCTGTTTTGGTTTGAAACTTAGCAGGCAGGCTATCAAAATTTATTTTCGCAGAAACATCTGTACTCAAAACAAAACTCATCAATACCATCGCTGATAGCATTACAAGTAGTACAGATGCAGAAGAGTAAATTTGTTTCATGTATAGATTCCGGTCAAAAGTATCAATTTCCTAAGCCAAAAAATAATGTATGCTAAAAACAGTATTCATTTAACAATATTTAACATCTTAAAAAACTCTAAATTCGTGCCATATTTATTAACACCGTTCATTGCTGCGTGAGTTATTAAATGTAACAAATTTTTTGTAACCCATTACAATATTTAAACGTGAATCATAAAGATCTACACAAGTTTTCTGCCGCCGGGTTTCTAATCAGCCTTGGCATAATTTATGGTGATATTGGCACATCGCCATTGTACGTTTTTACAGCAATTGTAAACAGGCAGCCAATTTCCAATATTCTGATTTTGGGAGGTATGTCCTGCATTTTCTGGACTTTAACACTTCAAACTACCATAAAATACGTAGTGATCACGCTCCAAGCTGATAATAAAGGCGAAGGCGGTATTTTTTCCCTATTTTCTCTGGTTCGAAAAAAAGCCAGATGGCTGGTTGTTCCTGCTGTTATTGGCGGTTGTGCTTTGTTGGCTGACGGGATCATTACGCCGCCAATTACCATTTCTTCTGCCATACAAGGTTTGGATATTTTGTATAAAGGGCTGCCCACTATTTACATTGTAGTAGCCATTATACTTGGTTTATTTTTAATACAGCAATACGGTACTTCTTTGGTAGGGAAAGCTTTTGGGCCGATTATGCTAATTTGGTTTACCATGATGGGTGTACTCGGGATGTCCTATATTATTCAAATGCCCGGTATTTTTAAGGCCATAAATCCATATTATGCTTACCAGTTGCTGGCGCATGATCCTAATGCTTTTATTATTTTAGGAGCGGTATTTTTATGTACAACCGGGGCGGAAGCTTTATATTCCGATTTAGGACATTGCGGCCGGGACAATATTCGTATGAGTTGGGTTTATGTCAAAACCTGTCTTATTCTCAATTACTTAGGCCAGTCTGTTTGGCTGTTGCAACATCAGGGATTAACGTTAAATGGCCGGAATCCGTTCTACGAAGTTATGCCCGCCTGGTTCCTGATTTATGGTATCGGGATCGCTACAATGGCTGCTGTAATTGCCAGTCAGGCATTGATTTCGGGTTCTTTCACTTTGATTTCCGAAGCGGTAAGATTGAACCTTTGGCCAAAAGTAAGGATCAATTATCCGAGTATGCAAAAAGGGCAATTGTACGTTCCCAGCGTAAACTGGTTGCTTTGTGGCGGTTGCCTTGCAGTTGTCGCTATTTTTCGGAGATCGGAAAGGATGGAATCGGCTTATGGTTTGAGCATCACGATTGCCATGCTGATGACAACAATTTTAGTTTCAGTTTACCTTGCCCGAAAAAAATATCCTACTTATCTGGTGTACACTTTCCTACTGGTTTATGTGTTGATTGAAGGCAGTTTCCTGGCCAGTAATTTAGTTAAATTTGTTCATGGCGGCTGGTTTGCCGTGCTGATCGGTTGTATTTTGTTTTCAGTGATGTGGACCTGGCATTCGGCACGGAAAATCAGGAACCGCTATATTAAATTTATCGAATTGAGTGATTATTACGAAATCATCAAGCAATTAAGCGATGATGAATCAGTGCCGAAGTTTGCCTCGCAATTGGTGTATCTCACCAGCGCCAATTTCAGTTCGGAGATAGAATCCAAAATCATTTATTCTATCCTGCAAAAACAACCGAAACGCGCTGATATTTATTGGTTGGTACACGTAGATGTGATGGACGAGCCGTATATGAGCGAATATAAAGTAGACTTTTTGGTGCCGAACAAGCTGATCCGGATTGATTTTAAACTGGGTTTCCGGATAGAGCAGCGCATCAATTTACTGTTTCGTAAAGTGGTGGAAGATTTGGTGAAGAATGGCGAAGTAAACATCACCAGTAAATATACCTCGCTCAATAAATATAAAATTGTGGGTGATTTCAGGTTCATTGTCCTTGAAAAAGTGTTGTCCAAATCGCATAATCTATCTTTCAGCGAATACTTTTTTATGGAATATTATTTCTTGTTAAAAGCAGTAGGGCTTTCAGAAGAACGTGGTTTCGGCCTCGATCTGAGTTTCGTAACAGTAGAACAAGTTCCGCTTTTGCTGGCCGATCCGGAAGCGGTAAACCTGCATCGTATTCAAACGCATTAAGTTTGTGTTTAATTCAAATGCTTCTTTTATCACCCCAAATTTAAGGTGATAAAAGAAGCATTTTTATTTATACAACTTTGTTCAATTTGCTGTTCCGGTAGCTGTAAGTAAAATAAATAACCAAACCAATCACCAGCCAAATTAAAAAACGTAGCCAGTTGGTGTAGCCCAGTTCCGTCATCAGATAAAAACAGCTTAACAAACCTAAAACCGGTATCAGCGACAGATTTTTAACGAAAGCCAGCACCGTAACAACTGCCGAAAGCCCGATGAACAGGAAATAAGGGAGTTTATCATGATCGCCGGTGTAATGAAAAAGTGCCAGAAAAGGTTTCCAGAACACGATCAATCCAACCAAAAACAAAGTTGGTACAATAAATTTTGAGTTGATGTAGGGAATTTTGAATTTTTTGCTTGCGCCTTCGGCCTGAATTTCTTCATCTTTTGGCAGTAATAGAACGCCGCCGCAAACCAGCACAAAGGCAAATAAAGTACCGATACTGGTCAAATCTGTTACTTCCGTCAGGTTTAAAAACAAAGCAGGAATTGCGACTACAAAACCAGTAACAATGGTAGCAAAAGAAGGCGTATGATATTTGGGGTGGATACGTGAAAATGCTTTTGGCAGCAAACCGTCGCGGCTCATGCTCATCCAAATGCGCGGCTGGCCCATCTGGAAAATCAGTAAAACGCTGGCTGTAGCGATTACGGCACTGATGGAAATAACGTAACTGATATTTTTTAAGCCAATCCGAGCGAAAACAAAAGCCAGCGGATCTTCAACCTGCAACTCTTTATAATTGACCATTCCGGTTAAAACCAAGGCGATCAAAATGTACAAAACCGTGCAGATGATGAGCGAATAGATCATACCCCGCGGCAGGTCCCGCTGCGGGTTTTCACATTCCTCGGCTGTAGTCGAGATGGCATCAAAGCCGATGTAAGCAAAAAATACACCCGAAACACCTTTCATCACCCCGGCAAAACCATTCGGCATAAAAGGGTGCCAGTTGGCCGGCGTGATGTAAAAAAAGCCCAAAATAATCACACCCAGAACAACTGCAATTTTGAGGATTACCATTGCGTTGGTTGCTTTTTTAGTTTCCTTGATACCAGTATAAACCAGCCAGGTAATCAAAAATACAATCACCAAAGCGGGCAAATCTGCAATCAACTTTAAACTGCCAATTTGCGGTGCATTCGTCCAGGCTTCGGCTGCCAATTTTACGTTTGCATCGATTACCGCACCGGAAGCTTTCAACTTTTGCAGCTGCTCAAATCCGCGGAAGGCAGACAGGTAATCCATCGTTAAAAAACCCGGAATGTGGAGATGGAAACCTTCCAGCAGATTGGTAAAATATTTACTCCAGGAAATGGCCACCGCAATGTTGCCGATTGCATATTCCATCAATAAATCCCAGCCGATGATCCATGCAATCAGTTCGCCAAAAGAAGCATAAGCATACGTATAAGCACTACCCGAAACAGGTATCCGCGAAGCAAATTCCGCATAACACAAAGCAGAAAAACCGCAGGTAATAGCGGTTAAAACAAACAAAATACTCACAGCCGGGCCGCCATTATACGAAGCCACACCGATAGTAGAAAAAATCCCGGCACCGATAACGGCTGCAATTCCCATAAAAGTTAAATCTTTTGTTTTGAGAACTTTATTTAAACTGCCGCCGTGGTTTTCACCATCGGCATAACCGGAAGCCAGATCTTCTAAAAGTTTGGAAATAGATTTTTTTCGGAAAATACTTTTACTCATTTACTGTATTATTGCAGGTGCAATTGACCAAACTTATCAAAAATAACGACAATATTTTTTGATTTTAGAAAAATGAATATATGGAAGCAGGTTTAAATAGTTTTTATAAGAAAATCAACCCGTTGTTATTTCTGTATTTGGTTTTATTGTCTGTTTGTATTTTACTAATGCTGATTTTTTCTAAAGAAGAGCTGTATTTTGCAATCAACCACCGGCATACTGTTTTTACCGATGTTTTTTTTGAAAATATGACGCTTTTGGGCGCAAGTACCGGTTGCATTATTATCGTATTGATCACATTTTTAATTAATTACAGAACGGGTTTTTTATTGTCAAGCAGTTATATCATCACGTTTATCATCTCGCAAATCATCAAGCATCTGGTCAAAGCACCACGGCCGCACCTGTTTTTCAGCAAAAGAATTCACGATATTTACCTGGTAAAAGGAGTAGTGATGCTGGATACCGACAGCTTTCCGTCCGGCCATTCGGTTTCGGCATTTACGGCGGCTGTCGTTTTTACTTATGTCGCTAAAAATAAATCCTGGGGATATTTATGGCTGCTGATGGCGGTTTTGATCGCTTATTCGCGCCTGTATTTGAGTGAGCATTTTTTGCAGGATGTTACGGCAGGTTCTGCGCTGGGCGTTTTTATTACGGTTTTTTGGTTGAAATGGATTGATCAAAAGCCGTTTCTGCAGACTGAAAAATGGAACCGCGGCCTTTTTAAACAGCCCAAAAATATCCGTTAGCGCAAACTTGATTTCAATTGTTCTTCTGCAAATTCCAAAACCTCATCTACCTGGTTTAATTTTACTTTCGGGTAATTTTCCAGAAAAGCTTCCGTGTTTTTTCCGGATTTTAGATAGTTAAACAAAATTGAAATCTCAGTATCTGTATCAGCAAAAACCAGAATTCCGTTCTGGTTTCGGATCGCTTTTGTTGGAATAAAAGGCATGTTTTGATGGTTAAAATTAATTTATTTTTCTACGTGATTAATGCTTCTGATGCTTCTTTTTTACCTGAAAGCAGCAAACCCAAACTCATGATTACGCTTGTGCCCAGGATCACCAAAAATAACAAACCAGTTTCAATTCCTTTTAATTTTAAACTGTCGGGCAAATTATAGTAAAGCAAAATCGTGATCAGCCCGCGCGGCGAAATAAAAATTTCGGGCAACAGTTCTGTTTTCCCAATGTATTTTAAACTGATGAAACGAATTAGATAAATCGCGACTAAAATAGCAATTCCATATTCTGCAACCTGCAGGTTTTCAAGCTCGTGCAAATTCATCGTGAAACCAAAAATCACAAAGAAAAATGTGCGGATGATAAAAGCACTTTCTGCGGATAGTTGAAAAAGCTGGTGCAGGTCGCGGTCTAATTTTGGGTACAAAAAATATTTTTTGAACCATTTTAGTTTGATCTGATCGGCATTATTCAAAAATAAACCAAAAGCCAATACCAAAATCAAGGCTGATAAATGAAATTGCTCGCCGAAAGCATAAACCAGGATCAGGATCGAAATAATGAGAAAAAACTTGACGTGATGCTGCAAACGGCTCAATAAATACAGCATAAATAAGCAAGAAACCACCGATAAAAGAAGTATTGAAAAGGTTTCAAAACCCAGATTGACGAAAGAACCAGCCTTGATATTCGGGTTGTTCAACATAAAATTGAACAGCACAATGCCCAGAATATCCGAAAAAGAAGCCTCGTAAACAATGTATTCTTTTTTGTGCGGTTCCATTGCACTGGCGGATGGAATGGCAATGGCCGAACTAACGATACTAAACGGAATGGCGTTGAGAAAACAAGCTGAAAAAGTATTGCCTGAAAGCTGTTGCAAAATCAGTGATAAAACGACGCTGGTGCCTACTAAAATGGTTAATGCAGATAAAAATGAACGTAAAATCAGCTTGTTTTTTTCGCGGTCATATTTCAATTCCAATGCGCCTTCCAGCACAATCAGGATCAAACCGATGGTGCCCAACGCCGGCAAAATGGTTAAGAAATTGAATGTTTTGAACCTGATATAACTCACCAAAAAATGCAAACAGATACCCAAAGCGAGTAATAGCAGCACGGCCGGCACTCTGGTTTTTTTGGAAATAAGATCAAATAAATAGGAGAAAATAACCAGTCCGCTAAGGATAATTAAGGCTGTATAAGTTGACATTTATCTATTTAAATCTGAGCGGATGTTTAGCTTGTATTCATTAAAAATACCCGATAAAAACAGCATCAACCCAAAGCAGGCGATACTGTTTTTACCAGGTAAAAACTGGTGACTTATATTTTTTCCATTTCCGCCCGTACAAAGGCAGCCAAATCTTTTACATATTCTTCACTGAAATCAAATTTGATCCCGGCAGTTTCATAAATTTCGGTGATGGTTTTGGTGTAACCCAGCTTCAAAGCATCCAAATATTGCTGCAAACCTTTTTCCGGGTTTTGCTTGTAATTTTTCCAAACGGCAATTGCACCCAATTGTGCCATGCCGTACTCAATGTAATAAAACGGCACTTCAAAAATGTGCAGCTGTTTTTGCCACAAGTTTTCTTCGGCTTCGTGATGATCGCTCCAATCTACAAAGTTGGCACCAAAACGCTCGAAAATCTGTATCCAGGCTTCGGTTCTTTGTTGGGTTGTATGCTCAGGATTGGTGTAGATCCAATGCTGAAACTGATCAACCACGGCAACCCAGGGCAAAGTTTTCAGCACGTCAAAAAGCTGATCAAGTTTGGCACGTTTTAAATCTTCTTCATTTTCAAAATAAACATCCCAATGATCCATCGACAATAATTCCATCGACATCGAAGCCAGTTCAGCCACTTCACTTGGGCAATGTTTAAAATCGTTTAACTCTAAACCAGCCGTTAAAAATGTATGGATCGCATGGCCGCCTTCGTGAACCATTGTGGTCAGGTCGCGGAAAGTCCCAGCCGAATTCATAAAGATAAAAGGAGCACCGGTTTCGGCCAGCGGATAATTATAACCGCCGGGAGCTTTGCCTTTCCGGCTTTCTACATCGAACAAACCGTATTCGCGCATGGTGTTGAGCTTATCGCCCAAATCCGGGCTGATATTATTGAAACAACGGATTGATTTTCCGATTAATTGCTCGCCGTTTTCAAAAGGTTTTAAAGCCGGTTTGCCCGAAATATCAACTTCCGTATCCCAGGGTTTCAGCGTTTTTAAACCTAAAGCAGCTTTGCGTTTTTCGGCTTGATCGCGGAGGATCGGAACGATTTCACTTTCGATGGCTGCATGAAATTTATAGCAATCGTGCGGCGTGTAATCAAATCGGCCCAAAGCCTGAAACATATAATCGCGGAAGTTTTCAAAACCGGCATTAAGCGCAACCTGATGGCGTACTGTTTTTAGGTGGTTAAAAAGAGCATCCAAAGCATCTTTGTCCTGCAAACGGCGGAACGAAATTTTCTCCCAAACCTGCTGGCGTTTTTCGCGGTCGATGCCTTTTAAAAATACCGCGGCTTGCTCCAAAGTGTATTCTTTGTCATCAATAAAAACAGACATCGCGCCGGTTATGGATTGATATTTTTGCGCTTCCACCTGCAATTCGGTTTGCAACGGAATGTTTTCTTCGCGGAAAAGCTCTAATGATTTTTTAATTCCGCGGAGCAAAATGAAATATTTTTCCTCATTCAATTCGTCTTTAAACGGCGAATCGATTAGTTTTTGGTTCAACTCATTATTAAGCGGCGCAATTTTCGGTTCAATGTCTGTTGCAAAATATTGAAATTTCTCCAGTAGGTCCGGGTTCGTTGTATCGCAAGTCATGCGGATATATCGCCAGGCAAAATCTTCTTCCAGTGCGGCTTCCAGTTCGCTTCGGTCGCGCAGCCATTGCTCTAAATCTGCAACAGAATTTAGGCTGCGGTTTTGCAGCTCGGTAAAAATCGGTTCCAGGTTTTCCCAAGTAATTACAAAGTTTTGCGGGATATATTTTTTCTCTTTTTTGAGGATCATTTTTATGTTGAATTTGCTGCAAAGGTAGCCAAATACCATTTGCAAGAAATATACCTTGTAAAAGAAGTATGTCAATTTTCAAGTAGAAATATGAAGGTAAAAATGCTTTTTTTAAAAGGTAAAAATACCTAAATTTGAAAATGGAAACTTTTAATGAGCCACAGTTAGCTTACATTCCGGCAAAAGTTGATTATGCTGCAACTTTAAGTTTGATTAACAATGGCCAGTCCGGCTATCAGCATTTAAAAGCGATCAAGGATATTACTTCTTTTACCGATGAAAAAATAGCAGGCTGGCTCGAAATCAGTGTAAAAACTTACCGGGCTTACAAAAAGCCGGACGCGCAAATTAAAGCCAGCATTAAAGAACATGCGCTAATGACGTTATCATTGATTAAGCACGGTTCTGAAGTTTTTGGCAATATTGGAAACTTTTTACAATGGCTGGAGGCAGAAAATTTTTACTTTGATAAAAAAGCACCTATTGCATTTATGCATACGGGTAGTGGTATAAAATTTATTGATGATCAGCTTACAAATATGGAATACGGCGATAACGCCTGATCTTTAAATGGAAGTTTATCGTATTGCTAAAGAAAGTTTTTCCAAAAAATTAGTTGCTTCGGGATTGGCTAACCGTTGGAACAAAGATGATCAGTTCCTTTTATATACTGGAAGTTCACGCTCTTTAGCTACGCTGGAATTAGTTGTTCGGCGGAAAAGTATAGCTTTAGCAGCTGATTACAGGGTAATGATTATTTCTGTCGCGGATGAAGAGAATCTTTTTACTACTGTTTCTCAAAGCAACCTTCCCGAAAATTGGAGAAGTATCATTGCTTATCCGCAATTGCAACAGATTGGCAGCGATTGGTGTAAAAGTAAACAGTCGCTAATTTTAAAAGTTCCTTCAGCTATTATTTCGCAGGAATATAATTACCTGATCAACACAAAACATCCTGATTTTGAAAGTAAGGTTAGCTTGGTCCGTACTGAAAGTTACTTTTGGGACGAACGGTTGGTTTGATGTATCTATTCTTATTTAAAAAGTATGTTAAAAATAAAGCTTCTTTACCTCTTTTTGGGATTATTGTTAGGAGGACTTATGGTTTACGGTTTTATGTCAGTTGATATATTAGGTGAACCAACATTTACTATGGAAAAGCTGTATTTTCCTCAATCCGGCGAACATTTATATTTAAAGAAGTTGAATTGGGGAATAACAGGAGATAGTCAAATATTAGCAATATCAAAAGATGATTCAGATGTCATAGACAAAAATTCAAAAGATGAATATATTCTTGAAGGACTTCAAGAAATATTTTACAAGCAAAACAAAGACACTCTAACGCTTTACGTCCGAAATAAATTCAAGATCCCAAAATTTTTTAACACAAAAGTTATCATCCGTCAAGTTGTGTTAGAAAATCCAGAGTTTGAAGATTTATTCAATAAAGCTAAATCATCATTTCGGGGATTTTAAAATTATAGAAGATGACTAAATTTTTATCGGATCCATAACCGATCAATTAAAAAACAAATAGCAAAAACTACGCTGGCAATGCCGTTGGTTGTCATGAAAGCAAAGTTTACGCGGCTTAAATCATGCGGTTTTACCAAACTGTGCTGGTAAATCAGCATTGAGCAAAAAACAATGATTCCTAAATAATAAGGATAACTGACGTGTGTTAAGAAGATCGGCAAAATCACAAAAACAGCTGATAAAATATGCAGAAAAGTTGAAAGTCGTAAGGCATTAGTTTTCCCTAAAAAAACCGGGATGGAGTGCAGCTTTTCTTCGCGGTCAAAATCTTCATCCTGCAAAGCATAGATAATATCAAAGCCGCTTACCCAGCACAAAACCGACGCTGAAAATAAAATCGGCAATGGCGCAAAAACTCCTGTAACTACCAAATACGCACCGATCGGGGCCAAACTCAAACCTAAACCCAAAACCAAATGGCATAAAAAAGTGAAGCGTTTGGTGGCACTGTATCCCAAAACCACCAGCAAAGCAACCGGCGATAAATAGAAACAAAGCAGATTGATAAACCAGGTTGTGCCGATAAAAAGCAGGCAATTGGCGATGGTAAAAGTTAAGGCTGATTGTGCCGTAATCCTTCCGGCCGGAATATCGCGGACTTTGGTACGCGGGTTTTTAGCATCAATGTGCCGGTCCAGATAACGGTTAAAAGCCATGGCCGCACTTCTGGCAAAAACCATACACATCAACATCAACACTAATTTTAAGGCTGAAAAAACATGATTGGTTGTGGTAACTGCCAAAAAAAAACCAATAAAAGCAAACGGCATCGCAAAAATAGTATGCGAAAAAGTAACGAGTGAAAAGTATTTTTTCATTTTAAGATGGAAATTTTATTGCTGCTCGGGCTGATAGATTTTTACGTCGTTTACATCAAATTGCCGGTTCACCTCATCCACGAACTTTAACACTTCGTCTTTGCCTTCCTGCGTCTCGGCTGAAGTGATGAAATGCTGCGGTACATCTTCAAACCATTCTAACAATGCTTTTCGGAACAAAGCTACATGATGCGCCGTTTTTGTTTTGTTTTGTTTATCTGCTTTGGTAAAAACCAGCACGAAAGCGATACCGCGTTCGCCCAAAGCCGAACAGAAATCCAGGTCAATCTTTTGAGGTTCCAACCGGCTGTCGATCAAAATAAAAACACACTGCAAATTTTCTCTTTTTTCGAGGTAATTACGGATATATTTATTCCATTCTTCTTTTTTCCCTTTGGAGATCCGTGCGTAACCATAACCCGGCAAATCCACCAAATACCAGTTTTCATTAATCAGAAAATGATTGATCAGCTGCGTTTTGCCCGGCGTTTGCGAGGTTTTGGCCAAGCCTTTTCTGCCGGTAATCATATTAATCAAAGAAGATTTGCCCACGTTTGAACGGCCGATAAAAGCATATTCCGGCTTTAAAGGCGGCGGCAATTTGGATATTTGCGTGTTGCTGCAAATGAAATCGGCAGTTTTGACAATCATCCCACAAAGTTAAAATTTTGTTGCCTTTAATTTGATGGTTCAAAGTCAATATAAAAAATACCCGAAATGGATTATCAAATTCCGGCCCAAACGCGCATCGGCCATGTGCATTTAAAAGTGGGCGATTTACAGCGTTCAATGGATTTTTACTGCGGATTGCTGGGTTTCGGGCTGATGCAAAAGTATGGTGATCAGGCGGCTTTTGTTTCGGCTGGCGGCTATCATCATCACATCGGCCTGAATACTTGGCACAGTAAAAACGCGCCGCCGGCACCGGAAAGCGCGCCCGGATTGTATCATACTGCTATTTTGTATCCTGAACGAAAAGATCTGGCTGCGATTTTACAACGGTTGATCGACGCCAAATACCCGATTACCGGAGCTTCAGATCATGGCGTTTCGGAAGCCATTTATCTGGATGACCCTGATGAAAACGGTGTGGAATTATGCTGGGACAGGCCGCGGGAATTGTGGCTGAAGGATGAAAACGGCGAAATCCAAATAGTTACCAACCGTTTGGATATTCCGGATTTGCTGGCCACACTTTCAATGTAGCCGATACTTCTTTTAGCACCTATTTTTTAGCATCTTTGAAACATCAGCATGAGCAAAACGATAACTCCTTACCAAAACAACCAGGCGACCAAAAAAGAACAGGTGGCCGATATGTTCAACAATATTTCTAAAACTTACGATTTTTTGAACCATTTTATGTCGGCCGGGATTGATATTATCTGGCGGAAAATTGCCATCAACGAACTGAAAAAAGATAAGCCGCAACTGATTCTGGATGTGGCAACCGGCACCGGCGATTTTGCTTTTGAGGCGATTAAAATATTGCAACCAAAAAAAATTATCGGCGTAGATATTTCGCAGGGAATGCTGGACATTGCCCAAAAAAAGATCGATAAAAGAAGCATGAACAATCGTTTTGAGGTGCGTTTGGGCGATTCTGAAAAGTTGCTGTTTGATACCAATCAGTTTGATGCTGTTACAGTTGCTTACGGTGTCCGTAATTTTGAAAACCTGGAAGCAGGTTTGGCCGATATGTGCCGTGTGCTGAAACCTGGCGGAAAAGCCGTGATCCTGGAGTTTTCAAAACCTAAAGTATTCCCGGTCAAGCATTTATATCATTTTTATTTCAATTATGTTACGCCCTTAATTGGGAAATTATTTTCAAAAGATGCGCGTGCTTATTCCTATCTGCCTGAATCTGTGGCGGCTTTTCCGGATGGCGAACGTTTTACCGGCCTCATGCAAAAAGTAGGTTTTAAAAATACCAAAAACCGGCCGCTGGCGTTTGGCATTTGTTCGGTTTATACGGGTATTAAATGAGCAAAACATACATACTGTTTTTATCGATGTTTTTTTGGGTTAGAAGCGTTTCGGCACAGCAGGTAACGCAGGCTTGGGCTGGCGGTGCCGATCAAAGTAAGTTTTCTTTTGGTTACACTTTTCAATACGTTAATTCTTCTTACAAAATCCTGAAAAAACCGGATTGGCGCAGGCCATATTTCGATCAGGGAACCAACCGAAATGTTACAGATTCTTTAAACAGCATCAGTTCGCCGGGAACTTCCGGTTTTGCATTGGGTTTTTTGGCAAGATACAGCGTGACGGATAACCTGGAGATCCGGACTGTACCAACGCTTTCTTTTACCGACCGCGTACTTAATTATCAATATCGAACACAGGATTTGACACCGGATAAAATGATGACAGTTTCGACCACACAAGCCGAGTTTCCGCTGGAACTGAAGCTGAAATCCAACCGGATCGGTAATTTTCGGGCTTATATTTTGGGCGGCGTAAAATATGCTTACGGCATCGGCAACCAAAGCAAAGGCAATGAAGCAGATTTGGCCCCGCTGGACCGGAAACTCAAAAATGTTCGTAATTTTTCTTCGTATGTAGCCGGTTTTGGGTTTGATATTTACCTGGAATATTTCAAGCTCTCTCCCGAAATCAAGCTGTCTAACTCTTTTGGCAATGTGCTTTATCCCGAAAATCATCCTTATGCCAATCCGCTGGATAAATTATTTCTGCACAATATTATGTTTAGCTTGTTCTTCGAATAAATTTACCAACTTCGGCGCAAAAACATTTCTTTGTGCCTTGATTTAATACTTCTTTTATGAACAAAATTGCATTAATTACAGGTGCCAGTTCCGGCATCGGCGAAGCTTGTGCACACGTTTTTGCACGCGAAGGTTTTAAGCTGATCCTGACCGGCCGGCAAGCTGATAAATTAGAAAGCCTGGCTTCGGCATTAAACATTCAATATAAAACTGAAGTGGCGGTGGCTACTTTTGATATCCGTAATCAAGCCGCCGTACAGCATAACCTGGAAACTTTGCCCGAAAGCTGGAAAAAAGTAGATGTGCTGATCAATAATGCCGGATTGAGCCAGGGTTTGGAGCCGATCAATCAGGGAAATCCGGACGATTGGGACGTGATGATCGATACCAATATCAAAGGTTTACTGTATGCCAGCAAAGTGGTTTCCAACTGGATGATTACCAATGGCGGCGGCCATATTGTAAATTTAGGCTCGATTGCCGGAAAAGAAGTTTATCCCAACGGAAACGTTTATTGCGCCACGAAATACGCCGTGGATGCTTTGAACAAAGCTATGCGCGTGGATTTGCTGTCGCATGGAATTAAAGTTTCGGCTATTAATCCGGGTGCGGTGGAAACCAACTTTTCTACTATCCGCTTCAAAGGCGATACCGATCGCGCCAAAAAAGTTTATGAAGGTTTTGAACCGCTTGTGGCTGCAGATATTGCAGAAACGATCTGGTTTATTGTTTCGCGGCCAGCGCATGTAAATATCAACGATTTAACAATTATGCCTACGGCGCAAGCAAATGCTGTTAACTTTGCGCGGAAATAAAGTTGCTGGTATTGATTATCAAGTATCAAGTATCAAGTACCAAATCAACACTAAAAAAACACCGATAAAAGAAGCATGTTAGTTGAAACCATAGATCAGGATATAAAAAAAGCCATGCTGGCGAAGGATGATGTACGTTTGCGCGGTTTGCGGGCGATCAAATCTGCTTTGTTAGTGGCGCGGACAGAAAAAGGCGCATCGGATATGATCTCTGAAGAAACCGAATTGAAAGTTTTGCAAAAGCTGATTAAGCAGCGAAAGGAATCCGCAGAAATCTATCAGGCACAAAACCGCGACGATTTGTATCAGATTGAAAAAGAAGAAATGCAGGTGATCGAAGTGTATTTGCCGCAGCAGATGGGCCGGGCAGAAATTACTGCTTATTTGCAGGAAATGATGAAAAGAGTAGGTGCAATATCTGTAAAAGATATGGGCAAAGTAATGGGTACAGCCAATAAAGAACTGGCTGGAAAGGCCGACGGTAAAACAATTTCTGAAATTGTTAAGCAGCTGTTACAATAATATAAATTTTGTTTTTGGCAGAAACCAATTGTAAAAAGCTATTTTTATAGCCGTTGCAACAGCTATAAAATGGTCGGTTACGGGTTTTTATCACTGTTGCAAATTATTTTGATTATACTTTATGGACTTTCTGGTTAAAGAAGAAAATGGATTCAGATATATAGAACAAGGTACAGGTGAGGTATTATTGCTGCTGCACGGGCTGATGGGTGCTTTAAGTAATTGGGAATTTGTAATTGAAGAATTTAGTAAAGATCACCGGGTAATTATCCCGATGCTGCCAATCTATGAAATGCCTTTGCTAACCCTGGGTGTAAAAACGCTATCTAAATTCGTTCATAAATTTGTTAAGTACAAAGAGCTGGAAAATTTTTGTGTTTTGGGGAATTCTTTGGGAGGGCATGTGGCACTTATTTATGCCATGTCTCATCCTGAAAGGCTAAAATCTATGGTGCTGGCAGGAAGTTCCGGTTTGTACGAGAACGCCTTTGGCGGTTCTTTCCCAAAAAGAGAGAGCTATGAATTTATAAAAGAAAGGGTAGAACACACTTTTTACGACCCAAAAACAGCAAACAAGGAACTAGTTGATGAAATTTATGCAACTGTGAACGACCGGCATAAAATCATCCGTTTGTTGACGATGGCAAAATCCGCGATCAGGCACAACATGGCAAAAGATTTACACAAGATTAAAATTCCTGTTGCTTTAATTTGGGGCAAAAGTGATAAAATTACACCACCGGAAGTTGCGGTAGAATTTAACCATTTGCTCCCAAAAGCCGAACTAACTTGGGTAGATGAATGCGGACATGTGCCGATGATGGAGCAACCGACAGAGTTTAATCGTTTGCTAAAAAATTTCCTCGAAAAAAATAAAGATTGATATGGTTGCTGCCGAACTGATTTCTAACATCATCCCGCCGGTAAAACCGACTGATACGGTTGAAAGAGTAAATATTCTTTTTGCAGAATTTCGTGTGAATGAACTTCCTGTGGTTGACGGCGACGTGTTTCTGGGGTTGATTACCGAGGATGATCTGATCGAAGTGCCGGATGAACAAGTGGAAGTCGATACAATTTCACTCACAAAAATTTATTCTTTTGTTCGCGAAAACCAGCATGTTTATGATGTGATCAGGTTGTTTCATGCGCAGCAATTGAGCGTGGTGCCGGTGCTGGATATGCAAAATAATTATCTCGGCCTGATCAATATAAATGCTTTAACAGATTATTTTGCAAGCCTGACTTCAACTGTTGAGCCGGGCGCAATTATCGTGCTTGAAATCAGCAACAGGGATAATTCGCTGGCTCAAATGGCGCAAATTGTAGAATCTGATAAAGCGCAGGTGCTTAGTTCGTTTGTTCGTTCTTTCCCGGATTCTACCCGGTTGGAAGTTACGCTCAAAATCAACAAAAAAGAGGTTTCTGCTATTTTGGCCAGTTTTACCCGGTATGATTATGTGATTACAGCCGTATTTAACCAGGCTCAGGTTGAAGATGATTCCATGAACCGCTATGATTTACTGATGAACTACATCAACTTATAATTTTTTATGAAGATTGCAGTTTACGGCAAACCTTTTAATCAGGCATTTCTGCCATATATCAGGCAGGTTTTTGATGCCTTAATCCAGCATCAGGCTGAACTATTCGTGCATAAAGAACTCCATGATTTCATTTCCGGTCAGCCTGATTTCAACCCAAACAATGCTGTTTTTACCAGCTATAATGATATTAAAGATAAGGTGGAAGTGATGCTGACGCTTGGCGGAGACGGCACTATACTGGGCACGGTGGATATCATCCGTGATTCTGAAATACCGGTTATCGGCATCAATTTCGGGCGTTTGGGCTTTTTGGCGAGTGTAAATAAAAATGATATTTCAGCTGCTATCCATGCGCTGATCAACAAACAATATACCCTGGATAGTCGTGTTTTGCTTGAAATAGAATCCGATCCGGCAGTTTTCAAAAATCAGAATGCAGCATTGAACGACATCACAATCCACAAGCGCGACGATGCAGCGATGATCACCATTCATGCTTTTTTGAACGATGAGTTTTTGAATTCTTATTGGGGTGATGGCATCATTGTTTCTACGCCAACCGGTTCTACGGCTTATTCTTTAAGCTGCGGTGGGCCAATTGTAATTCCGCAAAGCAATAATTTTGTGATCACGCCGATCTCGCCTCACAACCTGAATGTACGGCCGATTGTGGTTTCCGACAGTAATAAACTCACTTTCAAAATAGAAACACGCAGCTCTAACTACCTCATTTCCTGCGATTCTAAAACAGAAATTATTGATACCAACAGCGTTTTCACCATCAGCAAAGCTTCTTACAGCTTTAATCTGATCCGGCTGAATAATGAAAGCTATTTATCCACGTTAAGGAACAAATTAATGTGGGGCCTTGATGCGCGAAATTATTGAATTGGATGCCGATGCGTAAACTGTATGGTTTGCTTCTTTTACTGCTAATTTCTTCTGGGGCTTTTGCTCAAAAATGGGAAGCAGGCGGTTTTGCAGGCACCTCCGGTTATATAGGCGAATTTAACGAAATCAATCCTGTTAAATTTACTGATTTTTCGATTGGTGCTTTTGTCAAACATAATTCCAACGGTTATTTTTCTGCAAAATTAGGCTATACTTATGGCACAATCCGAGGTGCAGACAGCACGTCGTCCAATCAGCAATTGCGCAACCGCAACCTCAGTTTTTATTCTGGTTTGAGTGAACTGGCACTAACCGGCGAGTTAAATTTTTTCAAGTACGAGCCGGGAATCAGTCTGAAAAGATGGTCGCCTTTTATTTTTTCCGGGATCGCAATTGTCAATTACAATCCAAAAGCTGATTACAACGGCAGCACGTACGATTTACGATCGTTGAAAACAGAAGGACAGCAGAAGGAATATCCAAATAGTGCGCTTAGCATTCCTTACGGCGTTGGCGTGAAAGTTAATTTTTATAAAAGCTGGAACCTGGCTTTGGAACTGGGTTATCGCACCGCTTTTACCGGTTATCTGGATGATGTAAGCGGAAATTATGCCGATAAAAACAGTATGAGCAATGGCTATTCCAGGATTTTTGCAGATCGTTCGGGTGAGAAAACCGGCGTTTACATCGGTACGCCCGGTTCGCAGCGTGGGGATCTTCGGTCGAGAGATACTTATATGATCGCCGGTTTCAGCATTTCCTACACTTTCCTCAGCCAAAAATGTTTTTATTGAAAAATCGGAGCATCACATTTCCAATTTTAGGTCGATAAAAGAAGCATCTGCACCAAGCAATCCCGGAAAATAGAATATCCTTTTTGGAACAAAAATCACAGCCAGATAACGTGCAAGCGAAAGACAATAGTTTAAAGATTAATTTTACCTTTGCAGCCTGATTTTTTTATTCTGTTTAATCCTGACAGAACAAAAACTAGGGAGATAAAAACAGTATAAGATTTTGCTTTAATATCAAAATTAAGAACACAACGTATTCATTTACATAACATAAGAAATTAAAAGCAATACAATTACCGATAAACAGCGGCAACTGCAAGGTTGATGCGAAAACTGTTCAATGGATTTCAAAGCACAAATAGATAAAGATAATCTGCCGAAGCATGTGGCCATTATTATGGATGGCAACGGGCGTTGGGCAAAAGGCAAGGGGAAACTCCGCGTTTTTGGCCATCATAACGGTGTTTTGGCTGTTCGGGATGTGGTGGAAGGTGCCGCCGAATTGGGTATCGGCTATTTAACTTTATATACTTTTTCTTCAGAAAACTGGAACCGGCCGAAGTTTGAAGTAACAGCGATTATGGAACTGCTGATCTCGACCATCAACAAAGAGATTAAAAAGCTGATGCAAAATAATGTTCGCCTTAATGCCATCGGTGATCTGGAGATGCTGCCCGGAAAATGCCACCAGGAATTGCAGGCTGCCATTGATAAAACAGCCGGTAATACAGGTTTGGTTTTAACGTTAGCATTGAGTTACAGTTCGCGTCGGGAAATTGTAAATGCAGCCAAACAAATGGCCGAAAAGGTTGAAAAAGGGGAGCTAAAAGCTGCCGATATCAACGAGGATTTATTTGTGCAGCACCTGCATACTTCAGCAATGCCTGACCCGGAATTGCTGATCCGAACGAGTGGCGAATACCGCATCAGCAACTATTTGCTTTGGCAAATTGCTTATGCCGAACTTTATTTTACGGCGAAATTATGGCCGGATTACCGCAAAGAAGATTTGTTTGAAGCCGTTTTGGATTATCAGCGGCGCGAACGCCGTTTTGGTATGACGAGCGAGCAAGTGAACTAATTTTTGATGTTTAACACTTTTTAACAACTGTTTAAATTACTTTAGCCTCCAAATTCTACGAATGAACAGGTACCTTTTAGCATTATTTTTCTGTACATTATCTACCGCTGTATTAGCCCAGGTTGGCAGGCAAAACGCTCCAGCTCAGCAAGTGCTGCCGGCAGATAGTTTGAGTTATCTCAACCCGAAAGAGCTTACTATTGGCACAGTTACTGTTTCCGGATCCCAATATCTGGACAAAGATGTACTGATCAAAATTTCCCAATTAACCAAAGGCGATAAAATTACGGTGCCCGGCGATGCAACTTCAAATGTGATCAAAAACTTGTGGCAGCAGGGATTATTTGATGATGTGAAATTATTGTACACGTTGCGCAACGATACAATCAATTTTGACATCAATGTAAAAGAGCGGCCGCGGCTTTCTAAACTAAATTTAAAAGGTATCCGCAAAGGAGAAATTGAAGATGTACAAAAAAAGCTGAAAGATAAAACAGGTAAAATTGTTAATGAAAATTTGCTGAATACAACTACCGCCATTATTAAAAAACACTTTGCAGAAAAAGGCTACCTCAATACTACGGTTGTTATTAAAGAACGCAAAGATGCCGGCGAAGCAAACAGTTTGATACTGGATGCAACCATTGATAAAAAGACAAAAGTAAAGGTGAACAACATTGCGTTTTCGGGCAATACTGCTTTTAAGGATGTAAAATTGGAATCGTTCATGAAAAAAACCAAGACTAAAAAATGGTATAATATTTTCGGTTCCAAGAAGTTTTTGCGTGATAAATACGATGAAGACAAGCAAACGCTGGTGGCCAAAATGCAGGCAAGCGGTTATCGTGACGCGGAAGTTTTGAGTGATTCTGTATGGAAAAATGATGATAAAACTGTCAATATTAAAATAAAACTATATGAAGGGCCGAAGTACTATTTTGGTAATGTTGCCTGGTCCGGAAATGCAAAATATCCTTCAAAATTGTTAAATACGCTTTTAAGGATCAAAAAAGGTGATGTTTTTAGTGAGGAAGAATTGAATAAACGCTTGAGTGGTTCGCCAAACGGAGACGACATTTCTTCACTGTATTTGAATGACGGTTATCTGACTTATCAAACTGATCCGGTACAAACCCGTATCCATAACGATACGATTGATGTTGATTTACGTGTTTATGAAGGCCCTCAATACACCATCAATAAAGTAATTGTTAAGGGAAATGAAGTAACCAATGACAAAGTTATTTTGCGTGAAATCCGTACAAAACCTGGTCAGAAATTTTCAAAAGAAGCGATTGTGCGAAGTACCCAGGCAATTACACAATTGGGGAATTTTGATGAGCAGAAGATTGATCCGCGACCAACAAACATCAACCCGAGTGACGGGACAGTAGATATTTTGTACAATGTGGTAGAAAAACCTTCTGACCAGATTGAGCTTTCCGGTGGTTTTGGCGGAGGAAGTATCGTTGGGACATTGGGTTTGACTTTTAATAACTTTTCGCTGAGGAATCTTTTCAACCTGAGTGCTTACAAACCACTTCCAAAAGGTGATGGTGAAAAATTGAGTTTGCGCGGACAAGCAAACGGCAAAAGCTACCAGAATTTTTCTTTTACCTATTCTGAACCCTGGTTTGGTGGCAAAAAACCAGTAAATTTTGGAATAACGGCTTACACACAGTTGCAATCAAATAGTTTTAACTATACTGGTGCATATGCTGTCAATAACGTTAAAAGAGGAGACCCGAATTATCGAGGGATTACCATTAATGGTGTTTCGGCAACTATTGGAAAGCAGTTAAAATGGCCGGACGATTATTTTAATCTAAGCCATACCTTGAGCTTCGACCACTATAACTTATCTAATTATCCAGGTTATTTATTTAGCAACGGAAAATCTATTAACATCAAATTGACGGAAACTTTTAGCCGATACTCTCTGGATGCACCAATTTATCCAACTTCAGGTTCAAACATTCGTTTAACAGCACAGTTTACGCCGCCATATTCCTTGTTCAACAATGTAAACTATGCCATTGCAACGCCGCAGGAACGGTATCATTTTGTAGAGTATTACAAAGCAAAATTTGAAGCACAATGGTTCCAGAAAATATACGGTAAACTGGTTTTAAAAGCGCAAACACAATTTGGTTTTCTAAGTGCCTATAACAGTGCAGTTGGCCAATCGCCATTTGAGCGGTTTAAATTAGGCGGCGATGGTATGCAGAGTTACCAGTTTTTGCAGGGATCAGAAATTATTGGTTTGCGCGGATATGAAAACTTTGAGATTGTTCCATTGGGTTCAAACACAACGTTGGCAAGCACTTCGGGAAGCCCTATTTTTGATAAGTTTCAGTTAGAACTCCGGCATCCGGTTATCGCCAGCCCATCAGCTACTGTTTTTATACTTGCTTTTACAGAGGGCGGAAATACCTGGAACTCTTTTAACCAGTTTGCACCGTTCAATGTGAGGCGTTCTGCTGGTGTTGGTGCAAGGATTTTCCTGCCGATATTTGGTTTGCTTGGTTTGGATTATGGTTACGGCTTCGATCCGATACCCGGTCTGCCAACTGCCAACAAGGGCCACTTCCACTTCTCCATTGCACAAAGTTTGAGTGGTGGCTTTAATTAACAATAAACTGTAAATTTTTAAATAAACCCCGAAAGCCGAAGCCGGAAATTATTTTGTAAGATTTTCAAAAAAATAATTTTACGTAGGTTTGCAATATGAAGAAATTATTTTTGACGTTGATATTACCATTGCTGGCAGCTACAGGAGTTTTTGCCCAGCGTTTTGCTTATGTTGATTCTGAATATATTTTGAAACACGTTCCGGAGTATGCATCATCTCAAAAGCAGATTGCATCAATATCAGATCAATGGCAAAAGGAAACGGATGCACGTTTTCAGGAAATCGACCGGATGTACAAAGCTTATCAGGCAGATCAGGTTTTGATGACCGGCGACATGAAAAAGCGTCGTGAAAACGAAATTATTGACAAAGAAAAAGCAGCTAAAGATTTCCAAAGGCAAAAGTTTGGGCCGGACGGTGAACTTTCGCAACGCAGTACGGCTTTGATCAAACCTATCCAGGACCGCGTTGCAAAAGCAGTGCAAGCCGTTGCAGAAAGTGAAAACCTGGACATGATTTTTGATAAAAATAGTGAAGTGATAATGCTTTATGCAAATCCGCGTTATGATAAAAGTGCGGCCGTAATTACCCGTTTGGGCTTAAAACCGGGCGTGTTTGCCAGATAAAAACTTAAAAATTAGTTCATAAAAACAGCACACAACAATCACACCCATAAATAAAAAATGAAAAAACTATTCAAAGTTGCTTTAGTTACCGGATGCGTATTTTTTGCAGGAAACATAGCTAAAGCACAATCTAAAATTGGTTACATCAACGTGAACCAGGTCGTAGATCAAATGCCTGAAACCAAAACCATCCAAAAGCAAATTCAGGATTATCAAAAAACTTTTGTAGATCAGTTAACCGCCTTGAATACCGAATTGCAAACCAATGCACAGTCTTACGATGCTAAAAAAGCAACCATGACTGATGCCGCTCGTACCGTAAAAGAAGCTGAATTGCAGGATCAAAACAAACGTTTGCAAGATTTTCAAACCAAAGCACAGCAACAAGTTGGCGATAAAAGCAAGCAACTTTCTGATCCTCTGTTGTTGAAAGTGCGTACGGCTATCCAAACTGTGGCTAAAGAAAAAGGTTATACTTACGTTTTTGACACGGCGCAAACAGAATTATTGGTTTCTCAACCTCAGGATGATTTGATGCCATCTGTAAAAACAAAATTAGGTATCAAATAAGATACTTCTTTTATCGACCAAAAAGCGTTGTTCAAACAAAATGAACACCGCTTTTTTTATTTTAGCCGGATGCCAGCAAACCAGCCCATAGGTATTTTCGATTCCGGTATTGGCGGGTTGACCGTTGCCAATGCCATCCAAAAACTCATGCCAAAAGAAGCATTGGTGTATTTTGGTGATACGGCGCATTTGCCTTATGGCGATAAATCACCGGAAGCCATCAAATATTATTCGCTCAAAATTGCCAAGTTTTTGATGGATGAAGGTTGCAAAGCCATCGTAATTGCCTGCAACACGGCTTCTTCGTTGGCTTATCAGGATCTGAAGCTGTTTCTGGGCAATCAAATTCCTATTTATAGCGTGATCGATCCGGTGGTAGCATATATGACTGCTTCCGATCAGTTTCGGAATATTGGGGTTATCGCCACACGGGCTACCATCAAATCCAATATTTATGCGGAGAAAATCCATCAGCTGAAACCGGAAATCAAAGTACAATCGCTGGCCACGCCATTGTTGGTACCGATGATTGAAGAAGGTTTTTTTAACGATCAGATCAGCAACACGCTTATCCACACTTATCTTTCTGATCCGCAATTGCAGGGAATCGACAGTTTGATTTTAGGCTGCACGCACTATCCGCTGATCCGAAATGAAATTGCCGCTTTTTATCAACCTGAAATCTCGATTATCGATAATACAGAAATCGTGGCCAATCATCTGCAAAAAGAGTTGGAACGAATGAATTTGCTGAATACCAACGAGCCAGAACCGCACCGTTTTTACGTTTCAGATTTTACAGATTCTTTTGAAAAAAGTACACAGTTATTTTTTGGTCAGCAAATTCAGTTAAACCTTCGTCAAATCTGGGATTAAACAACCTGCAAAATTCCTTTTGACCTGTTCAAAATCGTTCTGAATAAGTAAGTTTGCAGCGTTGGCATTTACACATTTATGTTGAATCCTTACTTGTTGAGCGTGCTGGTTGCGCTTTTGTTGTTCACTTTTGTAGCCCTGTTTACCACGGTGGCTGTTTATGTGGAGCGCAAAGTTTCGGCTTTTATGCAGGATCGTTTAGGCCCGATGGAAACCGGCAAATACGGTTCGTTGCAGGTTTTTGCAGATATGCTCAAGATGCTGCAAAAAGAACTGATCACGCCGCTGGCTGCCGACAAAACCTTATTTGCACTGGCTCCGATCGTTATTTTTGTGGCTGTTTACTTAGGTTTTGCCGCTTTGCCCTGGGCACCGGGTTTGGTTCCGGCACATATCAACGTCGGTATTTTTTATATTCTGGCTGTTTTGTCCATCGAAACCGTTGGGATTTTGATGGCTGGCTGGGGTTCCAACAATAAATATGCTTTGCTTGGGGCTGTGCGTTCGGTGGCGCAAATTGTGTCTTATGAAATCCCGGCCGGTTTTGCATTGATTTCTGTGGTGATGATTTCGCAAACGCTTGATTTACAGGAAATTTCCAGACAGCAGGGAATCTTGTCCACAGAAAATATTAAGTTTTTGGGTTTTATGCCGATAAAAGAAGTAGGTGGGTTTTTGGCCTGGAATATTTTTCGTGCGCCGCATCTAATCATCGCTTTTGTAATTTATTTTATAGCTTCACTGGCAGAGAGCAACCGCGCACCTTTTGATATTCCGGAAGCAGAATCTGAGTTGGTAGCCGGTTTTCATACCGAATACACAGGATTTCGATTTGCATTGGTTTTCCTGGCAGAATATTCCATGATGTTTTTAACCTCGATGGTTGCTGTGATTTTATTTTTGGGTGCCTGGAATACGCCGCTGCCAAATATATCAGCCTTAAAACTGGCCGACTGGACAACCGGAAATGTCTGGGGAATCGGCTGGATATTTTCAAAAACACTGTTATTGGTTTTGGTGCAAATGTGGATCAGGTGGACTTTGCCGCGTTTTCGCGTAGACCAGTTAATGGATTTATGCTGGAAAGTATTAACGCCGCTGGCTTTTTTGTGTATGCTGATTTCAGGCATTTGGCGGTTGTGGCTGATGTAGGTTTTGTCATTTGACCTTTTTGTCATTTGGACCGAAGGGAGAAATCTTCATCGAACAAAAAAATCAGCAGTTTTGATGAAGATTTCTCCTAACGTCGAAATGACAGAACTAATCTTCTTCAACAAAAACGTTATTTAAATTTAGAAAAATTAAAATGTTCAACAATATCATCAAAGGGTTCACCACTGCAGGAAAAGGCTTAAACCTCACCCTGAAACATTTTTTTGCTGCTAAAAACAGCAGGGAAGTGCTAAGCGTGCAATCTGATAATTACTTCAAACAGCTGGAAGGAAACGTAACCATTCAATATCCGCATCAAACTTTGCCTGTTCCGGAAACCGGTCGTTATCAGCTGTTTGTAGAAATGGATGACTGCATTGTATGTGATCTGTGCGCCAAAATTTGTCCGGTAAACTGCATCGATATTGAATCTATTAAAGCAACAGAAGCCATCGGACAAACTTCCGACGGTACAACCAAACGTTTGTATGCCGCCAGGTTTGATATTGATATGGCCAAGTGCATGTATTGCGGTTTGTGCACCACGGTTTGCCCAACAGAATGCATCACGATGACCAACCAATACGATAAAAGTGTGGATGCTTTAAGTTTGCTGAATTACCAGTTTTCTGCTATGACGGATGAAGAAGCAACAGAAAAAAAATCAGCAATAGAGAAACAAAATGCAGAAAAAACCGCAGCCAAATTAGCTGCAACACAAAAAAAAGGTTGATAAAAGAAGCATGGAGCAAGCGATATTTATTTTCCTGGGTTTGATTACCGTAACTTCTGCCTGGTTTGTGGCGGCAAGCAGCAATTTAGTGCGCTCGATTTTTATGTTTTTTGTAACGCTTTTTTCCATTGCCGGATTGTACGTTTTTGCACTGGCAGATTTTGTGGCGGTTACCCAGATCGTGATTTATGTGGGCGGCGTTTTGGTGCTGATGCTGTTCACGTTCATGTTGTCCAGCAAAGAAACTTTGGAAAAACTGGAGGAAAGCAAGCACCAATATTTTACGTTGAAACAGTTGCCGGCTTTGCTGGTTGCCGCTGCATTTTTGCTGGTTTTGGTTAATGCTATTTTCAAACTAAACCCCGATCATTTGCTTTGGGTTACGCAAGCACAAAACAATACTTTTCATCCGCAGGACAATACGGTTACCAACATCGGCACCAACCTGATGACTGCTTATTTACTGCCTTTTGAAGCCATTTCCATCCTGCTGATGATGGCTTTGGTTGGTGCAGCGCATCTGGCCAGAAAGGAGCAGGCGGATGATTAACCTGCAAACTTTTATGTTAATAGGCAGCGTTTTGTTTTGCACTGGTTTGTACATGGTGCTGACTAAAAACAACGCCATACAGGTTTTGATCGGGATTGAATTCATCATCAACGCAGCAATTATCAACCTGGTAGCTTTCGGCAAATACGATAAATACAATAATGGCGGACAGCTTTTTGCCTTATTCGCCATCGTTTTGGCCGCCGCCGGAACTGCTGTTGCGCTGGCGATTATTTTAAATGTTTACAGAAAGTTTAAAACGATTGATCCTGAAAAAATCAATGCTTTAAAAGATTAGAATTTGGAACAGCTTTATCAAATACAAGATCATTCTACAGAAGTTCAACTGGCTTTAGCAACAGTGTTGTTGCCTTTTGCTGCTTTTATCACCAATTTTTTAGTGGTAAAAACAGCATCCCGGACGGCAGGTTTCATTTCAGCTATTTGTATTTTGTTGAGTTTGATCTGTTCTGTAATCCTTTTTTTCAAAATCTGGAACCATGCACCGGTACACGAACAGATACTTTGGTTTCGGGTCGGAAATATTAAAATTTACGCCGGCCTGCTGCTCAACAACTTATCAATTTTGATGCTGGGTTTAGTCTCTGCAATCGCCCTGGCCGTTCACATTTATTCGCTGGCTTATATCCGGCACGATCCTAAATTTCGCCGCTATTTCCGTTACCTCAGCTTTTTTTGCTTCGCGATGCTGGCATTGGTTGTGGCAGATGATTTATTGCTGATGTACGCCTTTTGGGAACTGGTCGGTTTTGCTTCCTATCTGCTGATCGGTTTTTGGTTTACACGTGAAAAAGCAGTCCGGGCCAGCAAAAAAGCTTTTGTCATGAACCGGATCGGGGATTTGGGTTTCCTGATCGGGATCATGATTTTATTCGCCCATTTTCACACATTTGATCTGATCCAATTATTCGGTAACCCAAATAATTTCGCAGCAAATGGTTTATCCGGAACCTGGCTTACCGTTGCCGGAATTTGTTTTTTCCTTGGGGCGACGGCCAAATCGGCACAATTTCCGCTGCATACCTGGCTGCCTGATGCCATGGAAGGGCCAACCGCCGTTTCTGCATTGATCCATGCGGCTACGATGGTGGCTGCGGGCGTTTTTTTACTGGCGAGGGTTTATCCGGTTTTCAATGCAGATGTGAAAATGATCATCACTATCACGGGCACGTTTACCGCTTTTATGGCCGCCACAATTGCCCTTACCCAAAACGACCTGAAGAAAATACTGGCTTATTCCACCATTTCGCAATTGGGTTTTATGGTTGCCGCTATGGGAATCGGTGCGTATTCTTCGGCATTGTTTCACCTCACTACACATGCTTTTTTTAAGTGCCTTTTATTCTTGTCCACCGGCGTAATCATCCACGAAATGCAGCATTTAAAAGAAAAATTACAGCTGGATATTGATCCGCAGAACATTTTGTACATGGGCGGTTTGCGCAAAGTTTTACCGGTTACTTTCGTCACCAGCATCATCGCTGCGCTGGCTTTGATTGGTTTCCCGCTCAGTTCCGGTTATTTATCTAAAGACGGCATCCTGATCCAAGCTTTTGAATGGGCCGAAGGAAGATCGGTTTTGTATAAAATTATTCCAATTTCTATCTTGATTACCAGCTGGTTAACCGCTTTTTACATCGCCCGTTTGCTGTTTAAAGTGTTTTGGGGCGAATCCAGGTTGAAAGAAATGATCCCGACTTTCAAGCTGTATCCTTCCGCAGAAAATAAATTTTTCACTGTACCGATGCTGTTTTTATCGGTGTTTTGTTTGTTTCCTATTTTTTCACTCAATCCGTTTTTGTATGAACAAAGCTGGCTTTTTCGCGGCTTTTTAACAGCCAATTATTTTGAACGAGAGAATATTTATCACACATTAATTCCCGCCGCGGTCAATCTGTTCACCATTCCGGTGATTTATTTAGCTTATTTACGTTATGTAAAACAAAGTATCAATTGGTTTCCCGAAACTGGTTTTCTGTTTCGGCTTTCCTGCAATCATTGGTATATTGATCGCTTCTATCAAAATCAGGTGGTAAAAACAGTAGTTTGGATCAGCAAAAAATTCTACAGTTTTGACCGCTTAGTAATAGACGGCTTTATAAACCTGCTTGCTAAAACCGGCCTGTTTCTGTCCCGGATCAGTGCCTGGATCGATCAATATCTGGTGGATGGTGCTGTAAATTTCATTGCCTTTCGTATCCGCGATTTGGGTAGTTTTGCCCGAAGTTTTCAAACCGGAAAAGTGCAGCAATACCTGCTCACTATGCTGATTTTTATTTTAGGGATTTACCTTTTTAAGACGTTGATTTAGGTTGATGGACCATATACTTACACTGCTTATTTTCACCCCGGTTTTGTTTGGGATTTTGCTGCTTTCACTGCCAGGTTCTATGCGGAACAGCTTCAAATACTTCGCATTATCAGCCACAATTATCCAGCTGGTTTTAAGCGGATGGCTGTATTATCATTTCCAGACCGGTGCTTCTTTTAGCGGCATAAATCATGCGGGGCAATATCAGTTTGCCGAAAAAGCAAGCTGGATCAGCCTTAATCTCGGCTCGCTTGGCAAAATGCAGATCGATTATTTCATTGGCGTTGATGGTTTTTCCATCGGTTTGCTGTTCATGTCTTCACTCGTAATGGTGGTTGCCGTCCTCGCTTCCTGGGAGATCAAAACTAATCTAAAAGGTTTTTTTGCCTTGTTTTTATTGCTCGATACCGCTGTAATTGGTGTTTTCTGTGCACTGGATTTTTTCCTGTTCTACATTTTTTATGAACTGATGCTGCTGCCATTGTACTTCCTGATCGGAATGTGGGGCGGTGTGCGGCGGGAATATGCAGCTATCAAATTTTTTCTGTACACGCTTTTCGGTTCCGTTTTTATGTTGCTGGTGATGATTGGCCTGTACTTTTCCGTTACCGATCCAGCCACCGGAAACCACACGTTCAACATCGTCCACATGATGAACCCGGCCAATTATGCGCAAGGTTCCGTTTTCTCTCTGTCGGCCCGGCAAACGCTATTTGGTTTCCCGGCACGATACCTCGGCTTCGTAGTTTTGTTCATCGCTTTTGCCATCAAAGTTCCCGTTGTTCCGCTGCACACTTGGCTGCCCGATGCGCATGTGGAAGCACCAACTGCCGTTTCCATCATTCTGGCCGGCGTTTTATTGAAAGTTGGCAGCTACGGAATTTTACGCATTTGCTTCAGTATTTTTCCGGAAGTAGCTACGGCCGGAGCTTTCTGGCTCGGTTTGCTGGGCGTGATTTCCATTTTATATGGTGCCTTAAACGCACTGGCGCAAACCGATTTGAAACGTCTGATCGCTTATTCTTCCATCTCGCACATGGGTTTTGTTTTGCTGGGGATCGCCTCGCAAACCATCGAAGGCGTAAGCGGTGCAATGATGCAAATGCTGAGCCATGGCTTTTTATCGGCCATGCTGTTCTTTTTAGTTGGGGTGATTTATGTGCGCGTACACGATCGCTACATTTATAATTTCCGGGGTTTGGCTTCGCTGATGCCAGTTTTTACCGTTTTCGTGATGATTGCTTTTTTTGCTTCGTTGGGTTTGCCAGGTTTTTCTGCTTTTATTGCAGAAGCTTTTTCGCTGATCGGTGCGTTCACTTCTGCTTCTATAAACGGCTTGCTTCCGAGCTGGATGGCCATTTGCGGTTCTGTTGGGATTTTGCTGAGTGCGGCTTACTTTCTGTGGACTTTACAGCGCATGTTTTTTGGCGAAACCCGTTTATCCGGCGGCGAAACCTGGAGAACAGCTTTAACAGATCTCAATTTCCGGGAAAAATCAGCTTTAGTTCCGCTGGCTTTGATGACTTTGCTCATCGGGATTTTACCTTCGTTGGTTTTTGATAAAATCAATGATTCGGTGCTGGCTTTCGTTCATTTATTCAGATAAAAACCATGAACGAGCTGCCATTATCCATCACCGAACAACTTAACAACGTTCTGCAAAGCCTGCTCTATTTTGCACCGGAAACCGCTTTGGCCATACTGTTTTTACTGGTGATAATTACGGGTTTGCTGTTTAAAAACGATGCCGACTGGATTTGCCGTTTGCTGTGCCTGCTCGGTTTGGTTTTTGTTTTTCAGCGCGATGTGCAGCAGTTGTATTTGATCGTTTCCGGCCCGAAATTTTTGTTTGGCAACATGCTTCTTTTACACCATATTTCTGTGTTGTTTAAGCTGATTTTTGCCCTGCTCACTTTTATCATCATCGTTTATATTCCGCTGGATCAGCAGTTAAAAGCACACCAAAAAGGTTTAAGCGATCTGTACGCCATCATGATCGCCTTAGTTTTTGGTCTGCATCTAATGGCAATGTCGGTCAATTTACTGATGATTTATCTATCGGTAGAAATGGTTTCCATCGGTTCTTATTTGATGGTCGCGTATCGTTCAGAAAACCGTTTTGCCATCGAATCCGGGTTGAAATACGTGCTTTTCGGCTTTGCAGCTTCGGCCATAATGTTGTATGGCATGTCGTTATTATATGCAGAAACCGGGCAATTAAGTTTGTTCAACGGACAATTCATAGAGCAACTGATCCAAGTAAATCCTATCCCGGTTTCATTGGGTATTTTGCTCGTGCTGGCCGGTATCGGTTTCAAACTTTCTTTTGTGCCGATGCACTTTTGGGTGCCCGATGTTTATGAAGGTGCCGCTACGCCGGTTGTTGCTTTTCTTTCCACCTTAACCAAAATAGCAGGCTTTGCTTTGCTGGCCAACTTTTTAACGCCCTTCGTTTTTTATAATAAATTTCAGGCTTTTGATTTTCGCCTGTTCTTTTCAGTCATCGCCATCATCACCATGATTACCGGAAACTTTGCCGCCATCCTGCAAAACAACATCAAGCGGATGCTGGCGTATTCTGCCATCGGCCACACCGGTTTTGGCTTGATGGCACTGGTTACTTTCTCGCAGCAAGGCGTTTCGGCATTGGTGTTTTACCTGGCCGTTTACGCATTGGCCAATATCGGCGCGTTGATGCTTTGCAGTTTTTATGCCGGTAAAAACAGTATGCTTACCGTTCAGGATTTGCGCGGTTTGGGGAAAGTTTATCCGTTTGCAGGTGTGTGTTTTGTTCTGATTTTAATCTCGCTGACCGGTTTGCCCATATCCGCAGGTTTCAATGCCAAAGTGTTGGTTTTTTCCTCCGTGATTGAGGTTTATCGCCAAAATCACAGCGTTTTGCTGCTGGCTTTGCTGGTTACCGGAGCTGTTACTACGGTGGTTTCTCTTTTTTATTACTTCAAAATCCCGCTGTACCTTTTTCTTAAATCGCCCGAAAAAATAATGGAGAAGCCAACCGGAAACAAGCAAGCCCCACTGCTGATACTCATTGGTTTACTGAGTGCGATAGTTCTTTTATTAGGTATTTTTCCGGGTTTGCTGGCCAGTTTTCTTCATTAAAGCATACTGTTTTTAATCATCATTTTTAAGTAACGATTGTGCCTCAAATTTTCCACAAAACTATTTTAGCCTAAGATTTATAATATAAGTCCTACTTTTGCGGCTCAATAGCAATCATGAGCGATCAGATTAAACACGAGTGCGGAGTTGCCTTCATCCGCTTGTTAAAACCCCTTTCTTTTTATCAGCAAAAATACGGAACCTCACTTTATGGCTTAAACAAGCTGTATCTGCTGATGGAAAAACAGAACAACCGCGGCCAGGATGGTGCCGGTGTGGCAACCATTAAACTGGATGTTGCCCCCGGCCACCGGTATATCAGCCGACATCGTTCAATGGCCAAAAATGCGGTTGCCGATATTTTTGAATACATCCAAAAAAAGTTTGCCGACATCCAGAAAGAGTATCCCGAACAGTTCTCAGACGCCGAATGGTTAAAAGAACACGTCAGTTTTACCGGTGAGGTTTTGCTTGGCCATTTGCGCTACGGAACACATGGTAAAAACAGCATCGAAAACTGCCATCCGTTTTTGCGGCAAAATAACTGGATGACCAGGAACCTGGTGATCGCCGGGAATTTCAACATGACCAACACGGATGAACTGCTGCAGCAATTGTTTGAACTGGGCCAGCATCCGAAAGAAAAATTAGATACGGTTACGGTTTTAGAAAAGATCGGGCATTTCCTGGATTCGGAAGTGCAGGGTTTGTTCGATCAATACAAAAGAGAAGGTTTGGATGACAATGTAGAGATTACTAAACTGATCGCCAGTGATTTGGATGTAGCAAAAATCCTGAAAAAATCAGCCAAATCGTGGGATGGCGGTTATACGATTGCCGGTATTTTTGGTCATGGCGATGCTTTTATCATGCGCGATCCGGCTGGTATCCGTCCGGCTTTTTATTACCAGAACGAGGAAGTTTTGGTGGCTGCTTCCGAGCGTCCGGCTATTCAAACGGCGTTTAATGTGCCGATAGGTTCCATCCGGGAAATTAAACCCGGCCATGCTTTGATCATCAAAAAAGATGGCCAGGTTAGTGAAAAGCAGTTTCGTGAACCCACAGAACAAAAATCATGTTCTTTTGAACGGATTTATTTTTCAAGAGGAAGTGATGCTTCGATTTACCGCGAACGCAAGCAGTTGGGCAGATTGCTTTGCCCGCAGATTTTGGAAACGGTAAATTATGATCTGGAAAACACGGTTTTTTCCTACATCCCGAACACGGCCGAAGTTGCTTTTTACGGCATGGTAGAAGGCGTGCACAAACACATCAAATGCTATCAGCGTGAACAATTGCTGAACCGGGCCGATAAAATTACAGACGAAGAACTGAACCAGGTGCTGAACATTTTTCCGCGGGTAGAAAAACTGGCGATAAAAGATGTGAAGCTCCGTACGTTCATCACACAGGATGCCGACCGCTCGGAAATGGTGGCGCACGTTTACGATACCACTTACGGGCTGATCAAAAATGGTCAGGATACGCTGGTGGTTTTGGACGATTCTATTGTTCGCGGTACAACATTGAAGCAAAGTATCCTGAAAATAATTGACCGTTTGGGGCCGAAAAAGATCATTGTGGTTTCTTCTGCGCCGCAAATCCGCTACCCGGATTGTTATGGTATTGATATGTCCCGTATGAGTGAATTTGTGGCGTTTGAAGCGGCAATTACGCTGCTGAAAGATCATGGAATGGAAAATGTGATCCATGAGGTTTACAAAAAATGCAAAGCCAGTATGGACCTGCCAAAAGAAAAAGTGGAAAATTATGTACAAGCTATTTACGGGCCTTTTACTTATGAGCAGGTTTCGGACAGGATTGCAGAAATCATCACCCCAAAAAATATTAAAGCTGAAGTAAAAGTGATTTACCAGACGCTGGACAATCTGCACAAAGCTTGCCCGGACCATTTGGGCGATTGGTATTTCTCCGGAAACTACCCAACGCCCGGCGGAAATAAGGTGGTAAACAAAGCATTTTTAAACTGGATGGAAGGGAAAAACCAGCGCGCTTATATGTGAGATGAGGTGTGAGGTGCTGGGATTGAGGAAAAGAACTTCTTACCAGTTGAGATGTCTGTTTTAGGTCGATAAAAGAAGCATTGGTTTTTTGATTGTCTGTTTTCGTTAATGGATTTAGGTTGATAAAAGAAGCATCGGTTTTTGATCGTCTATTTTTGTTGATGAATTTAAGTCGATAAAAGAAGCATTGGTTTTTGATCGTCTGTTTTCGTTGATGAATTTAGGTCGATAAAAGAAGCATCGGTTTTTGATCGTCTGT
>JAABUT010000669.1_pt1 | contig 50247 bp, 41 predicted proteins | sample 5559281 | NCBI WGS metagenome assembly JAABUT01 (sample SAMN10711880, study PRJNA513359) | rock metagenome | isolation source: Antarctica rocks | place: Antarctica: Victoria Land, Ricker Hills nord | collected 2016-01-04
ACTTACCGGAATGCTGACAACTCGATCAATAGCGCAGGTGTTTTTGGTAACTTAAACAGTGTAACCTCTGCATTCTCTGTTATTGATAAAAATCATTACAGCAACAGTGAAAATTCTTTCCTGGGTTATGCACAATTAAAGGCACAGGTAGCACCTTGGTTAGATTTCTCCGGACGGGCAAATGTTAACTTTCAGAAAGCTTTCCGGGAAACTAAAAACTACGGCAACGATAAGAACAATGCAGGTGGTTATTATGATTCGGGTGGTAGTTATTCTACTGATTATACTTTGTTGTTTATGGCACATGCAGCCAAAAAAGTCTTGAACAACGATTTAAATATTGATTTCAGGATCATCAATGAAATCTACGGAAATGGATTGGCAGAAAACTGGGGCGCCAGTACCAATGGTGGCCTGGCTGTGCCGAACCAGTTCTTTCTTGCAAATTCTTTTAATACACTTACCAATAATTACTACTATAATTACAATGGCTATCCGGGTGCACAAAGGCCATCTATGCGAACCATTGGTTTGGGTGGAGATCTAACCTTGAATTATAAAGAATATTTAAACCTCGAAATAACCGGACGTAATGATTGGCTGTCTACTTTAACTTATCCAAGCAGTGTGGCAGGTGCCAATAATTATGCTGTATTTTATCCGTCGGTAAATGCGTCTTACTCCTTTTATGACCATTTAAAAACATCTATGCCAGCATGGTTATCAAGCGGAAGGCTCAGGGCTTCATTGGCTTATGTGGGCAATGCAGGCGTAGCAGGCCCTTATGCCACCGGGATTGGTTATGCACCGAGTACAATTATCAATCAGAACAATCAATCGGTAGGTACTGCTACCCAGGTTAATGCAGATGTTAAACAAAACCTGAATATAAAGCCTCAAAAGCAGCGTTCTATAGAATTAGGCACCAATTTCGGATTGTTTAAAGAATTGGTAAATGTTGATTTTACCTATTATAAAACCAATACGTTTAATCAGTTGCTTTATGTTCCGGGCGTAATTGAAACCGGTTACAGCAGAAGTTTCCTGAATGCGGGCAATATCCAAAACCAAGGTATAGAACTTTTGGTCAATGTTACCCCGATCCGTACTAAAGACTGGAACCTGAACTTTGCCGTGAACATGGCGCACAATAAAAGTAAAATTATTGAATTTGGAAGCGGTATAAAAGAGTGGGAATTAAGCGGAGGTTATGACGGGGCAAATGTTTACGCCTATGAAGGCGGTGCTTTTGGTGTATTGACATCAGAAACGGGGGCATCTTCAAAAATTGATCCGAAAACAGGCTTACCAATTATACAGGTTGGCAGCCGCCTAACCAACACCAATCCGGCGGTGAAATTTGATATGCAGGATTACAATCTCGTAAATCCCGACTATACGGATGCACAAAAAAGGATCAATATAGGCAAGGTAGAACCTAATTTGGTTGGCGGGATCAGTACAACTTTGCGCTACAAAAATTTCAGCCTTTTCACACAAGTTGATGGCCGCTTTGGCGGTGATGTATATTCTGAAGCTTATAGTTATGCAACCGGACAGGGAACTACCTTAAACTCTTTGCAGTTCCGCGACCAGGCGCATGGAGGCGTATCACGTATTGATTCTTACAACGGTCAAGTACGATATGACGGCGTAATACCGAATGCAGTTTTTGATGCAGGCCAGACAAGTCCGCTTAAACCGGGTGTAAGCATTGCCGGTATGACCTTTAGGGATGCGTACAATCAGGGTTTGGTTGAACCTTGGAAAGCTTCATTATATTACAATACTTTTTACGGTTACGGAACCAATCTTAACGCAAATGAATCCGTATCCAAGAACTCCTGGATCATGCTGCGCGAAATTAGCTTAGGTTATAGATTGCCAGCACCTTTAATAAATAAAATCGGTTTAAAAGGTGCGCGTTTAAGTGTATCGGCCCGTAACATTGCTTACTTATACAAAACCCTGAGCGGCGACCAAAACCCTGAATCCCTTCAAAGTAATGACCCTTTCAGGCCATATATAACCGGCGGTGTCCCTTTCTACAGAAATTATTCTGTGAGTTTAAACATTTCCCTATAGCAAAAACATTTAAAAAAATGAAAAAGATAAATAAATATATAATAGGGTTGATGGCCTTAACCCTGCTAAGCCAATCCTGTAAAAAGGAATTGGTGGATATCAATACCAACCCTAAAACGTTAAGCAATGCCAATCCTGAGTTTTTGTTTACTGGTGCCACGGTTGATTTTAACCTAAATTCCCGCAACAATACTGCACAGAAATATGGTACGACCATGACGTATATGCAATATGTTGTGCCGGAAGGTGCAGATGCATCTGCGCTGGCAACTCGGTACTGGGACCCTTCAAAAACTATCGGCCCAAATCCCAATTTCCCCTATTACACCGATTATTTTAACGGAACCGGAAGGGATATGCACCGCATTATTGATATGATCAATTTAATGCCGCAAGGACAAATGGCAACCTATCAGGGATTAAAAGCAATATGTTCTATTGTAGATACTTATCAAGCCTGGAAAGTAGCAGACGTTTACGGCGCGCTGCCTTATAATCAAGCTTTTAACAGTACGCAGTATCCGTTGCCGGCTTACGATTTCGATTATACTTTATATAAAGTATTTGATCAAAAATTGAAAGATGCCGCTACTTTGCTAAAAACCAGCTCAGCACAAATTGCCATCAGCAACCAGGACTTTTTTTATGGCGGTGATTATGGAAAATGGCTGTCTTTTGCCAATACGCTCCGTATCAAAATTGCGCAACGTTACGAAAAACGTGACCCTGCACAATTAACAAGCGTTTTGACAGATATTGCCAATAACTTTGCCGGAAATATCATTTCTTCCAATGATGGTTCTTTTGGATACAGCCAAACCCGCGACTGGAACAATAATGTAGATGACATCAACGTGATCCTGTTTGCTTACAACGCCGCTTATTCTTTTGTGGAATTTTTAAAATCAACAAACGATCCAAGATTACCTTTCATGGTTCGCCAAAATGATTTCGGTACAAACTACAAGAATTACGTAACCGTAAAACAAACCGGTGATGCTACAACTCAGGCAGCTTTATTGCAACCCGAAAATAATACAAACAACCCAAACAATCGTTATTGGGGCAAACATGCTTTTCCTGCTTCAGCCAATACAAGTTATGGTTCTACCGGAGGCGACCGTTTTAAAACTTATACTGTTTCAGGTGGTTCCGGCACGCAAACTTTGGGCTTTTTATCTGCCATTCAAAGCCGATTATTCATTAAAAACGGTGGCTTTGGCGGTTTTGATGCCCGGTCTTCCAAAGATTTGCTGCATGACGATGAATCTTATGTAGATGGCAGCACCATCAAAATGAGGACACCTTATTTAACTTATGCTGAAACATGCTTTATGATGGCAGAAATTGCAGAAAAAGGCGGCAATAGTTTGGGTAAATCTGCGGCACAATGGTTTAATTTGGGCGTACAGGCATCTTTTGATCAGTACAAAGCTATGGCTGTTGCTACAAATGTGCCCAATGCTGCAGCGATAACCATCGGCAATTTTGCAACTACGCTTCCTTACAAAGGTTTACCAAGTATTTATTCACAAGCTTGGGTAAACTTTTTGACAGAGCCAGCTGAAGCCTGGGCAATGTGGAAACGCACAGGCTATCCTCAGTTTGAAGATGTACGTGCCGGACAGGCAAACAGGATTGGCGATGGTTCAGGTATTGCTTACCTGGAAAGTTTATGGGACGGCAGGCAAAACCTGTTAATACCACGCAGGAATTCTTTGGATTTGAGCACCGGTTCTAACCAAAACTCTGCAAACTACAGTGCCGCTATTAAAGCGATGATGACTAAAGACCCGGCTTATGGTATTACTACCCAGGATACCAAAGGCAGGATCTGGTGGGATACCAATTAAGAAACGCCTTTACTTAAAACTTTCAAAATGTAAAATCATTTTGTTTTCAAACAAAAGCCAACTAAATATTCAGGTTGGCTTTTGTGTTTATAGCAAAATATTAAAAACACAGTTGCACAAGTTTGATAAAATGAAACAAACAATTACAGTTAAAATATTTGTGGTGTAATAAAAACTAATGCTTCTTTTATTACCTAAAAATCAGTGATGCACGAATTGCTTTTTGTGAAGATACAATACAAGCACCAAATTTATAGTGGTAAAAGAAGCATTAGGGGTTTTTATAAATTTTGTCCAGGATATTTGCCATGCTTCTTTTACCACCTAAAAATCAATAAGGCCATTTACTTTTTATATCAGCAGAAAAGGCAGATACCAAATTTATAGTGGTAAAAGAAGCATTAGGGTTTTTTCTGATATGAATTTAAACAGGCCCTAAATGATGCTTCTTTTATGCCATTAAAATCAGCTTCAGTGAATTCTATTAACTGCAATTTCAACCAATGCCCTTACAGTGTTATAATCGGTTTGCTCTGTCAGAAACTCTTCTTCATAGTTTCCGGTTTTAACCTCAGTAAAAACCATTCCGCTTTTAAAAACGCCTTTTGCCGAAGTATGATATTCGGTGGCTCCAGTCAGTTTAATTAATTCCTGCAAATTCTCCGGCCGGACACCTGCGCCAGGCATTATTATAATTCTTTTATTTGCTTGTTCAACCAATTTTGAAATCAGTGATGCTCCTTTTATGGCACTAATTTCTTGTCCGGAAGTGAGTATCCGATCAAAACCCAACTCGATAACATCTTCCAAAGCTTTAAATGGATTTTTACAGCGATCAAAAGCACGGTGGAAAGTGGTGCCCATTTTTCCGGCTGCTTGTTTCAACTCCAAATTTCGCTCCTTGTCAACTTCGCCGTGTTTTGTTAAAATTCCAAAAACCACACCATCGCAACCCAATTCCTGACATTGGAGGATATCTGCTTTCATTAGTTCAAACTCCAAATCAGAATACAAAAAATCGCCGCCACGCGGCCGGATGATCGAAAATAGTTTGATGCTGAGATTTTTCCTTGCTAAAAGAAGTGTTCCATACGATGGTGTGGTGCCGCCTTCTTTCAAATTATCGCACAATTCTACGCGGTATGTGCCGCCTTCCTGCGCCACCAAAGCAGACGTTATCGAACCGGCACAAATTTCAATTTTAATCATTTTGGATGATTAATAAATACTTTTGCCTTTGATCAGCAAATCCTGCTTTTCAGCATTGCAAACGGCGAAGGAAAAGCCTTTTTGTATCGCGTAAGCACCATATTCGCCTTTTTTATTGATCGCCAGAAAACCAACCTGCAATGTTTTGGCCAGCTCAGGTTTCTTCCTGATGATCCGGTTAACAGCTTCTTTACAGGCCTCTTCCGGTTTATAACCCTGGCGCATCAATTCTACCACCAAAAAACTGCCTACATTTCGGATCACTTCTTCGCCAACGCCGGTTGATGTGGCACCGCCAACTTCATTATCCACAAAAAGCCCGGCACCAATAATCGGACTGTCGCCTACCCTGCCGTGCATTTTCCAGGCCATTCCGCTGGTTGTACAAGCGCCGGAAATATTTCCGGCAGTATCCAGAGCCAGCATTCCGATCGTATCGTGGTTGTACTGGTTTCCGGGAAGTTTTTTGGGTGAATAAAGTTTGTTTTCAATGTTGATTTCCGGTTTGTAATCAGCCGTTTTTAACCATTCTTTCCAGGCTTTTTCGGATTCTGCGGTGAGCAAAACCTTCTTTTTAAAGCCATTTTCAAGGGCAAATTGCGTGGCACCTTCGCCAACCAGCAACACGTGCGGCGTTTTTTCCATCACCATCCGGGCAACCGAAATTGGGTGATCAATGTATTCCATCGCTGCCACGCCGCCGCAATTTCCTTTATCATCCATAATGCAGGCATCCAGCGTTACGTGCCCGTCGCGGTCCGGATAACCGGCTGCACCTACGCTGTGGTTATTTGGGTCGGCTTCCGGGATCTTCACGCCTGCTTCCACCGCATCCAAAGCCCGGCCGCCTTTGGAAAGTATTTTCCAGGCTTCCTGATTGGCAGGAATACCGAAATCCCAAGTGGAAATCACGATGGGAAAATTGGCTGCCGATGCTTCTTTTACGATACTATTTCCTAAAACCTTAGAACCCAGCAGTACACCCGATGCGCCCAAAGTGCTGGTTGTTAAAAACTTACGGCGATTGAGTTTGTTTAAATTTATCTTCATGGCAAAAACCTAAAATTGAAGCTGGAAGGTAGTGTTTTTGCGGAGAACTTAAAGCAGCGGGCAAATAAATGGCGATAAAAGAAGCATCACCAAAAAGCAAAAATTGAGTCTGGTTTTTAGGTCAAGCTGAACCAGATGAGCTATTTATCTTCCAAAAAACACAATCCTTCCCGTTCCCAAACCAAATTTATACCGATAAAAGAAGCATCCCGACAACAGATCATTTTAAATGCTTCTTTTATCAGCATAAATTACACATTGCGGCGTTAAAATTAAAAATGGCAATCTTTTTTAAACTTTTGCTGTTTGTGCTATCATCCAAATTCAATATTAAATGATGTTTACTTCTCATTTTAAAATCTGTTTTTTAGGTATTGCTGTTTTTACCACTGCAATTTCTGCCTGCAATGCTGATACAGTTAACCATGCAGAAAATATCATTGATACCGGCAACACCGCAGCGGTTGAAACCCGAAAACCCAACAGTGATTACAAACCTGCTTTTGCCGGGCAAACGCGTGCGCCGGGCGTAAAAACGTCTGTGCCACTGGTTGTTACGGTGATTAATAAGGATTTGCAATCGCCCTGGGGGATTTGTGTTTTGCCGGATGGCCGTTTTCTGATCAGTGAAAAAACAGGCACTATGCAGATTTTGAAAGCAGACGGCAAGCCGGATAAAAAAATCAGCAATCTACCCGAAGTTTTTGTGGCCGGACAAGGTGGTTTGCTGGACGTAAACATCGACCCGGATTTTAAAACCAACCGCATGGTTTTTTGGGATTATGCTGAAAAAACTTCCGGCGGAGGATTGCTGGCCATTGCTAAAGGAAAATTATCTGCCGACGAAACCAAAATTGAAAACATCCGGGTAATTTACCGCGCCCAACCTGTATATAGTGGTACGCTGCAGTACGGTTCGCGGATTTTGTTTGATAAACAAGGCAACCTTTTTGTAAGCACCGGCGAGCGTGCCGGTAATGATATCCGCCAAAAAGCGCAGGATTTAAGTACCGCCATCGGCAAAATTTTGCACCTTACAAAAGATGGAAAAGCCGTTGCCGGTGGCCCGTTTGCCAACACACCCAATGCTTTGCCCGAGATTTATGCTTACGGTTTCCGCAACCCCGAAGGTATGGCCTGGAACCCCGAAACCGGCGAACTATGGGAAGATGAATTTGGCCCGCGCGGCGGCGATGAGATCAATCTAATCAAACCCGGAAAAAACTACGGCTGGCCGTTGGTTACTTATGGCATTGAGTACAGCGGACAGCAGGTTGGCGATGGCATACAGCAAAAAGATGGTGTAGAGCAACCGGTTTATTATTGGGACCCTAGTATTTCGCCGTCTGGTATCGCATTTTATAACAGCGACGTGATCCCGGAGTGGAAAGGAAATTTGTTTGTGGGCGGTTTGGGCGGATCGCACATTGCCAGGCTGGTTATCAAAAATAACAAAGTTGTGGGTGAAGAACGCCTGCTGAAAGAAAAAGGCGAACGTTTCCGTGCGCTAACCGAAGGTAAAGATGGTGCGCTTTATACGGTTACTGATAACGGAAAATTGTACAGGATTGGGCTGAAATAAATGATGTTTTTTATAAAACGCGTTTTGAAGTTTCAAATAACTTTACGTTTTAACCAATTTTTACTACCTAAAAGAAGCTGCCTTTTCAGTAAGTCAGCTTTTTTTATTTGGATGGAAAGTTTTATTTCAACTTTAAATTTTCTTTTCTGGGCGGTAAAAAGTTTTCTCCGGTTACCACATTTTTACCGGTTTTACTTTCTAATTCTTTGCGGGCATTTTTGGCTACCGAACCACCTTTTTTGCCAGCCTGGGCATTTTCCTGTAAACCTTTTGCTTCGTCAGTTTCGGCTATTTGCCGGGTAGATAATTCGGCCAAAGCGGTAAAAATCAGTTCAGCTTCGCTCATGTGGTCGCGCAGGTTTTGCGATTTTAAACCTTTTAAATCTTTATGATTTTTTACAGAAAGCCCCGTCCATTCTTCGTGTATCAAATTGGTGAGCAACGCAAACTCATTGCCTTTTTCTACGCCGTTTTGCTGCCAGTAATCGGTTAGCTTGTTCCGCGTTTCCTGCCCGGTCATGCGTTGTTGTATCCACTTTTCGCTGCGGCCCAGCTTTTGCCAGTTTTCCCGCGCCCGGTCTAAACTTTGCTCCGGGTTGGCAATTTCCTGCATCCTTTCGTAGCCAACTTTGGCCAGCCATTGCTTAAACGGTTCTGCTTTAGGCGAAGGAATGGATTGAATGAGGCGAAGTAACGTTTCTGTATCTGCAACATCCGTTTCCCTTTGTTTACCATCTGGTGCTTTCATTTTCAACCGTACGATATTTTCGTACGCTTCACTTCCTTCTGATTCAAGCTTCTTTTTCAAATCGCTCCAATACCGTTTTGGTACGGTGCTATCTGTTAAAATTTCAATCACATCAATGACCGAAAAAAACCAGGTTTGCGTTTCTTCGTCCCAATGTGTACGAACTTTTTTTTCTTCAAACAATTTTAAAGCATCCATGGCAATCTGTTTAGACTTTAAAGATATGCTAATTTAATTAGTTTTTAAACGGTTGCTGTAAAAAAGTTTACGATTGGCTATTAACGTTATCATACTTCTTTTAGCACTGTTTTTTAGGTGATAAAAGAAGCATTGCCGTTTAAAACTTAAACTTCGCTTTCTACAATTTTAATTTCTTCTGGCGTGAGGTTGTAGAGTTGGTAAACGAGTTGGTCGATTTGGGATTCGAGTGGAAGTGTATCTGTATTTATTTAATTAAACTGGTTGTTTCTGAGTGTTTCCTTTGCAGTATATATTCTACAAAAACTTTTTTAATCTGCTTATTTATGTCTCTCATATTTTTGTATTTAGAAACATCAATAAACAATTTTAAGTACTTATAAAGATCATTAGATAAGCCGTAATCAGAGTCCGCTTCAATTTTTTTAATGAGGCTATTTGCCCTAAACTCTAGGTATTTTTCCTTGTCTTCATTACTAAGTAAAGTAAACATGCACTTATAATCAAATCTGGAGCGCAACTCAGGAGAAATTCTATTTGGAAAATCATGTTTACTAATATTAGACGTAAACACGATTATAAATCCGTTAAGATCAAGCTCTTGTCCCAAAGAACTAGTCATTTTTCCGCTTTCTAATACATCTAAAAAATAATTAAACAAACTTGCATTTGATTTTTCAAATTCATCTATTAGAAGAACACCTATATCAGTATCTCTAACTTTCATAAATATTTCACCATCATCACTCCCTGTATAACCTCTTGCACTGCCAATTAATGAACTTAAAGAAAATTCATTACTATAATTTCCAAAATTTATTTTTGCAAATCTTTTTGAACCATGTAGACAATTAAAGATTAATCTGGCGACTTCTGTCTTACCTACACCTGAGTCTCCCATTAAAAAAAGCGAAAGAATTTTGTGTTCACCAAGTTTATTAAATACTTTGAATGTTCTGACTTGTTCTTCAAAATCTGCCTTAAATTTTGAATGCCCATATAATTTACTTCCAAAATCACTAAAGAAAATACTTAACTCTTCATCACTTAAATCAACGATCTTCTTGTGTAATTTGGATTTTATATTTGAATCTTCATAGAATTCCTTGTCGTTATCTTTTTTGCTAAAAACACTTTTTTCGACATTTTCAGACTGATCAAAAATAAATCTAAGTTCGTAATCTAAGATTTCTTTTTTTGAATAGTCACAAATAAATATTACATCATCATTGAATTTGTGAATGATTTCTTCTGCTAATGATTGTATCTTAATATACTCTGTAATTGATGATATATCGACAATTATAGAATTTGAATCTAATTCTTGAATAGTAGACGGATTATGAATAAACTTATTTATGCTTTCAAAAGAATAACCCTCTTCATACTTCAAATGCTTAAAATCATAATAATCATCTTTTTCATAAAAAATTAATTTCTTGTGTTTCTTAGATGTTGAATTAGCCTCAACTTCTTTTAATTCATTGATACTACTAATTGCAAAAATCTTTTCTTCACTATTGTCAAAACAGTTAAAAACGAATCTCAATTCATACTCTAACAATGCCCATTTAGCGTAATCACAAATAAAGATTACGTTACTTCCAAATTGACAAATGACTTGTTCAGCTAATGATTGCTTACTATTATACTCAGAAAGTGAGGATATATCTACAATTTCCGATGTCCCATCAAGTTCATTAATTAAAGAAGGATTATGAATAAACTCTGTTATACTTTTTAAGGAGTAACCGTCTCTATATTTTGAATCTCGAAAATTATAATAATTATTACTTCTATAAAAAATCAATTCCCTCTCCATTAGTAAAAGTTATTTTAGAGGGTGAATATTTACATTTTGAATAACTGCTAATAGGTCTATGTAATGATAATCGCTTTTATCTCCAGAACTTTTAAATTGAACTGAAGGAAAACTTTGTTGCTCAACTGAATAATGACTTTCTTGAATCTCTTCTTCCTCTTTTCTATTCTGAAAAGTCTTTTGAAGCTCTCCCAGTTCCTGGAAATATTGAAATGAATTCTTAAGATCATCAACCTTGATCTTCCCTTTGTACAATCCTACAATTGATACTTTGCCAACAAATAAGTCATCAACACTGTAAGAGCTTTCTAACTCACTTTCAAATGTTAAAGGTATTTTTATTAAAACATTTTCTTCATCATTTTCAATTTCACCTTTGATCTTATAAGCATAATCTTTAAACATAGAATTAAAGATATTATTGATGTCAAAACCGTTTGTACCAGGTGCAACTAAATCTTTTAAAGCACCACTATTTATAAATTTAACTATACGCAATTCATCCTCGTTTTCAAGTGAAAGCTTGACATTATCAATTTTTATTAATGTCCCTTCTGAAATTTCACTAAAAGTTTTAACGCTTTGACTATTTTTAACAACTTCGTCAAGAATTACAGATTTAGTTGTTTTGATTTCAAATGTTTCTAACACTTTTTTAGACCCAGATCCTTTTACATTTCCACCTGTTTCAAGGTCTCCTAATTTAAATATGTCCATTATATTAAAGCCTAGCTTGGTTTTTAAATAAGCTTCACCTTCAACACCTTTCTGTTTCTCTACTTGCTGTTGCAATGACACAATGTTATTAAGCATCATTTTTATTTCATAAACTTTAGGAAAATTGATATAATAGATATTGAAAATCATATGATGAGATTATTACTTATATAAATTTTAGTTGTCAGTCGATTTTTACTTTTAACATTTATAATTCACAGGCGAAGATCGTTTTAATAACTTATGTGCTTGTTCAACTGAGCATCTTTGATTATTAAATTTTGAAAATAGTAATTATCTTTTTAATTAGAAATATCAATTAGGCATTTATTTCTAATAAAAAAATCAGTTCGTGGATTGCTTTTGCATTTGGCTTAGAACCGCTGATCATCTCGGACTTGTTTGCAATGCTTTTAACTTCCAGTATTACACCAATCGGATCGGAAGGCAATTTCCCGGTATGGATAACAAGATCATTTCTGCCAATCGGGTTAATTTGAAATTTACCTTTATACCAACTATCATTTAGTAAATCCTGCGTTAATGATTTTAGGTGCGCTTCATCTGCTTGCTCGTTGATCTTTGCAAAAAAATCGGCCAAATGCTTTTTAAACAAATCGATATCGGCACGGTTAACTTTTTCTTTAAGGTAAGCTTTGTTTAGTGCTGCTTTGATTTCGATTTTCTGGATTTGCATGATAGCCGCAAGTTAATATTTACCGCATAAAAAAAGCATCCGTTGCGGGATGCTTTTGGGATACTGTTTTTACCGGTGTTTTTTCCTTGTCCGTCCGGAAAATAATTTCTATCTGGTAACCAAATACCTAATTGTTTAGATAAAAACAGGTAAAAACGATCTAACTTAAGTTTAGCTGGTATCGTACCGATCTTCCTGCCCCTTCCCCAACTAAAGCACCAATTTCATTTAAATACTGCAAATCACGTGTTGCTGTAGCTTTAGAAGTTCCGGTTATAGAAACATATTTTTTTGCGGTCACTCCGCCTTCAAATCCTTCAATACCTTTTTCGAGCATTCTATTAACTATTTTCAATTGTCGCTCGTTGAGCTGGTGCTTATATCGATCAAAAAAATGCGCTTTCTTTAAGGTAAATTGTACCATTGCCTTCGCGTCCCGCTGAGCCGCTAACACTATAGCAGCAAAATAATTCACCCATGCCGTGATTTCCAACGACTGTTGCGCTTCTTTTAATGCAGTATAATAGGCTGTTTTATTCTGTTCAATAATCTTCGAAAGACTGAGCATTACAGGTCGCCCAAGGGATTGCGATAAGGCATGTTCTGCTATGGCACGGCCAATACGGCCGTTGCCATCTTCAAACGGATGTATGGATTCAAAATACAGATGAGCCACAGCTGACTTTAATACCGCTTCGGCAACGTCGCCTTTCAGTAGAAAGAAAGCATTATTGTACCATTGAACAAATCGCCCCATTTCTTTAGGAACATTTACAGAAGATGGTGCTTCATAATGAACAGTTTCCCGCCCATACGCACCAGAAACTATCTGCATAGACTGGGACCCTTTTCGCCATTCGCCCGGATTAACATTGCGCGTGTTAGCCATTAACATATGGTGCCAGTTCAGGAGCATATCCAAGTTCATTGGCTGATTGAAGGATTTGCGAACTTCCAGCATCAATTGAGCTATGCCTCCGGCACGTTGATCTTTAACGTTAATAAGCGTTTTATTTAGCCCAAGATTGTTTTTTATAGACGACATTACATCTTCACGGCTGATATATTCACCCTCAATTTCAGAGGTTTTAACCGCTTCGGATAACATTAATTGCAGGAGTGCTTCTTGCTTTAAATCATCAGACAATCCTTGAATTATACCGCTTACCTCGCCTGTTTCTTGTGCAAATACAAGGATTAGCGGCTGAACATCCTCCATCTTGTAAACGAAATCAGGCCACTCCGGGAACTGCCAATTATATTTCATGAGCCGATTATTTTTGTTAATTGGCTCAAATATAATAAAATAATGAGCCGATTAATCAGGGCAATCGGCTCGTTTCATTTATAATATAAGTAGTCTGTTAATTATCATTTTAAAACCTACAGCGCGTTTTTGAACAAAACTATTTTTGTAAATCAGTAATTTAATTCAGGTAATACAAAAATATTTTTTCGGGAAGGCTCATAGCCTACAAACGATAATCTAAATTTAGATCCTAATTTACCGCATAAAAAAAGCATCCGTTTCGGGATGCTTTAAAAATCAATTTTGTTAAATGGTTGATGCTTCTTTTATCAACCATTTTTCAGGATTTTTTACGGATTTTCTACGCTAACTTCTTGCGCTAAAGTGGCAGAATCCGGCATTTGCCCAAGGTCGCGGTCTAAGCTGTATAACGCGCCATCACCAGCATTTGCACCACCGGCAATTTTAACTTTAGCTAATAAATCCATTGCCAAAGTTTCCTCTTCCGTTTGTTCTTTTACAAACCATTGCAAAAAGTTCCAGGTAATCCAGTCTTTTTCTTCCAAAGCCATGTTAACAATGTTGTAAATGGATTGCGTATTTCTCACTTCATAAGTGTAAACTTTTTCAAAGCAATCATTTATACTAATCGGATCTTCACCCGGACTTGGTATTTCGGTAACGATTACTTTTGCGCCCCGTTTTAGAATATATTCCAGAAACTTCATCATGTGCGTGCGCTCTTCGTTTTGATGGCGGAAAAGCAGGTTAGAAATGCCATCGTAACCTTTGTCGCCCGCCCATGCTCCGTAAGCAAGATACAATTGTGCGTTGAAAGCTTCGGCCGTCATCTGGTCGTTTAATGCTTTAGCCAATGTTGGTGATAATCTGTTTGTGTCCACAATAAATTTATTTAAAATTTGAAGGATGATGTTATTTTGTACGATAAAAACAGCAAGTAAATTAAAAGGTTTTAGCCGAATTTATACGTTGGAATATGTTTTAAAGATATTGCCAAGCTAACTTCATTTCCCGATACAAAACTTACTAAAAATATTTTCCAGCAAATCATCTGTAGTAACCGCGCCGGTGATTTCGCCTAAATAATACAACGCCTGTTTGATGTCCATCGCCAAAAAATCAGAAGTAACCGGGTTTTCCATACCATCGAGAACGCGTTCTAAAGCTTCCCGGGTTTTTTGCAAGGCTTGCAAATGGCGGATGTTGGTGATGACAGTTTCTTCGCCGGTTAAACGGCCTTGTATAGCGGTTTCGTAAATCAGCTGTTTTAGTTCGTTAATATGTTGTTTTTCTTTTGCAGAAATTTCCAAATATTTTACTTCTTCCGCAGAACTAAAATGAATGCTTCTTTTATCGGCTAAATCTATTTTATTGGCGACGGCAAGCGTTGGGATTCCCGGCCGCTGCAAATTTTCAATGTCAGTTTTAAGTTCGATTTCTGATAATTCATTCACATCAAAAACATACACCAACAAAGCCGAAGTGCTAATTTTATCCATTGTTTTTTGCACGCCAATCACTTCAATCGCATCGGTTGCTTCGCGGATTCCGGCAGTATCGATCAACCTAAAATTCACACCATTAATATTTAAAATTTCTTCAATTGTATCGCGCGTAGTTCCGGGAATTTCACTGATGATGGCGCGGTCTTCATTTAGCAAAGCATTTAACAAAGTTGATTTTCCGGCATTTGGCCTTCCGGCAATTACCGTATTTACGCCTTGTTTGATCACATTTCCTAAGTCGAAAGAACGGATCAGTTCAAAAACAACTTTGTTGATTTCCAGGATCAAGGTTTTTAGCTGATCACGATTGGCAAACTCTACATCTTCTTCGCCAAAATCCAGTTCCAGCTCAATCAGCGATGCAAAATCAACCAACTTTTCCCGCAAAACCTGCAACTGGTTGCTAAAACCGCCGCGCAATTGCTGCATCGCAATTTGGTGCGAAGCTTTGGAATCGGAAGCAATTAGATCTGCAACTGCTTCTGCCTGAGACAGATCTAATTGTCCGTTTAAAAATGCACGCAATGTAAACTCGCCAGGTTTGGCCGCGCGTGCTCCTTTTACCAGCAATAATTTGATAATCGATTGTACAATATATGGCGAACCGTGACAGCTAATTTCCACCACATTTTCTTTGGTGTAAGATTTTGGGGCGATAAACAAAGCAACTACCACTTCATCCAGAACGACTTCTCCGTCTATAATCGACCCAAAATGAAGCGTATGCGTTGCTTGCTTTAACAAATTTTTACCCCTAAAAACAGCATTGGTAATTTCGATTGCGCGCGGACCAGAAAGCCTAATCACGGCAATTGCGCCCAGACCGTTTGCGGTAGAAAGTGCCACAATAGTATCTTCTGTTTGGTTTTGTGCGAGATTGGAATCGTTTATCATTGCCGCAAATTTCGCGAAATGATTTGGTTTACAAATTTGACAATCCGCTAAGATTACAAAACTTAGTCAAACGTAAATTTGAACCAGATTTTATACCGATAAAAACAGTATGTCAAACTATATCGATCAGATTCAAAAAAATATTGGGCCGCTTCGGCAGCAAATAATCAACCACAAAATTTATTCGGCCATCAGCAATCCGGAGGAACTGAAAATTTTTATGCAGCACCATGTTTATGCCGTTTGGGATTTTATGTCGCTACTAAAAGCATTGCAAAATCAGCTCACCTGCACATCGGTTCCCTGGTTCCCAAAAGGTGATGCAGATACGCGTTATCTGATCAACGAAATTGTGGTTGGTGAAGAAAGCGATGTGGACAGCGAAGGCAAGCGTACCAGCCATTTCGAACTGTATTTAAAAGCGATGGAACAGCTAAGCTGCGATACTTTTTTGATGAAAAACTTTGTAGAAACCTTACAAAATACCGGCGATTTTAAACAGGCTTTTGCAGCTGGCCATACTTCTTTTACGGCACAAAAATTTGTAGATTTTACGTTTGAAATCATCCACAGCAACAAAGCTTATTTGCAGGCTGCGATTTTTACTTTCGGCCGGGAAGATCTAATTCCGGATATGTTTTTGGCGATGGTGAATGATTTGAACCGCACTTTCCCGGAAAGTATTTCGCAAATTAAATATTATTTAGAACGCCATATTGAAGTGGACGGCGATCATCACAGCCATTTAGCTTTACAAATGACAGCCAATCTTTGCGGAGAAAACCCACAATTCTGGCAGGAAGCCGAAGAAGCCGTGGTACAATCTTTAAAAATGCGGATTGCGCTTTGGGATGGCGTTTATGAAGAGATTATGGTTAGAAAATTGGGGCTGAAAGAAGTATTATAGAAACCCTATATGGCAGTTTTCATTTCCCGCATCATTTCTCCATAACTCAAACCTTTACAAGCTGCATTCAAAGTTGCCGCAATCCGTTTAGTTCTGGTAACTTCTGTTTTAGCTTCGTTTATCCACTTAAAATAATAATGCTGGTGCGATTTGGGCAACTTGCTGAATTTTTGCAAAGCTTCTGGTTCATCGGCAAAACATTCGGCCAAATCATTGGGCATTTCAATTTTAAAATCCAAGTCAACTTCTAATTGCATTTTCACCATGGCGCCTTTTTCTTTTCGGATGGCTTTACGCAATGCTGCTTTTACAGGTAAAATAAAGTTGCCTTCGCCCATCGGTACCAAAGCCATTCCATTGATTGCCAATCCATCTAAAAACCCTTTTACCCGGAAACTTAATTTGTTGTTAGGTTTGATTTCGTGGGCAATTGCAGCCGGGACATCGAGATAAGTCCAACCGGTTTTTTCACCTTTCTCTGCAAACTGAATTAAAATTCCGGTCAGCTCAATCATTGTTTTGTGTTGAAGAATGCTTCTTTTACCAGCATAAAATTGGAAATAACTACCCGCTTTCCTGCGTATTAAAATTATTACTTGTTGGCTAAAATAAAAATAGTAATTTGCTTTAATCAGGATTAATTTTAAAACGATGAAAAAAACAATACTTCTTTTAGCACTCCTAATTTCCGCTTTCTGCGCCAAAGCGCAAGATGCAATTAGTTACCAAACGCCGCCAAAAGCCATGGCCGATCTGCTGCTGGCCAAACCCACGCCAAGCGTAAGCGTAATAGCAAAGCCGAATGGATGCTGCTGATGGACCGTAATTCTTTTCCATCTGTAGAAGAATTGGCGCGGCCGGAACTTCGCATTGCCGGTTTGCGCATCAACCCAAATAATTTTTCGCCAAGCAGGCAGCTTTTAGTAGCCAATAACTTTACGTTGAAAAATATAAAAACTGGTCAAAGTTACCCCGTTACCGGTTTAGCATCGCCGATGCTGGCTGGTTTTCCAAGCTGGAGCCCGGATGAGAAAAAGATCGTTTTTACGCAAACCAATGCCAACAGCGTAGATTTATATATGATAGATGTGGCTACGCATAAAGCTTCAAAAATTAATAAAAGACCTTTAAATATTGTTTTAGGAAACGGAATAACCTGGGAAGATAACAGCACGGTTTTGTATCGTTTGGCCACAAAACCAGCCAATGCCGCGCCCGTAAAACCGCTGATGCCAAAAGGGCCAACAGTACAACAAAATCTCGGAAAAGCTGCCCCAAGTGCTACGTATGAAGATTTAATAAAATCGCCTTATGATGAGCAGCTTTTTGATTTTTATGCGACTTCTCAACTCGTTAAAAATAAAAATGGCGTAGAGACAGCGATTGGTAAACCGGAAATTTATGCTTCAGTTGCTGTATCGCCGGATAAAAAATATTTGCTGGAACGAACCTTGCACAAACCGTTTTCTTATTTAGTTACGGCACAGGGCTTTCCTTCAACTGTAACAATCACTGATCTGAACGGAAAAGGCCTGAAAGTTTTGGCAGATTTACCTTCGCGCGAGCGCACGCCTTCCGGTTACGATAACACGCAAAATGTGCCGCGCGGTTTTGACTGGCGAGATGATGAGCCTGCAACAATCACCTGGGCGCAACCTTTAGACAGCGGTTTGATCAAGAAAAAAGTTGAATTTCATGATGCAGTTTATGCACTGAATGCGCCTTTTACCGGTTCGCCGAAGGAACTGTTTAAAACTACTTCGCGGTTTCGCGGCGTTACCTGGGGAAATGAAAATTTAGCTTTGGTTTCCGAAGGTTTGCGTTCTAAACAAACAGAAAAACTAAGTCGCTATAACAGCAGTACCGGCACAATTGAAAAATTGTTGGAACGTAACCAAACCGATGCTTACAATGATCCGGGCGACCCGGTTACCACCAAAAATAAATTTGGCCGTGAGGTGATTCAGACTACGGATAACGGAACTAAAATTTTAATGAACAACACTACAGGTTCTTCTGCCAAAGGCGATCTGCCGTTTCTGGCGAAGTTTGATTTAGCCACAAAGCAAAATGAAATTATCTGGCGCAGCGCAGAAGGAACTTACGAAACGGTGATCGATGTTGTTGATCCGAACAAATTGATACTCATCACCAGAAAAGAATCGCAAAAAGATGTACCTAATTATTACATCAAAAACCTGATGCTGAAGATTGCCGATCAGCCGATCACAAAATTTACTAATCCTTATCCGCAAATGGCTGGCGTTACCCGCCAAAAAATAGCTTATAAAAGAAGCGACGGCGTAGATTTAACCGGCAATTTATACTTGCCAGCCGGCTATGATAAAGCGAAAGACGGCCCGTTGCCAGTATTAATTTGGGCTTATCCACGCGAATTTAATTCTGCCGCAGATGCCGCGCAGGTACGTGGTTCTGCAAACCGTTTTACCACAATTAGTGGCGGAAGTCCGGTATTTTTTGTTACTAATGGTTACGCTGTTTTAGATAATGCAGAAATGCCAATTGTAGCAAAAGATGGCAAAAAACCAAACGATACTTTTGTAGAACAGTTGCAACTAAACGCCGAAGCCGCCATTAATAAATTAGTAGAAATGGGCGTGGGCGACCGTGACCGGATTGCCGTTGGCGGCCATAGTTATGGTGCTTTTATGACGGCTAATTTACTGGCGCACACCAGTTTATTCAAAGCCGGATTGGCAGAAAGCGGTGCTTACAACCGTACACTTACACCTTTTGGTTTCCAGAATGAAGAACGCACGTATTGGGACGATCCGAAGTTATATTATGATATGAGTCCGTTTAGTTTTGCTGATAAAATTAAAACGCCGATTCTGCTGATCCATGGTGATGCGGACGACAATCCTGGAACTTTCCCAATCAACAGCGAGCGTTTATTTGCCGCCATAAAAGGTTTAGGCGGAACCGTTCGGTTTGTGTATTTGCCTTACGAAGCACACGGTTATCGCGGCAAAGAAAACCTGTTGCACAAACTTTGGGAACAAAATCAATGGCTGGATAAATATGTAAAGAATGCCAAACCGGTAACAACTGCAGCAGCAAAATCGGATATCGGCAGCAAATAAATTTCATCAAAAAAAGGATGATAAAAGAAGCATTGTAATATAGATGAATGCTTCTTTTATCACCTTACAAACGATTGTAAACTACTTCCAAATTTAGAAATCAGGGTTTCTTTTAGTATGAAAAATTGATACCACAAAAACAGTATCCAGTTCTGGATCAAACCAGTACACTATAATAAATGGAAACTTATTTAATGAGGCGAAGCGGAAATCTGTATTATACTTAATATGATATAGTAACGGATTTGCACTAACTATTTGAAATATCTTATTGAGTTCGTGTAGAAAGTACCTTGAAAGACCTTTTTGTTGTTTTTCATACCAATCACAAGAATCTGTTAATTCAAGTTCTGCCCTTTTTAAGAGCTTAATTAAAGGCACGGTTCAGATCTTGCTCAATATTATTCCAATCGCGGGCACTACTTTTACCTTCTAAAAATTCTTGTTTGGTTTTTAATAAATCGTTAATCTCGCTTTCTTTAAAATCGTATTCCGTATTGATCTGATAACTTAAACCGAAACGACTCAAAATTTCTTCCATTACAACCAAATCTTTTTCGTTATCAATATTTACAGTAAGTGTTTTCATAATTATTAAACTTGTAAAACCTAAACTTACTAAAACCTGTCCGTATTCACCTCAATCCAATTATTATCCGGATCTTGGAAATAAATCTGTTTTACGCCATCCGGCCGCAACTCCGGCGATTTACTGTCGCCTTTCCAGTTGCCATATTTTATGTTTAATTTATCCAAATGCGCCGCAAAATCTTCAATTACCGGAACGTTAAAAGCCAGATGGATGTTGATATCATGCTTCATAATTTCTTTTGCACCTTTTACAATGTGCAGTTGCGTATGCGGCCCGATGCGCAGCCAAACGTGGCGGCCATCATGAAAAGGTTCCGGGATTTCTTTCAATAGCATCACATTTTTATAGAAATCACTGCTTTTTTGCAGATCAACAACATAAACGGTGATGTGATTTACCGTTGGACTAACTTGCGCCGATGCAGCATTTTTCAACAAAAACAAACAGGCAAAAAGTAAAAAACCGGAACTTAAAATTCTCTTTTTCATTAGTTAAATATTTGGTTTTAAAGATAGTTGGAAAATTATCATCAATCAAAACCCATCTTGGTCAAATCAAAACCATCGCCCCAGCGTTCTTCAATTCCTAATCCAAACAGTGCGAAATCATATTTTGCCGGATCTTGCGGGTCAAATTCGCGTAGTTTTTCTGTCAGCTCCATAGCCGTTTGCCAGTCGGTTTGTTTTCTGGTGATCAGTTTTAATTTTCTGGCTACGCGATCGACGTGTAAATCGCAGGGACAAATTAAATTTGCCGGTTTTATTTTTTGCCACAAACCAAAATCTACGCCGCAACTATCTCTCCGAACCATCCAGCGCAAAAACATATTTAGCCGTTTGCAAGTAGATTTTTGCTGCGGAGAAGAAACATGCTTAATTGTTCTTCTTGGGAAATCCGGCAACGAAAAAAAGTAACTTCTAAAATGGTTGAGCATTTCCTCTGCTGATGAATTTATATCGATAAAAAAAGCATCCTCCAAAGAATCATAATGCTGATAATGCTGCCGGAAAAACGAAACAAAATATAGCAGATCGGTATCATTAAAAGTTCGATGTTTAAAACCTAACAAAGCTTTTAAGTCTGTTTCCTGATGGTTTTGAATAAAATCGAATGGCGAATTATCCATCCTTTCAATCAATTCCCTGCATTTTTGGATGATGGTTTTGCGTTGTCCCCAAGCTAACATTGCAGCAAAAAAACCCATGATCTCGATGTCCTGCTTTTTTTTAAATTGATGTGGGATGACGATCGGATCGTTTTCGATGAAGTTGGGTTGATTGTATTGGAAAACTTTGGCATCGAGAAAAAGCTGGAGGTTGGAAAGCATTTGACGGGCGATAGTAAGACTTAGTTGTTAAATTATCTTTAGTAAAAATTGAAAATCAAAAAAACAGTGCTGAATTTTTCGCTTCAGTTAATATATTTGGATTATAGCAAAACATTCATGAAAGAAAATAGTCTGTTAGCCTCCGTAGCTTTATTCAGTGAATTATATAATAACGAGAATTATAATAATGTGACTGATATTTTAGGAGAATTTATAAAAGCAGTTGTGGTGTCAGAAAATAAGTGGACGACAAATTCAGCATAAATTAAATTCTTATTACAAAAAATATATGACTTTAAAATACCAGAGGCTGTTATAAGAACAACTGTTAAAAATAGACTTCAAAATATTGTTACTAGAACAGGCGGTCAGTATTTTTTTAATAATAAAATCCAACAAGACTTTAAGAAATTTGACGATGAATATAACTCAATAATTAATCTTCAAAACACTATCATCAGCGAATTGATATTATTTATTGAATTAAAAGAAGACAACTTACTATCTGACAGTAAAAAGGCTACAGTTATAGAAAGTTTAAATAAATACCTATTAGATAATGAAGTAAATGATGAGAATTCAAAGTTTATAAGTGCATTCATAATTAAAAACCAAAACAACACAAATTTTACTGATAACCTAAATTTGATTAAAGAAGGTATTATTTTATATCAAGGAATTAAATACACCGCAGAAATAAACGAATTAGGAAAATGGAATTCTGAATTAGACATCTTTTTAAGCACAGAACATCTTTTTAACGCGTTAGGATATAATGGAGTTTTATACCAACAGATTTTTGATGACTTCTATAGCTTGGTGACTGAAATTAATCTATCAAATAAAAGTAAAAGTGGGGAAAGGCTGATTGAACTAAAATACCTAGAAGAAACTCAAGAAGAAGTGACAGCTTTTTTTCAAACCGCTGAACTTATTCAGAAAGGAAGGCTTGCTCTGGATACCAGTAAACCCGCTATGAAATCAATATTAGAAGATTGTAAATCTCCCAGTGATATTATAGCAAAAAAAATAAAATTCGAAAATGATTTAAAACGAAAGGGAATTACCATAAGAGAATTTACTCGATCAGTGTACGACTATCCTGAATATGTGGTTGAGGATGAAAATATTATAGATCTTTTAAAAAAAAGTTCAGAAAGTAAAAGCAGATATTTTGACGAAACTGCTTGCAGACGATTCTTTAAAATTTTCACAAGAATTAATTATTTACGAGGTGGTGAAAGTAAATCTAAATTTGAGAAGATAGGATCAATATTCATTACAGGAAATAGATTTGCGTTATACTTAGCACATCAATCAAAGGTGAAATTTGGAGAGGATGATATCCCATTTGCAAAAGATATTGATTTTATCACAAACAAGTTTTGGTTCAAATTGAAAAAAGGTTTTAGTAACAAAGATAGTTTACCAAAATCTTTTGATGTTGTAACAAAAGCTCAAATAATTTTGTCATCACAATTAAATCAGTCAGTTTACCAAGAATATAATAAACTTCAAAAACAACTTAAAGATGGTTCCTTAATCAAGGAGGAAGTTGTTGAACGAAGTTATGAATTAAGAGAAAAGCCAAACAAACCTGAAGAGTTAACAATTGAAACTATTGATAATTCACTAGATTTTTTAATTAACGATGATTTTTTCGAAGATTTATCTCGTGAAAAGGAAACAGAAAAGAACTTTCTTAAAGAAGTTTTAAGAGAAAAAGAAGAGTTAGCGAATGAGATTAAAAGACGTGACCAATCAGAAAAACAAGAGAAATTAGCGTTAGAAGAAGTTCAATACGAAGTTGCTAAAGAAAATTATGTAATTCAATCATGGGAAGATTACAAAATTGAACAACATAATAACTTGCGATATTTTCTTACAATCTTGTTTTTAACTGTTCTTCCAATTATCATAGGCTTTATTTTAAAAGTATCTAAATCATTAGATAGCTGGATGCAATCTATAGGAAACAAGCAATATTGGATATGGGGAATTCTAGTTATAATGTTTTTAGTAGAAGCTTTTGGAAGATCTTATCTGTTTGATAAAGAGAAAATTAAATTAGGATGGTCATGGTTAATGGTAATAATAGACAAAAACAAACATGTTTCATTAAAAAATAAAAAGTTTGTGGAGTTTGAAAATCAATTTTGAAATCAATAGAACAATAAGTTTAAGGTATAAAAGAAGCATTCTGATCAACTTAACACCCGCTCCAAATCCTCCAGCAAATCTTCCACATCTTCCACACCAACACTTAAACGCAATAAATTATCCGTAACGCCAACTTTATCCCGGTCAGCTTTTGGAATGGAAGCATGTGTCATCGTTACAGGATGGTTCACCAAAGATTCTACGCCGCCCAATGATTCTGCTAAAGTAAAAACCTTAAAAGAAGAAGCCACGCGAAAAGTTTCTTCCAGCGATGCTTCTTTTAGGGTGAAAGAAATCATGCCGCCAAAATCGCGCATTTGTTTTTTGGCAACGTCGTGGTTTGGATGATCCGGGAAACCTGGCCAGTAAACTTTGTCCACTTTTGGATGATCTTTGAGGAAAGCTGCAATTTGCCGTCCATTTTCGCAATGTGCTTTCATGCGCAAATGCAGGGTTTTTATTCCGCGAAGCACTAAAAAACTATCCTGCGGGCCAGGCGTTGCACCGGTTGCATTGTAAATAAAAAACAAATCTTTATACAGCTTTTCGTCGTTCACAATCAGCGCGCCCATCACCACATCCGAGTGACCGCCGAGATATTTAGTAACGGAATGCATTACGATGTCGGCACCCAAATCCAACGGGTTTTGCAAATATGGCGAAGCAAACGTATTATCAACCGCTAAAAGAAGCATGTGTTCTTTAGAAATTTTGGCAACAGCTGATAGATCAACAATCTGCATCGTTGGGTTGGTTGGCGTTTCTACCCAAATCAACTTGGTGTTTTCATTGATATATTGCCTGATATTCTCCGGGTCAGCAAAATCAATAAAATGAAATTTGATACCGTAAGGCGCATACAATTTGGTAAACATGCGGTACGAACCGCCGTATAAATCATTGCCGGTAATCACTTCATCGCCCGGACGAAGCATTTTCATTACGGCATCCGTTGCACCCATTCCGCTGGAAAAAGCCAATCCGAATTTGCCGTTTTCCAGCGCAGCCAAACAATCTTCCAAAGCTTTTCGGGTTGGGTTGGTGCCGCGCGAATACTCGTAGCCTTTGTTATCGCCCGGCGATTTTTGCCAGTAGGTAGAAGTTTGGTAAATCGGCGTCATTACGGCACCGGTTGTTGGGTCAGGTTCCTGGCCTGCATGTATGGCTTTTGTTGCGAATTTCATAATTTTTTGAGCCTCACCCCAACCCCTCTCCAAAGGAGAGGAGCTTAAGGAAGATTATTTTTAAGTTGCTGATTTTATGCCGATAAAAGAAGCATTGATTTAAATATTCAATTCCTCTTTCTATGGAAGATTTTGGCGGGACTAATATGCCCGTGCAAATAACACCCGCTCTTTAGAGGGTTTTCCGGTAAGGATACATTTGCCTTCTTCCTGCGGATTATCTAATGGAATACAACGGATAGTTGCCTTAGTTTCTTCTTTGATGCATTGTTCGGTTTCACTTGTTCCGTCCCAATGCGCTAATAAAAAACCTGGTTTTTCGTCCAGCAAACGCTTAAACTCATCATAAGAATCAACTTTCGTGATGTTTTCATCTCTGAATTTCAATGCTTTCTGGTAGATATTTTGTTGAATTTCTTCCAGTAAAGCTTCAATCCTTTCAGCCAAACCTTCCTGCGGAACAGTTTCTTTAGTTTTGGTATCGCGGCGGGCCAATTCTACCGTTCCGTTTTTCATATCCCGGCTGCCAATCGCTATGCGCAGCGGCACACCTTTCAATTCATATTCGGCAAATTTAAAACCCGGACGTTGCGTATCGCGATTATCAAATTTTATACTGATGCTTCTTTTACGGAGGTTTTTTGTGAGTTCTGCCACGAATGCGGAAATATTTTCCAATTCTTCCTGGTGCTTATAAATCGGTACAACAACAACCTGTATCGGAGCTAATTTCGGTGGCAAAACTAATCCTGCATCATCCGAATGCGCCATTACCAGTGCACCCATCAAACGCGTAGAAACACCCCAGGAAGTTGCCCAAACATAATCCAGTTTATTTTCTCTGTCTGAAAATTTTACATCAAACGCTTTGGCAAAATTTTGTCCCAAAAAATGCGAAGTACCGGCTTGTAAAGCTTTTCCATCCTGCATCAACGCTTCAATACAATACGTATCCAAAGCACCTGCAAAACGCTCATTGGCTGTTTTTTTGCCTTTTATTACAGGTAATGCCAGCCAGTTTTCGGCAAAATCAGCATAAACATTCAGCATCTGTTCGGTTTCCGCAATCGCTTCTTCGGCCGTTGCATGTGCGGTATGGCCTTCCTGCCATAAAAATTCTGTGGTGCGCAAAAATAATCGGGTCCGCATTTCCCAGCGGACAACATTTGCCCATTGGTTGATCAGCAGCGGCAAATCACGATAGGATTGGATCCAGCCACGATAGGTATTCCAGATGATGGTTTCGGAAGTTGGCCGAACAATTAGTTCTTCTTCCAGCTTGGCATCTTCATCTACCACGACATTTCCGTCTGCATCATTTTTAAGACGGTAATGTGTAACTACTGCACACTCTTTAGCGAAACCTTCTACATGACTGGCTTCTTTAGAAAAAAATGATTTCGGAATGAATAAAGGAAAATAAGCATTGCTGTGGCCGGTGTCTTTAAACATCTGATCCAGAGCAGCTTGCATCTTTTCCCAAATTGAATAACCATAAGGTTTGATTACCATGCAACCCCGTACAGCAGAATGTTCGGCTAAATCAGATTTTATTACTAATTCATTAAACCATTGCGAATAATCTTCGTCTTTACTAATAATACTTTTACTCATAGAATGGAATGAATTTTGACATAAATAAATTACTTGTTTTTAAATTCAAATTTATAAATTTATAGCTATTATAAACTTTTACACTTTAACAAACTGATATAATGAAAACGAAGATTCTAAAAGGGGTTGCAATGATGAGCATGGTGGTGTTAGGAGCTTGTTCAACTAATAAATTTGCCGCTCAGCAAAAAGATTACAATGATGATGTTTATTTTTCTAAAGCAAAAGCAGGTGATGCAGTAGAATATGCAAGTAATGACCGTTCTTATCGGAATGATGGTTATTACGACAATTATTCATCACGTATCAATCGTTTCGGTGGTTATTCACCGTTTGCTTATGATGGATTTTATAATTCATACTACGGAACTGGTTTAGGCTTGGGATTGGGTTATGGATTAGGTTCATTGTACTCGCCATATTCCATGTATTCGCCCTACTCTTTATACTCACCTTATTCTTATTATGGATCTGGTTATGGTTTAGGCTATGGAGGCGGTTATGGCTACGGCGGTTTGTATTCCGGTTATGGAACAGTTAGTTCTAACAATGGAAGGCCATCCCGTGGAAATGGAAATCCTAACGCTGGTTATAATGGCACTTATAACGGCATGAATCGTGGCTCTTCTGTAATTAATGGAAGAAGCAGCTACAATCCCGGACGAAATACAGTAAACGGAAACACATATAATAATAGCGGTATTAGCCAACAAAGGCCAGCAAGGCAAGAAATTCCGCAGCAGCGCGCCAACCCAACTTACAATCCTCCGGCTCAGTCTTCTTTTGGTGGCAGTAGTTTTGGTGGTGGCGGTGGCCGTACGAGCGGTGGCGGACGCCCCGGTAGAGGATAAAAAATATACCAACATATCTCTCTTTTCTTATATAATAATATGAATTTAAAATATGCCTTAACGGGGGTCGCTATAGTAGCGGCCTCTCAGGTTTCTTATGCCCAATACAGCAGTGATGCTTTCCATTTTTCACAAACACAAACAGGTGCTACCGCACGCATTAAAGCTATTGGAGGTGCTTCTACAGCAGTTGGCGGTGATTTAAGTTCAGTGAGTGGCAATCCGGCAGGTATCGGTTTTTTTACTAAATCAGAACTTAGTATTACGCCTGAATTTAATGATTCACAAATTAAATCTTCTTACTTGGGGCAAGCTAACAGTAGTGGAAAAAATCAGGTAAATTTAAACAACGCTTCTGTTGTTTTTTACAATCGTTTAAGCACACCACGCGGACAAGATAAAACAAAAGGTTGGTTAAGTTTTAACCTTGGTGCATCCTATAACCGAACCAACAATTTTTATCAGAATACTTATTACGCCGGTAAAAACCCAAATGGTTCTATTTCGCAGTATTATGCACAGGAAGCAAATAGAGAAGTAGCAAAATATGGCAACTTTGCTGCAGGTGATAATACTTTACAGGCCTGGGCATATAATCAACAACAAATTGACTTGTATAATGCCACTCCTACTTCACCCCAGGGATATTATTCTAACGTAACATCTTTAAATAATAGTCAGAATAACACAATTGTTACCAGTGGTGGCCAATCAGAAATAAGTTTATCTGGCGGTGCAAACTATAGTAACAAATTGTATTTAGGTTTCGGTATCGGTATAACCGATTTAAGGTACAATAGAACAAGTACATTTAACGAAACCGGTACAGCTTCTATTTTGCCGACTAACACTGCCACACCTATTTCTACCGGTTATGCTTCCCAGTATTTTCAGGATCAAATTACTACTGGTACTGGATTTAATGCCAAAGTTGGTTTTATTTATAAACCGGTTGAAGCAGTTCGTATTGGTGCTACATATACCTCACCAACCTGGATGACAATTGCTGACAGTTATTTGGAAGGTTTGCAAACATCTTACTCAAAAAATTCAATAACATCTAATAGTAGTAACCCTGGCGACCATGATTTAACTTACAATTTGCGTACACCTATGAAAGTAAGCGGTGGTGTAGCGGTGTTTGTTGGGAAGTATGGTTTTATTTCCGGTGATGTAGAATATGTAGATTATAAGGGAATGCATTTAAGCGGAGGTAGTAATTTCGATTTTAGTGCAGATAACAACGATTTATCAACTCTTTATAAATCAACTGTAAATGCACGCATAGGCGCAGAAGCTAAATTAGATGACTTTTTTATAAGGGGCGGATTTAATTATCAAGGAAACCCAGAAGTTGGTATTGGTAGTCCGATAAAAACATCCAGTGCTGGCATAGGTTACCGTTTTGGCAATTATTATGTTGATGCCACTTATCAGTATGTCACCCATAATACAACGGTTTATCCTTATCAGTTTGACCCAATATATAATACATCCGTTAGTCCAGCTGCCAACCTCAAAAACACTTATAATAATGCCTTCCTTACTTTAGGGATACGTTTTTAAGATAAAAACCTAACATTTCAAATGTAAAGCCGCTGTCAAAAACAGCGGCTTTTTTTATGGCATAAAAGAAGTATCAGCAATAAACAAGACCTTAGCAGAACGCAAAAAATTATGGCTTACAAAAACCTGCAACAATTTATAGATACACTTGAAAAAGCTGGTGAACTGGTAAGGATCAAAGAAAAAGTTGACCCGAAACTGGAAATTACCGAAATAACGGACCGTGTTTCCAAACAGTATGGCCCGGCTTTGCTCTTTGAAAATACAGGTTATGATTTTCCCGTCTTAATTAATTCCATGGGAAATTACAAGCGCATGTGCATGGCTCTGGGCGTGGAATCCATGGATGATATTTCCAAAGAAATTGAAGGTCTATTTAAAACCTTGACCGGACCGAAAGACAGTATTCTGGATAAATTGAAAATGCTTCCTAAATTAGGTCAGATTTCTTCCTGGATGCCAAAAACTGTTTCTGGCAAAGGTGCTTGTCAGGAAGTAGTGATGAAAAATCCGGATATTACCAAATTGCCGGTTCTTACCTGCTGGCCGGAAGATGGCGGACCGTTTATTACGCTGCCAGTTATCCATACTAAAGACCCGCTAACCGGAATCCGAAATGTAGGCATGTACCGGATGCAAGTTTTCGAGCCAAAGCTAACCGGAATGCACTGGCATAAGCACAAAGTTTCTGCACGCCATTTTCAGGAATATAAAAAATTGGGACAAAAAATGCCAATTGCCATTGCTTTGGGCGGCGATCCGGTTTATACTTATGCCGCAACTGCCCCGCTTCCTGATGGAATTGACGAGTATATGCTGGCCGGTTTTCTGCGGAAGAAAAAAGTAGAACTGGTGCAATGTTTAACGCAGGATGTACAGGTTCCGGCAGATGCTGATTTCATCATAGAAGGTTATGTGGATCCGGAGGAAGACTACATTTGGGAAGGCCCGTTTGGGGATCACACCGGTTATTATTCGCTGGCAGATTGGTACCCAAAATTCCATATTACCGCCATTACGCATAGGAAAAATGCAGTTTATCCAGCGACAATTGTTGGTATTCCGCCGCAGGAAGATGCCTGGATTGGCAAAGCAACGGAACGGATTTTCCTCGCGCCGATTAAAATGACGATGGTGCCGGAAATTGTAGATATGGTTTTGCCGATGGAAGGTGTGTTCCATAATTTGGCTATTATAAAAATTAAAAAAGATTATCCCGGACAAGCCATGAAAGTGATGAATTCGCTTTGGGGAGCGGGCCAGATGATGTTTACTAAAATGATTGTGATTGTGGATGAAGACGTAAATATCCACAACAATGCAGAAGTTGCCCGCTACGTTTCGGAAAACGTGGATCCGCAGCAGGACTTTATTTTTACTTCCGGGCCGATGGATGTGCTGGACCACTCCTGCTCTAAAGCTTCTTTTGGCGGGAAAATGGGGATTGATGCCACCAAAAAACTTCCGGAAGAATTAAGAACGGACGAAGAAAAAACACCTGTAAAAACAGTATCGGTATTAAACAAAGAAGCGATAAAAGTTCAAAATCCGGCCATTGCGGATATCAATGATTCTTTGCTGCAATTAGGCATTTCGCTGGTTTTTATTTCTGTAGAAAAAACTGAACCTGAGCAAATTGAAAACCTCAACCGAAACCTGTTTAAACAAGGTTTATTGGATGAAGTTAAAGTTGTAATCTACTTAGATCACGCTATCGATATTTCGGATACCGGAGACGCAGTTTGGCGTTTTTCTAACAATATCGACCCGAAACGGGATGCTTTTGTAGTGAAATCCAAGAACAACCAAAGCCTCTCACATATTGGTTTTGACGGAACAAGAAAAACAAAAGAACTGGATGGTTTTGAACGCGAATGGCCAAATATCCTGGCCAATACCACCGAAGTGATCGAGAAAGTGGACGAAATGTGGCTGCGTCTCGGTTTAGGTGAATTCATTAAATCGCCTTCACTTAAATATCAGAAACAGTTATACAAAGGTGGCGCGGTGGTTGCCGAATAACAATACTTCTTTTATCAGCATAAAATTGATGTTCAACAAAAAACCTCGCCTGCAAACAGCCGAGGTTTTTTGGTTGATAAAAGAAGTATTGTTAAGTGTGGGTTATCCGCCAAAAATCGACAACTCAAAACCCTTAACCGAAATTAATCCTGGTTCAAAAATGAACGCAGCATCCAGGTATTTTTTTCCAGATATTGCATAAATCCATTCACCATATCGTTGGTACCGTCATCGTTAGCATCTTCTGTAACATCTAAAATTTCGCGTTCCAGTTCGATTAAAATCGCCATATCATCCACCAAAGCTTTTACCATGGCATCTTCACCCATCCCGATAGTGTTTACTTCTTTGATTCTGGATATGGTAATATAATCGTTAAAAGTGCTGTATGGCGGCTTGCCCAAAGTTAAAACACGCTCTGCCAACTCATCGATTGTAGTCAATGCAACGGTATAAAGTTCTTCAAACTTAACGTGTAAAGTAAAAAACTGATGGCCTTTTACATTCCAATGGCAGCCACGGATTTTTTGGTAATGGATATGATAATTAGCCAGCAAATCATTCAAATGATCCACAACCGGACGGATTTCTTTTTCTTCTAAACTTATTGCTTCTGCTTTCATAATTTTAATTTTTATCATAAACCCGCTGCTTTGCGGAAAGTTTTTATAGATGAAGAAATCAAATTTTATCAGCTATTTTGCAGTTAAATGCTGATGAATTTTAAGCCGGTTATCAATTATTGTTTTTCTGGTTTGATCTGGAAACTGGAAGTTGATGTTGCTAATGAACTTCTTTTTGCAGAAACCCGAAATGCAGAAGATCATACAGCTGCATTTTCTTCTTTCAGCCTGAAAACCGGCGAAAACTTTTTTGCGGAAATGATTTCGGAGGAAAAATGGCTGACCGGAATGGAAGGCGGCCGCTGTGAAATGCTGTTTTTACACGGTTATAAATCGCCACAAAGCCCTGAACATAAAGCTGTTATTGCTTTAAATGCTTTTTCGGGAAAACAGGTTTGGGCGGATTATAATTTCTCTGCGGAAGCTTTTACAACGGCAGGTTTGCTGATAACAGATCAGCGTTTTCAAACCAAAAAAACGGTTTTGTTGGATTATCAAACCGGCAAATTGCTGCCAAAACCGGTTGATTTGGCAGACGATTATCAGCAAATACAAAATCCGCTGATGCTTCTTTTACCACCTCAAAACCTGGCTGATCTGGTCCCGGAAACGATTATCGGAGAAATCAGCTGCTTAAATTACAAATCGTACTTAATTATATCTTTGCACACGCAAAAAAACGGTGTTTTGCTGCAGCAGCTTTTTATCATCGAAAATAATATAATTGTTTACCAGGATTTGTTGAACGAGCAGATACAAAAGTTGCAGCCGGAAGCGTTTATTGTAGTCAACAATCATTTAATCTACCTGAAAAATAAAATGATCCTGAAAGTTTTAAACCTAAATTAGGAACTAAAAAAATGATAAGAATTAAATATTTGTGTGCTATACTGGTTTTGATTGGTATTTCAGCTTCAGCTTTTGCAAATCCTCTGGCGGATTCTATTGGTGTGGAAAACCAAAACGGCAAGATGATCATCCTGCATAAACTCGACCCAAAAGATAATTATTATTCCATCGCGAGGCGTTATAATGTGCGTCCGAAAGACATTATCGATTATAACAACAACGCCAAAATGCAGATCGGCGCGATTATAAAAGTGCCGACTGATCGTCCGTTTAACGCCAATTCTTCCCCGGTAAAAACAGCATCGACCCAAAATTCTATTCCGCAGAAAACCACTACAACTGTTGCTGATAATATTCCGGCGAACAATAGCTCGCCAGAATATACACAATACAAGGTTTCTGCCGGAGAAACACTTTATGCCATTTCACGTCGTTTCCAGGTGAAGGTTGATGACATTATCAGTTACAATAACCTGAAAAGCAGTAATTTATCTGCCGGACAAATCCTTCGTATCAAACGGGAAGAAGCACCTGCTCCGGCACCGGTAATTGCTGCGCCGACAGAAACTACAACTGTTGCGCGCGATAATACTTTGCGAAAAGATTCTGTCAGGATTACAAATTCCTCCGATAGTTCTAACCGCCGCTTGCCAAACAACCGCTACGGCCTGACAGAAAAAAATGAAAAAGGTGCAGCTGTTTGGTTAGACGATCCGAGCCTCGACCAAAAAAAGAAGTATGTGCTGCACAGAACGGCTCCGATTGGGACGATTATCAGGATTACCAACCCGAACACCAACAAAACAACTTTTGCAAAAGTTGTGGGCAGTTTTACGGAGAATGAAAGCAATAAAGATGCAATTGTCGTGATGACAAAAGATGTGGCGCAATCTCTCGGGGCGATTGATAAACGATTTTATGTAACGATGAGCTACGGCAGCCCGAACCCGAATGAATAAACCTTATGTGATCGGTATTGCCGGCGGCAGCGGATCTGGCAAAACGTTTTTTTTGAACTGCTTTTTACAGCATTTTTCTGCGGAGGAAGTTTGCCTGATTTCGCAAGATGATTATTATATTCCGGTTGCTGAAGGAATGACGGCGGAAGAAAACAAACTGTACAACTTTGACCTGCCAAAAACCATTGATTCTGAAGCTTTTATAACCGATGCACAGAAACTGCTGAACCAGCAAACCGTTTTTAAAAAGGAATACACTTTTAACAATGCCGCAGCTGTAGCCAAAATGCTGGAAATTAAACCGGCACCGGTGATAATTATTGAAGGTTTGTTTATCCTGCATTTTAAAGCAATGGCAAATATGCTGGACATGAAGATTTTTATTGAAAGTGAAGAAGAAATTGCCTTGCACCGCCGCCTGAAACGTGATTTACTGGAACGCGGTTATTCCGAAGAAGATGTGCATTACAAATGGAGCAACCACGTATTGCCAGCTTATAATGAATATTTGCTGCCGTACAAATCGGTTTGCGATAAGGTTGTGGTAAACAATATGCAAGTTACAGAAGATATTATTAAGGTTACGCGGGAGATATCGAAAGAGATACGGGAGACGGTATTGGTGTAAGGTTAACCAGAGATGTAGTTGTTACATATAAGCAGGTCCTTCTTCTTTTTTTTCCAACCAGGAATGTAACCAATAATGGATCATCGGTTGTGTAAATTCCCTTTCAGGCATTTCTTTAATCTCATTATAGTCATAAACAAAAGCATCTTTTACTTTTAAAAGGTTTTGACTGGTTTTACTATTTTTCAGCGTGTCCCTTAACCTGAAAGGGCCCGTGTACCATAGCGTACGATAATCTTTAAATAAACCGCTGTCAAATAAACTTACTATATCTTTTATAACAGAAAGTAAAAAGGGCTCGTTTTTGATAGCTCCAAAACATTCAGAAGCAAGGCTCTCGCGGTCTTCGTAATCACACAACAAATACCCGGATGGGTTTCTTTCACACAAGCCTAAAAATTGATCAGGATTGATCAAGTGAATATCCCAATCTACATAATGTCCTCCATAATGATAAACTACTATATATCTGGCAATGTCTGCAGCCTCACCATGGTTGCGGGCACCCATAAAAGTATTATAAACATAAGGGTAGTTTTCGCTTAAAAAAATTTCAATACCGGCATCCGTCCAAATCATAAATTGATATCCTTCTGGTTTTAAAACTTGCCAGGATTCTAAGCAGCGGTCAACTACCTCGTTCGTTTTTGGCCCTACTACATGGTGGATAATTTTAGGAAGCATATAGATTTTTTATGTTGGATTTATCTAAATCCAACTAATTTCGGTTATTTATGTCCAATCTGTTTAAATAAATTTCTGGTTATCCGCTGCAATATGGTAGCATCTTCAGTAATAATTTCTGCATCAGCCAACATACCTTGTTTTAAATGTACCGGCCTTTTTAAATCAGTTGAGTTTTTCAGTTTAAAGTTTACTTTGGATAAAAATACACTGTCCTTGTAAGGCACGTCATTAATGCTGCTTATTCTGCCCCGGATCATTCCGTACTCTTCAAAAGGATAACTGCGAAGTTTAATCAACACTTCCTGGTTTTCTTTTACTTTTCCCATGTTCTCTTGCGGAATTGCCATTTCCCCGAAAAAATTATTATTACCGGGATTGATATAAAACACTTCCTGTCCTGCCTGTAATACCTGATTTTGCTGAATCATACCCGCAAAAGATAGTTTGCCGTTTTGAGAAGCACTCAACACATACTTGTTTTTCCAATCTTCAACTTGGCTGATCAAGCTGTTTAACGCTTGTATAAACTTCGCTTTTTCTTCCATCATTTGATTACCCAGTTCCAGTATTTCTTTTTGTTTAGCGTCATAGTTGCTACCGGCAGTGATTAGGGAAGCATCGGTTTGTACCAATGGCGCCTGCTTTGACAAATATTTACTTTCAGCAGCCCGAAGTTCAGCAGGTGTTTCCGCTTTTTCCTGCTCCAGTTTTTTGTTCATCTCATATTCTTCCCCGGCTATTTTAAAATCACGTTGCTGCAAGGACTTCTGTGCGGTTAACTGGCTTTTTTGTTTGTCGAGGCTAATCAAATCACGTTGCAGAAAAATTTTCTTTTTCGCATAGAAACCACTATTTAATGAAGACTGATAAGTGAGCAGGTTTTGTGTAAAAGTTTGATAAGATGGCTGCAATTCACCTATGTTATAAATAATTTTATTGTTAAAGAAAGTATAGCTTATTTGTCGGCCGGCCAAAACCTGTTGCTGCAACACGTGCAGTTGATTAAGTAAAAGTAATACATCCTGGTGGTTGGCCGTGCTTTCTAAATAAGCCAGCGGCTGGTTAGTAGCTACTGTTTGGTTATCCTGTATCAGCAATCTGCTTAATTTGCCCGGTACTTTGGCTACAATAGATTTTGGGGCATCCATAGAACTAACCTTTAATTGTGTTTTAATGATGTCCGGATATTTGATTAAAGCAGACAAGCTAACTATCATAACCAAAATGCCGAAAAACAAAGTAATGCCCCAGCGCAGCAGCCAACCCGGCGGTGCCGTGATAATGTCCTGCATATCGTCTGAATGGCGAATTTCCCCTCTTTCGTTTACAAATAGTTCCGGCATGGTTTAGTTCCCTAATTCTAACTGATTTCTCACTAAATGGTAATAATCACCTTTTAATGAAGTCAATAGTTCATGTGTCCCTTGTTCAATGATACAGCCTTTGTCCAGCACTACAATGTTATCGGCATGGCTTACTGTGCTTAGCCGATGTGCCACAACAATTACGGTACGGCCTTTAAAAAACTCCTGTAAGTTTTCCATGATTACCTTTTCGTTGTTGGCGTCCAATGAATTGGTCGCTTCATCAAAAAAGATATACTGCGGGTCCTTATAAACGGCACGGGCAATCAAAATACGCTGGCGTTGGCCTTGGCTAATCCCGTTCCCTTCTGCACCAATTTTGGTATTGATGCCTAATGGCAAACCGGCAATCAAATCCTGGATATTGGCCACTTTTATGGCATGAGCCAACTTTTTCTTGTCTGGATATTCATCACCAACAGCAATATTTCGGGCAATGGTATCCGAAAAAATAAAGCCATCCTGCATCACCACGCCGCATTCACTTCTCCAAGTCTTAAACCCTATGGTATTTAAAGCTTGTCCGCCTACATTGATCTCTCCTTTTTCAGGTTCATAAAACCGTAACAGCAGTTTCAGGATGGTCGTTTTACCGCTGCCGCTCATTCCCACAATAGCAGTTGTTCTTCCTTGCGGGATAGAAAGATTGATAGCCTTCAATACTGGTTCATTGCCTGCACCGGGATAACGAAACGTTAAATTACTAAACTGTAAACTTTTATCGTTCGGCAAAGTATAATTAAACTCTTTTTCTACCGGCTCTTCATCGTCCAATTGGTGTATCTCGTTTAAACGCTCTAAACTGATCCTGGCATCTTGGAAGCCCTGTATAAAACCCAAAAACTGCTGTACCGGGCTGTTTAATTGCCCGATGATGTATTGCACGGCCATCATCCCGCCTAAAGTCAGGTTACCTTCAATAACTGCTTTGGCACTTAAAAAAGTAATTAGCAGGTTGGTAGATTCATTGATAAAAGTGGAACCGCCCTGCTGGTATTGGTTTAAGGCCAGGCTTTTTATATTGAACTTGAACAATCTTGCCTGCAAATGTTCCCATTCCCAGCGCTTTTGCTGTTCGCAATTGTTTAATTTTATTTCCTGCATGCCACTAACCAATTGCACAATGTTGCTTTGGTTCTTAGCCGAAATATCGAACCGTTTATAATCCAAAGAACGCCGGGTTTTTAAAAAGGCAACAATCCAAACAATATAAAGCGCACTGCTTACCAAAAACACAAAAAAGATGGTGGCATTGTAATAGGCCAACACAACCGAAAAAACAAGGAGGTTAAACATTGAAAACAGTGTACTCAACGTAGAACCCGTCAAAAAGCTTTCGATGCGTTTTTGGTCGTTCATGCGCTGCATGATATCACCGGTCATTTTCGTATCGAAGAAGTTCATGGGCAGCTTCATCAGTTTGATCAGGAAATCCGTCAGGATAGAAACATTGACCCGTGTGCTGATATGCAGCAAAATCCAGGAACGGATAAAATCAACACTTATCCGGCCAATGATCAACATAGCCTGGGCAATCAGGATGATGTAAACAAAATTTAGGTTGCGGGTATTGATACCAATATCTACAACTGATTGTGTCAAAAAAGGCACAATCAATTGCAGCATACTGCCTATTCCTAAGCTAAAAAGCAGTTGTAAGACCAATTGTTTGTACCTCGTTAAGTAACGAAGCAAAAAGTCCCAACTTACTTCCGTCCCTTTTTCGTTCTCCTGCTCATAAAAAGTAGGTGTAGGGCTTAACAGTAAAGCTATACCTTCAACGGTTTCTAAATCCGACAACCAATTTTTATTGAATTCGGATTCAGTTAAAGTAACAAATCCTTTGGTCGGATCAACTATAAAGAACTTCCCTTTTTTAATTTTATATAAAACAACAAAGTGGTTTTGCCGCCAATGTAAGATGCAAGGCAATTCTGCTTCTGCTAATTGATCTGTGCTTAACTTAACGCCTAAACTTCTAAAACCAATCTTTTCGCCAGCATCGCTGATACCTAAAAGCGAAACGCCGTCTTTATTTATTTCACAAAGATATTGTAATGTTTGTGTTTTGAAATTACGACCATAAAAATTTGCTATTATACGCAAGCATGTTGGGCCACAATTTTTTAAATCAGATTGTCTATAGTATTTAATTTTACCCATTGAAATAGATTAATGTTCAAATTTTTTTCTTTCTTAATTTTGACTATCTGCAAAATTGATTTAAAAAAATACTATGTATTGTTTGGATTAATCTAATTTTTTAATATCTTAAATACTATCAAATCTAAATGAATAATGCTCCTTTTAAGAAATGAAGTTTTTAAAACAATTTTATTTTAAAGCATCCAAAGGATTAATTTAGAAATTTAACTAGTTGATGAAATCCATCAATACCAAACTGATTAAATATGATTTTTCCTTCCTTATTTATCAATACAAATGTGGGGTAATTAGTTATTCTGAATTTATTAACGATTGAAGTGTTTTTTGAATTCATATCTACAAATATTTGCTTGTTTATTTCTGGAGATTTGCGAATAAAAGATTTAACTTTATCAATATTATTATCGAATGCTATACCCAAATATTTTAATTTATTATGTCTATTCAATAAATCTATAAGCTCATTATGAAGAGTTATACATGGAGTGCACCATGTTCCCCAAAATTCCATTAATAAATAATTTCCTCTAAAGTCCTGGGAATTTATTGTGTTCTGTGAGAAAATATCTTTTTCATGAAAATCATATAAATAATATCCAGTCTTATATCCAGCTACTTTTTTCAAAAATACTTCCTTAAAACTAATCGAATCAGCAAATACAGATAATTGACTTATAGTGTAATACCTTTTATCGATTTTTATTGTATCGGAAAAATTATATACATCTTCAACTTTTTCATCCGAAACATCTTTTATAAAAACTTTAAGATTACTCTTATCTTGGTATGAAGTTCTTGGACGTATATTGCTTACACTTATTATATATTTTTTCTTATTTACTGTAAAATCATTTGTTTGTACGTAAGGAGATTCGAGACTTATATTTAAGGTATCTAAAAATGGGTATAAGGAATGTCTCTTTAAATTCTTAAAACAACAAGGTGGAACTACATGAAGTGTTAGTGGCTTGTAATTTAGATTATAAATTTTCTTCAAATTAATTTCAATACAATCGCTTATCGTTTTGAAATCGCAATTATTGCAACTACTAAGATCTATGGTTTTTACTGTATCGTTTAAAAAATTATTATCAAAATCCATATCAAAAGTTAGTAGTAATTCATTTTTTTTCTTCTGTCCTATTAAATAATGAAACTTTAAACTATCTGTACTATTTTTAGGCGTTAGCAGAACCTCACAAACATAAATTACATTGTACATTGATGAATCTAAAACAAATTTGCTAATTGGAACAGGCCTGCCAATTAGGCGACCAATTCCATTGTTATTAGGCATTTTTTGTTTGTGTAATAAAACTGTAAATTTGTTCGTAAATGTTTGGGCAGATACTGATAAATTTGACAACAATACAATTATTAATATAAGTTTTTTACAAAAATTCATTACTACTATTATGAAAAGACAATATAAAATTGTTAATTGGATATACTTGATTTTTTAACAATTTAGTACATCTTAATCAATGAACTATTTCAATTTTAACATATTATTAATATTTAATATATACATGTTAGAACCTGTTTAAATTTTTATCTTAAAAAAATGGTGCTTCTTTTATGCTTGTAAATTTTTTTGTATTTTATACTGATAAAAGAAGCATCCAAAAGAAATCGGACAAAATTTAAACAGGCTCTAAATTGTATCAAAATTTATATCCAATAAGACTAAACATATCATTCGCCTAGGGGGACAAATAACATGTTTAGTCTTATTGTATTATTTACGTTAACAGTCATAAGACTTACCGTCACAAGTAATTGTTGAGTGCTGAATGTCTTTACTACAGTCTCCTGTAGAACTTGAGCATGACGTAGTACTTCCGCCATTAGTACAAGTTTCGGTACATGGTCCTAAACCACCATCATAATATCCATCACCACCTCTAATAGCTTTAAGTTGTTCCCTGGTAAAAACTTGACTTTTCGGAATTGATTGAAAATCTTTCATAAAAGATATAAATTAAAAACGTTTTTTAGTTTTGCCGTAACCACGCCCCGGCAATTCAGGCTGCATGTAGTTTTAAAGTGCATGCTTCTTTACTTTTGGCCAAAGTATCTTTGTATTGCTTATCACAACAGGTATTTAATATCTTTTAATTGGTAAACTTCTGGTAAGCGGCAACCGTTAATCAGTAGGGTGGGCGTGGCTTTTACTTCAGCCAATTGGCACCAGGCATTCTGTTTATCTAACTTGTAATAATTAATTTCATTAAGTTGCACCGGGTAAGCTTTTGCCCAGGATTCATATTTCTTTTCCTTTTGGCCATACCAGCCGTGCAAAGCTTTTTCTACTAAACTTTTATCAGGCAGTTCGTTCAAAGCCATTAAATGGCGCACAACCAGGGTTTTACGGTCGTTTTCATTATTGCCTACAGTAAATACAACCCGTACCTGTAAATCGTGCCCTTTGCTCAGCCATTCGCTTAATTGCTGATGGGTTTTGTTACAAGGCGGGCAGTAGGGGTTACTTACCATAGTTATGATATTTGCAGCTTCTGTATTGCCTAACACGATGCTCCAATCTTCATCCGGCAACGCATATTGCGGCTGGCCTTTTAACATATTGTTGAACAAACCCGTATTATATTTCAACCTCCGCAATTGGTATTGCATGGGTTTTACTTTTTGCAATTGCAGCAGCATGGGTTTCAACAGCAACCAAAGGGCTACAGGCAATAGTAAGGCGATCAATATATTTCCGGCTTGCGTAACGTTTGGCCAGCTTAAAGGCTGTTGCAAGTAAGTAAGCAGCGGCACAAATTCCAGCCATAGCAATGCATGCACGGTACAGCACAATACGCACCATTGTTTGGCTACCCGGGCCTGGTAATAAATGGAATAAATGGTATAAGGTAAACTGATGATGTTAAGCCAGGCCACTACCTGCAACTCAGCAACAGCGTTATTGCCAAATAACAGGACCAGCCAGGTGCCTGCAAAATAAAAAAAGCCAACTTCGCTCCAGGTAAGCCCTTCAAATACTTTGGCCGCATCAGAACTTAGTATGGCATTACAGTTTGTGTTTTTGCCGCCGCATAGTTTTTGTATCAGCGGGTTTTTACTATTAATGCTTTGTACCAATAAAAGTATAGCTACAATTAAACCGGCAGATTTTAAAAAAGCAGTTAAAGCTAAAGGCCAAGTGGGGGTTACTTAGATATTGAGTGCGTGTGGCAATACTTACAAGCAATATCATACTTAAAAATAAAAAAGCCACCGGATAGCGGAGTGCCTCAGCCATAGCTCCGGCATTTTGTTTTAACGTGCTGCCTGCTTGTACAACCACATTTTCCTGATCTATTGCCAGCACTACACCGCTAAATATAGCACCAAATTTTTGCCTGTTAATTTTACCAGAAGGGCCGTTGCCATTGTTAATAACTACATAATCGGCAGAAACTTTCGTAACCAGTAGAAATTCACTGCCCTTTTTCTGTGTATTGGCTATAAAAGGTACAGGTACTTGCTGTAAATCATCATTGGTTATACGGTAAGCGTGGCTAGGTATGCCAAAATGTGTAAGCACATCAGTTACAGCTAAAAGAGTATCGTAATCAGGGTGTATATCCAGTTCATCCTGAATGGTATTAAATAATACAGGCTTGCCTAAATACCTAAGCATTTTGTAGATCACACCACCAACATTTGAACGGTTTGTGAAAAGATACATAGGTAGGTTTATTGGTCATTTAAAGGTACTTACCTTTTTTTAATAAAAGCAAATTAAACTTAACATAAAAGCAATTTTTATTATGCTGCTAACAAAATGTTATCGTTATTGTAAAATATGTAAAAAATATGGTTGTAATATAGAATACTTTTATAAATTATAACTCTTATCGTTATTCTATGCTTAATGGTTTGCCTAAATAAAAGTCAATTACTTTGTTTTTAAAAAGCAAGTCATAACGTGCCTGTATCAGGTCAAATTCTGCCTTATTGTGATTGGTGATCGCCGTATTATAATCAAATGAATTAAGCAAGCCCGCCTGGTAACGCTTTTCACTTACGTACAGTACTTGTTTAGTGGCGTTAAAGTTGCTTTGAGCAGCAGTTATACGTTTATCTGCTGTGCGAAGGTCAGACAGTGCCTGGTTAATGATTTTAGTTAAGTTACTGACTGCTAACTGCGCTGTAACCTGTGCATTCTGATAAGTGATTTTAGCCTTGCGAATATTGGTTTGTGCGTTAAAGCGGTTAAAGATTGGAATCTGCATAGTAATTCCTGCCGACTGGTAAAAGTTATCGGTAAACTGCTTGATAAAAGTATAGTTACGGAATGTTGAACTATACGCTGGGGTTACTACCCGCTGATTTGTACCATTTACAAAGCCAATGGTATCAAATCCAATCTGCCTGCTTCCTGCGGGCAATGAGCGGGCACCTGAAAAGTTAGAACCAACGGAACCGAACAAAGATAAACTGGGGTACAAAGCACTTTTGGCTACTTTTATACCTTGATAAGAAGCATCTTTTTGCAATCTGGCTAACCGGATGTCAGGATTGACAGTTAGGGCTTGTGCCAGCAAAGCCGTAGTATCATAAGTGCTCCGTATCATACTAATCTTACTGATGTCTGGCCTAACTACTTCTATTATAGTGTTAGGCATTTCTATAAGTTGCTTTAAATTAAGCAGGCTAACCTCTAATTGATTTTGTATTGTGGCTTCGTCCAATTCGGTATTGGCTTGCTGCGCCTGCACCTGCGCCAGGTCGGCAAGCGATTTATTACCTGCATTAAAACCTTTCTGTATCTTCTCAACGTTGAGTTTTGCTAACTGCACTTGCTGACGGGCTGCCGCCAAAAGATCCTGAGCGGCCAGGATTTGCAAAAAGGCTGTAGCCGTAGCCAGGGTTAAGTCGTATTTTACTTTAGCCACATTACTTTGATCGGCCTCCAGCAATAACTTGTTTTGTAAAATCTGTTTACGTAGCTGTCCTCCCTGAAATAAAGTTATTTGAGTGCCCAAGCTGCCGCTTACTAAAAAAACACGCTGGGTAATGTAATTGTAAGTTGATACATCCAGCGTCCGGCCCCAGTTAAAAGATGTTTGCGGGCTGGCACTTAAGCTAGGCAATAAATTGTACCTGGATTGTTTTAAATTTTCTTCGGTAAAAGCAACATTAAACTGCGCTTGTTTAATTTGTAAGTTTCGGCTTAAAGTTGAATCAATGGCTTGTTGAAGTGTTGTTTTCAATTGTGCGGCACAATTGAAATGAAGTAAGACAAAAAAGGAAATTAAAGCTGAGAGTTTACAAAAAGATTTGCTTTTAAAATTTAGTGCCATATTCAAATTGGTATGACCTAAAGTTAAATTAATTATATTTTAAATTACGCTGTTTAAAATATCAACCCTTTATGCTTCTTTTACCCCTATAAATTCATCAAACCCCACTTTCATAGCAAACTTTGTGGATAAAACTTACCTTTCATCACTTCCGAAGTTATTACAAAAGGATATAAATCATATGGCCCATGCTGCGGTTGATGCTGTTCATCGCAAAACTCATGCAAAGTTTTAGTTCTTCTGCTTCAAAAACCAAAGGATAACTTCATTGCATACAACTGGTATTTTCAAAATAAATAATATCACCGCAATGTTTGCACTTGAAAATCTCCATCAGAAGCTTATAAATTTTTTGTAAACCTGTTTTTATCCGTTTTGATTTAAGGAATACAAAATAATAGTTGAATAGCTGCCAAAATTTAGGGTATAAAAGAAGCATATCGGTAGATTCGCAGCTTTAATAGTTGTACTTTTTTAAAGATGAAATTGTTTCTGACCAAATCATCTTCACTCATTTATGTATAAAAAATTTACGTTTTTTTTGATTGCTGTTTTTACTGTTCAACTGGCATCGGCACAGCAAAATGATACTTTAAAAAAGCTGCCGGAAGTGGTGATCAAAGCCTACCTCAGTCAGCAGCCGTTGTTAACCGTTCCGGCGGCTGTTGGTACGGTAAATTTCCAGCAATTACAGATGCAGTCCGGCTTTTCGCTGGTTCCGGCCGTCAATACCATTCCCGGTGTTCGGATGGAAGAACGCTCGCCGGGAAGTTACCGTTTGTCTATCCGTGGCAGTTTGCTGCGTTCGCCTTTTGGGGTGAGGAATGTGAAGGTTTACATGGATGAATTTCCGCTGACGGACGCTGGCGGAAATACGTATTTGAATTTGCTAGACCTGAATTCTATCCAAAACATTGCCATTTTGCGCGGCCCGGACGGCAGTTTGTATGGTGCTAATTCCAACGGCGTGGTTTTGATTGATCCTTTTGGCAACCGGCAAGCGCAAAGTACCGCTTCGGTTGGTTTTGATGCCGGTTCGTACAACAGCTACCACGAAAATATAGCGATAAAAGAAGCATCAAAAATCAACCAGCTCAATATCAACCAAAGCTGGCAGCAATCCGATGGTTATCGGCAAAACAGTGCTTTAAAACGGAACTTTGTGCAAGCTTCCGACAGTTGGACGTATGGGCCAAACGGACAATTAAAAGCGTTATTTTTTTATTCTGATCTGAATTATCAAACGCCGGGCGGTTTAACTTTATCACAATATCTTGCCAATCCAAAATCTGCCCGGTCGTCAACCGCAATACTTCCCGGAGCTGTTGAGCAGCACGCCACTGTTTATAATAAATCGCTTTTTGGTGGGATTTCTAACGAAACCTTTTATCTGCCCAACTTAAAACACGTGTTTGCGGTTTACGGAATGCACACCAATTTCGACAATCCTTTTATCACAAATGAAGAAGTGCGGCTGGAAAACACAATTGGTTTACGGACTTATTTTGAGTTGACGAACAAGCAAAAACAAACTGACAACTTTAACTGGAACCTGGATTTAGGAACGGAAATGCAGCAAACCCGGTCCAACATCAACAATTATGACAACAATAAAGGCGAACGTGGTAACTTACAGACAGCCAGCAACATCCTAACTAAACAATCTTTTTATTTTACACGTTTTGCTGCCACATTTATTAAAAAAATACATGTAGAAACAGCATTGAGTTTAAACAATTATCAATACGATTTTACGGATGTGGGTTCGGCCGCCGGAAACAATCATTTTAAGCCGGTGCTGATGCCGCGCGTTGCTTTATCCTACCAAATAAGCAATGATTTCGCCTGGCGTGCTACGGTTAGTCGTGGTTACTCTACGCCAGCCACGGCAGAAGTACGGCCGACAAGCCACCGGATCAACAATAATTTACAAGCCGAAAAAGGCTGGAATTATGAAATCGGATTACGGAAACAAAGTGTCAATGCACGTTTCAATTTGGATGCTTCCGCTTTTTATTACCGTTTGAACAATGCGATTGTGCGGAGATTAAATGATAACGGAACCGAGTATTATCTGAACGCTGGCGGAACCAACCAGGCCGGGATTGAGACCTCGGCAAGTTTTCAGATCATTCCTGTGAATACCAATGATTTTTTCAGAAGTTTATCCGTGAGCAACAGTCTGACTTTAAGTAAGTTCCGTTTCCGGGATTATTTTAATGCAAGTGCAAATTATTCCGGCAATAAGCTTACAGGCGTTCCAAATATAGTTTCTGTCAGCCAGCTAAACGTAAATTTCCCTGCCCGCTTGTACTTCTTTTTGCAACATAATTATACTTCCAAAATTCCGCTTGATGACGGCAACAAGGCTTTTGCAAATACTTACAATCTCATCCAAACCAAAGTTGGCTGGAACAAAAACCTCAGCATAAAAACCAGTTTAAATGTTTTTGCCGGAATTGATAACTTATTGAATCAGCATTACAGTTTGGGAAACGATTTAAACGCCGTTGGGTTGAGATATTATAATGCTGCGCCGTTGCGCAATTGGTTTGCGGGATTGCATGTTCAATTTTAAACAAAAAAGCGATACTGTTTTTATGCCGATAAAAACAGTATCACTCATAATAGCTTAAAAATTAATTTATTGCTTCGCGAAATTATAAACCACGTAACCGGTTTTTCCGCCATATTGTACCGGCGATTTCATGGTCATGGTGTTACCGGTTTGTGCGGTCACCAACAGGCGGTAACCTTCCTCTACATTCTTCGGTTTATCTTTATCATACAGTTTTTTAAACTGAAATTCCGGGCTGCTTGTACCGCTGGAAAACGACCAGTAAATATTTTGCGTGGTGCCTACCGGACAGCCAGTTGCCGGGTTATTGATGGTAAAAGAGCCTTTTCCACTGTTGGTTAGCTTCCAAATGCTGTTTTCAAAACATTTATACGGTGCCGTGTTGAAGGCCGATTGCACACTGCCATCCAGCAAACCTTGCAAAGAAACTGCGGTAATGCCCCAATCGCCGGAAATTTTACCTCGGGAAATCGTGTTCGAACCACCTTTTAAAGCAGAACAAGCAGAAAATGCTATTGCGATCATCAGCATAGCTACTGTTTTTAAGACTGTTTTTTTCATAATTATTTTGGGTTGATTTTTAAAGAAAACTTCTTTTTAAAGTTCAAACATTTAACGAATAAACCATTTTTTTGTTGATAAAAGAAGCATCCCACTTTTGATTAACGCCTGTTCCGCTCAATCCAGGATTGATAAATTTCCTGAAAAACAGTTTCTAAAGGTTTAGTGATCTGCCAGTTAGGATAATGAGCTTTCATTTTCCGCAAATCACTGTAATAACAAATATGATCACCAATACGGTTGATTTCACTGTAATTATATTTCATTTCTTTGCCGCTGATGTTGGAAATCAGGTCAAAAGCTTCCCAAATGGAGCAAGTATTATCTTTTCCGCCGCCCAAATTATAAACTTCGGCAACGCGCGGTGCTTTGATAAATTCTTCAATAAAACGTGCCACATCGTAAGAATGAATATTATCGCGCACCTGTTTGCCTTTATAACCAAAAACGGTATAAGGTTTTTCTTCGAGGTTACATTTGATCAGATAACTTAAAAAACCATGCAGTTCTACGCCGGTATGGTTTGGCCCTGTGAGGCAACCACCACGCAAACACGCAGTTGACATATTAAAATACCGGCCATACTCCTGCACAGAAATATCCGCAGAAACTTTGGAAGCACCGAAAAGCGAATGTTTGGTTTGATCAATGCGGAAATTTTCGGCAATGCCATGCGCAAACTTCGGATCGGCATAATCCCAGCGTTTTTCCAGTTCCACCATTTCAATTTCGTTTGGCGCATCACCATAAACCTTATTGGTTGACATATGCACGAACGGAATTTCGGTATTGTAACGCCGCGTCGCCTCCAGCAAATTAAACGTGCCGACAGCATTCGTATCAAAATCATCAAAAGGAATATCGGCTGCCCGATCATGGCTTGGCTGCGCAGCGGTGTGTACAATCGCATCCGGCTTGATGGTTTGGATCAATTCAAGCACGCCGTTTCGGTCCCGAATATCCAGTTCGTGGTGGAAAAAAGATTTAATCCTGCTTTTTAAACGGCTTTCATTCCAGCGCGTATCACCGTTCACCCCAAAAAAAACCGCGCGCTGGTTATTATCGATGCCATGGATTTCCCAGCCCAGATCAGCAAAATGAATACAAACTTCTGAACCGATCAAGCCGGACGAGCCGGTAACTAATAATTTTTTCATGTATAAAGTATCAGTTGTTTTGTATGAATTTAAGCTCAAAAGGTTTCAGAAAAATACAGGAGCAAACGTAAATTTACAACCGGCCATCAGCCAAACCAGCTGGCAATACTCCTTTTACATCATAAATTATGGCACGCTGGCTTTTTAAACTACTCAAATCCAATAACTTAAATTCCTGATGCGCCACAGCAAGTACAAGTGCATCGTAATTATTTTTTAATTGTTCGGGCTGATTGAAAGTTGCGAAACCATACTCCTGATGCACTTCCTCCGGATCAGCCCAGGGATCATAAACCGTCAGATCAGTTTCAAATTCCCTGAAAACACGGATAATATCGATCACACGCGTGTTGCGCACATCCGGGCAATTCTCCTTAAAAGTAAAACCTAAAATTAAAACTTTAGCATTTTTAACCGGAATATCTTTTTTCACCATCAGTTTGATCACTTCCAAAGCAATGTATGCGCCCATGCCGTCATTTAACCGGCGGCCGGCCAAAATAATTTCCGGGTGATAACCAACTTCCTGCGCTTTTTGCGCCAGATAATACGGGTCGATGCCGGTACAATGCCCGCCAACCAAACCCGGTTTAAACTTCAAAAAGTTCCATTTGGTACTGGCAGCTTCCAAAACTTCGCCGGTATCAATCCCCATCAGATTAAAAATCTTGGCCAGCTCGTTTACAAAAGCAATGTTGATATCGCGCTGCGAATTTTCAATCACTTTTGCTGCTTCTGCCACTTTTATGCTTGGTGCGAGGTGCGTTCCGGCAACCACAATTGATCGATATAATTCATCCACAAAAGCCGCAGCTTCAGTTGTAGAACCGGAAGTTATTTTTTTAATGTTGATTAACGTATGCTCTTTATCGCCGGGGTTTATTCTTTCGGGCGAATAACCTGCAAAAAAATCCCGGTTAAATTTAAGCCCGGAACTTGCTTCCAAAACCGGCACACATTCATCCTCAGTTACGCCGGGATAAACCGTGGATTCATAAATCACCAAACCGCCTTGCTTCAAAGCTTTTCCAACCAGTACCGATGCTTCTTTTATCAGCCTTAAATCCGGGCGGTTGTGCTTATCGGTCGGCGTTGGCACAGCCACAATAAACACATTGCAATCAATTAAATTTTGGGTATCTGAAGTGCACAACAATTTTCCACGTGGAACTAAAACTTGCTGTAAATGTGCGGGTTCCACTTCCCTGGTACGATCAAAACCGGTTAATAAACTATCAATTCTTTTGCTGCTGATATCAAAACCAACCACATCGTATTTTGCGGCAAAAGCTACGGCCAGCGGCAAGCCAACATATCCCAAACCAATTATGGCAATTTTAATTTGCTCAGGTTTTTGGTAGATAAAAGAAGTATCGTTTTTGCTTGAACCGGGCATTTTTGAATCGGATTTGGCAAATATATTAATTTTTGGGAAAGCTGAAATGGCTGAAATAATCAGGAATTGTAAATTTGATATACTCCTTTTACGATACTTTTTTCGGCATCGCCCACCAGAACCGTTGCTATTTTCTTTTGGATCATCAGGGTTTCTGCTTCGCTAATAAACTCATTATCAGCAATAATAATTGGGTTTGGGTTGAAAATATCCTGAATTTTTATTTGCGATGTATCCGGGAACTGAACCAGTCCGCGCCGCAAATCACCATCAGTAATAATCCCTTCTGCCCTATTTCCGTCACCCACAATTACCAAACCCAAACGCCCGGCAGACATCGCCAAAATTAGGTCGGTAAAAGAAGCATCTGCTTTGATAAACGGCAAATTGTCTGTCCGCATCAAATCTTTTACGCGCGTAATCAGCTTCCGGCCCAAACTTCCGCCCGGATGGAAACGTGCAAAATCTTCCTGCTGAAAATTCCGGGCTTCCATCAAAGCAACCGCCAGCGCATCGCCCAAAACCAGCATAGCCGTGGTGGAAGAAGTTGGTGCCAATTGCAGCGGACAAGCTTCCTGCGTAATCATCAGTTTTAAACAGCAATCTGCGTTTTTTGCCAGTGTAGAATTTGGGTTTCCGGTAATGGCGATCAGCTGATTTTGATGCCATTTCAAAAACGGGATTACTTTCAGCACTTCGTCGGTTTCTCCCGAAAAGGAAATTAAAATAATAACATCATTTTTGCTGATGATGCCCAGATCGCCATGAAAAGCTTCGCTCGGATGCAAAAAATAAGCTGGCGTGCCGGTGCTGGAAAGTGTGGCCACAATCTTTTTTCCGATCAAACCGGATTTGCCAATTCCGGAAACAATTACTTTTCCGTTTGAGTTTAAGATAATTTCTATTGCACGGTCAAATTGTTCATCTAACTGATTAGCAACCTGTTGCAACGATTCTATTTCTACCTGAAAAACCCGCCGGGCAACGGACAGTTTACTACTTTGCATCGATAA
>JAABUT010000671.1_pt1 | contig 50126 bp, 40 predicted proteins | sample 5559281 | NCBI WGS metagenome assembly JAABUT01 (sample SAMN10711880, study PRJNA513359) | rock metagenome | isolation source: Antarctica rocks | place: Antarctica: Victoria Land, Ricker Hills nord | collected 2016-01-04
CCCGCTCCAGCGTGCCGCGCGGGAACTCCTGGGGGTCGAAACCGTGCCAGATCACGCGCGCGTCCTCGAAGCCCCATTCGGCGAGGGCCTGGTGCGAGTTGCACACGACGCGCGCCCCGGCCGCCGCGAGCGCGTCCACCAAGGCCCGGCGCTCCCCGTCGTGCGGCTCGAAGACGGCCTTTCGATCGGGATCGACGCCGAACTGGCCGACGAAGGGCACGGTGCCATGGCACACCGCGATCTTAGGCAGGCCCGGGAGGTCGAGCAGGCGGCGGAACGCGTCGCCCCAGCTCGCCGGGATTATGCCGTTGCACAGGTGCGCCCCCATGACGTTCTCGTCGAAATGCAGCAGCACCACGTCGAAGTCGCGCGGATCGATGTCGCCGAAGGGCACCAGCCGCGCGTTGGGCCGCAGCGGCCGCTGATCGTAGGACCACACGTCGGTCGCGGGAGCGCCGAGCCCGGTGACCAGGGTGAAGTCGTGCGGCAGCTTGTAAAGCTCGTACTGGTGGGCGGCGTGCCAGCGATAGGTCAGGACCCGCAGCTTGCGGCCCCCGCCGCGCAGGAGCGGCAGCAGATGGCCGAGCCTTTGGCGCGAGTCCGTGAACAGGGCGTCGAGGCCTCGGCGCTCCGGGCCGGATGGCACGCTTAAGCTTTCTTGCCAACACGCGATGCGGTCGTAGGTCCCGGTCGCCCAGCGCCGTGCTTCCAAGGGAAGGTGTGGATGCTTGCGGAACAGCTTGGCGAAGTTCCGCGTCGAGCCCTCCACTTTTCGCTCGTCGGAGATCGAGGATGGATGCGAGCAATGGACCACGAAGGCTTTCGTCGTGGCGCGGATCACGGCGCCGTCGCGGTAAAGCCGGCAGCCCATCTCCACGTCCTCCCAGCCGAAGCCCGAGCCGGGCTTGGCCGAGTAGGAAAATTCGGGGTCAAACAAGGGGGCTCTGGTCACGTCCCGGCGCTTGATCGAGAAGTTGCGCGTGATTGAGTTGACGAAGGCGTCCCCCTGCACTGGATCCTGCACCTCCGGCCGGGCTTCGCCCACGACGGCGGCCGGGTCGCCTTCGAGGGCTGACAGAAGCGCGCGGGGGTCGCGGTCGCGGCTTTCCGTAATGGGGCCGAGGACCGCGTCGACGTCGTCCCACCAATGCTCGAAGACATGCGCGGCGACAAAATGGCGGCTCATCAGGCAGTCGCAGTCGATGATGATGTAGATGTCCGCGTCATGGGCCGCGAGCCCCGCGAGACGCGACGCGCAGTTGCCGAGGTTGTGCGGGTTGCGGATCACCGCGACGGAGCGGTCGCCCCGCCCCTCGCTCCGTAGCGTGTCGGCGAAGGCGAGGGCGCGCGCCGCGTCGTCGTCCGGTGACAGGTCGTCGACCAGCACGGTCGTGATCGGCCCAGGATAGGTCTGGTCCCTGACGTGTTCGAGAAAGGTTTCGACGACCTCCGCCTTGCGGTGGAGCACGGACACGACCCCGACCCGCGGCCGCGACCGCCGGCGCACCTCTTCGACGAGGTCGGCGATGCGGTCGGCCGACAAGCCGTCCCCGACCCGTGCCGGCCCGGGGCCGCCCGGCCAGGTGGCCTCGACGACGGCGTCCTGCGCGCCCGAAGCGACGTAATGGCACCGGCGGGCGTGCTGGCGCCGGAAGCCCGCCGTAGCGCGCATGGAGGCCGACAGGACCATGCCGGGCGGTGGCGACGTCGCACGCTGGAGATCGAGAAAGACGGTGCAGACCCGGTTGCGGTGCAGATCGAAGCACAGGTCGTCGTATTTCAGCCCGTCCCGCGCCTGCAAGTGGTACATATCGCTGAAGACGACCAGGTCGGCGGCCCTGAGGGCGTCGAGGTGGGCGCGCGCCTCATCGAAGCTCAGCACCGTGAGGGCGAGGCCAGGGAAGACAAGGCCCGCCCCGTCCAGGGCCGTGGCGGGCCTGTCGGCCATGGCGGGGTCGACGATCAGGAAGGCGCGCTCCGCCGCCCGGTCGGCCTTGGCCCAGGACCGGGCCGCGAAGATCCGCTCGGGGTCGAGGCGCTCCAGGTGAGTCCGGAGCTCGTAGCGCCCCGCCCGCACCGGCGCTGCGTAGAGCGCGACCTCCTCGCCCTCGGGGCCGAGCCAGTGGAGGCGCCCGCGGTATTTCCGGCCGGGTTCCAGGTCGATTTGCCCGAGGTGGGCCACGGGCGCGAAGGTGTTGTCGATCACGTCGACGAGGTCGAGGCCCTCGCGGTGGAGCACCTCGCCCGAGGGAGCGACGAGTTCGAAGGCGAGGTGCGACCGGGCGCGGCGCGCGTAGGTGCCAAACTGCACCGACAGCGTGTCGAGCCGCCGGGCGGGCGCTACGATGTCGAACTCGAACGGCCGGCGCAGGGCCAGCACCTGCGGCGCCGGCGGCTCCGACGCGCCCGACGGCCACGTCGCCCAGAAGGCGTCCCGCTCGGCCCAGTCCAGCCGAAAGTTCGGCAGGAGGCCGCGCAGGACCTCGTCCGCCGCGATCGCCGCCCCGGGGTCGAAGCCGCGCAGCCTCCGCCGCGCCGCCGGCCTCGGCTCGCCCGGGTCGCCGAGGTAAAGCGCGATCTCGTTGCCGGGCTCGGCGTCGAGCGTCAGTTCCACCCAGCAGGCCTGCCCGGCCTCGAACGCGACCGCGCCGAGGCCCAGCACGGTCGCGAAGCCGTTGTCCTCCAGCGTCGACAGGTCCACCGCGCCCGATGCCAGGATCGTGGTCCAGGGTCGCCGCAGGCTGCAGCGGAGCGTGCCGACGTTGGCCCGGCGGTAGGTTCCGATCTTCACGGCGAGCGACTCGAGCGCGTTGACGGGCGGGACCATCACGAGGGCGAGGCTCCGCCCCGCCTCCAGCGCCACGGGCGCGAAGGCGCCGTCGTCAGCGCCGCTGTCGTCGATCGCCCACAGCACCGCGCCCTCGCGCCAAGCGTGGCGGTGGCGGACGGCTGACGTCGCAGAAGGATCCGGAGCCTCGTTCACCTGCGGGATGTCCGCTTTCCCCCTGCTGAACGGTCTAGCTGGTGACAACGGACATCCTCGCATGCGCCCGCAGACCATCGCGGGTGGGACGTCATACATCCCGCTCCGCCGCGACCACAAGCGCTTCAGCCGGGCGCGCCGCCCTCGCCAGCCCACCGGAGCCTTTCCACTCTGATGCGCGGCGTGTTAGGCGATTTCGCGCCGGCCGAATGGGCGGGTGTTGTGCAACATCGCGGGTGGTCGATCATGTGCGGGATTGCTGGACTGCTGCAGCCGAACCGCCGCTCGCTTCAGCGCGCCGAGGCGATGGACGTCGTCGCGCGGATGAACGCGTGCATCGCCCATCGCGGGCCGGACGCCGACGGGGTTTGGGCCGACCCCGACGGGCGCTGCGTCCTCGGCCAGCGACGCCTGAGTGTCATCGACACGTCGGATGCCGGGCGTCAGCCCTTCAGGAGCGGCGATGGCCGCTGGTGGATCACCTTCAACGGCGAGATCTACAATTTCGCCGAGGTGCGGGCCGAGCTGGAGCGCGCTGGCGTCCACCTCCGCGGCCGTACCGACACGGAAGTGCTGGTGGAAGCCATCGCCTTCTGGGGTCTCGACGCCCTGTCACGGCTGGACGGCATGTTCGCCTTCGCGGCCTATGACACGCGTACGCGCACGCTGATCGCGGCCCGCGACCCCTTCGGCGAGAAGCCTTTTTATTACACACTGCTCGCCTCAGGCGCAATGGCTTTCGCCTCGGAGTTGCAAGCGCTCGAAGGCCTGCCCGGCTTCGACCGGACGCTCAGCGTCGATGCGGTCGCCGAGGTGCTGAGCTTCCAATACATCGGTGCGCCGCGCTCGATCTATGCGGGGACGAAGAAGCTGCCCCCCGGCCATTGGATGCGGATCTCCGAGGGCGGAGAAATCCAGATCCAACGCTATTTCCGCTTCAGGCCGGGCCTCGGGGGCTTTGACCACCGCCCCATGGCGGATCTCGCGGACGAGCTTGAAGAGTTGCTCACCGCGAGCCTCGAGCGCCGCCTCTTCGCCGACGTGCCGCTTGGGGCCTTCCTGTCGGGTGGCGTCGACTCATCCACGGTCTGCGCGCTGGTAAGGCGCAAGCTGGGCCTGCCGCTCCACACCTTCTCGATGGGTTTCGAGGGCTCGCCGGAAAGCGAGCACGAGGTCGCACGCCTCTTCGCGGCCCACCTCGGTACGGATCACCACGACCAACTCGTCGACCCGCACGGCACCGACTTCCTGCGCAACATCGGCAAGGTGCTCGACGAGCCCAACGCCGACAGCTCCTGCCTCCCTACCTACCTGCTCTCGAGCTTCGCTCGCCAGCACGTCACGGTCGCGGTGTCGGGCGACGGCGGCGACGAGCTGTTCGGCGGCTACGGGCGTTATTTCGCGACGCTGAAGGAGAGCGAGCGCGAGGCCGCCGGCGAACTCGAAGGCTACAGCCCAGGCAGCGTCTACTACGGCAACCGCATCCTGGTATCGAACGACGAGCACCTTCAGGACCTGTTCGGCTTCATGCCGCCCGGCTTCGCGGCCCACGTCGGCGCCTTGCGCGGACAGCTCGACGCTGTTCCCCGCTCGCAGCTCCTCGCACGGATGCGCCAGCAGGACGCCGAGCATTACATGCCGGGGGCTGTCCTGCCCAAGGTCGACCGCATGAGCATGCAGCACGCGCTGGAGGTGCGGACGCCCTTCCTCAACGTGCCCTTGGCCCGCTTTGCCGAGCGCCTGCCCGACGACGTCCTCGTCGCCGACGGCCGTGGCAAGCTGATCCTGCGCGAGGTGGCCTACCGCTACTTGCCGCGCGATCTCATCGACATGCCCAAGAAGGGCTTCGGCCTCCCGATATCGGACTGGGCGCGCGGCAGCCTGCTCAACCTCGCCTCCGAGACGCTCGGCGCGGATGCACGCCTAGTGCCCCTGTTCGGCCGGGAGGGGCTGGCCCGCTTCATGGAACGCCAGCGGAGCCCGCACGGCTTCTCCACCTACCAGCTCTGGGCGGTGCTGATGCTTGAGTCCTGGCTCCGCCACCACCCCGCGACGGTGCCGGATCTGGCCGACCGTCGGTCAGCCCGACCCATTCCGACGGGCCAAGGATCCCTTTGGGCGTCCCAGGTAGCGGAGAAGGTTTGGCTCATCGACCGCGGCGACCCCGCCCGCATGCCGGACGTCGATCGCGGCCCCGGCTGGCGTCTGGCATCGCCGACGCTGAAGAACCGGGTGGTCGAACTCGTCAGCGCCGGAGAGAGCTGCCTGTCCGAACCCGCCCATGTGCGGCTGCCCGACTGGGGCGTGCCGCTGCCGGGCGACTTCGTCGAAAGCACAGCGGCGCTGCGGGGGGCGACCCTGGCCTTCCTCGACCCCGAAGCCGAAGGCCGCCTCGACTACCACGAGATGGCCAAGCTGAGCGCCGTCGGCGTGGCGCGGGTCGTCTTCGTGTCGCGGTTCGTCACCTACCGCGTGCACGAGATCGACATCAACGCCAAGTCGCTCCCCCGACGGATGCTCGACACAGCGCTGCTCGCGGCGGGAGGGCGCGGGCTCGTGTCGAACCGGCGGGCCCTCCGGCCCTTCAAAGCGCGCCCCTTCGAGGTGCGGGGCGGGGCGAGCTGCATCTCGCCCGAGATGCCAGGCCTGCCCGACGCCCCCGACACGGACGTCTACGACCGCTTCATGGTCTACGAGGGCTTGCGCCAGCTTCCTCCGATCCTGAGCTCCCACGGCGAGATCGGCCACAGCGACACGGGACGATACTCGATCTGGAACCGGCGCCTGTATTTCTCGCCGACCAGCCGCGAGCGGCTCTACACACATCCCGTCTGGTTCGTCGAGAACACCGAAGCCAATCGTCGGCGCCTCCAGTTCGCGCAACGCACGCTGCACATAGACTTCGACGAATCCGAAACATTCAGCTGCCCCGCCCTCTACGAGGATGACGCCCGCCACGCCGGCACCGTTCTCGCGCCCGGCGACACGGTGGTCGTGTGCACCCACGGGCTGGCGCCCGGCGGTGCCGAGCGCCAATGGATCTACCTCGCGCTCGGGCTCAAGCGGGCCGGCTACGACGTCCATTTCGTCATCTACAACGAGCCCACGGGCGACAACGCCCATTACTTGCCGATGATCGAGGCCTCGGGCGTGCAGATCCATGTCGTGGACCGCCAGTCCCCGCTGGCGCTGCTCAAGACGCTCGCCGACGATCCGCGCATGGCGCGCTTCGTCAGGACCAGCATCATCGACGACGTCGACCGCTTCGTGCGGCTCGTCGCCGTGCTGCGCCGCATCAGGCCCAGGACAGTCTTCGCGCAGCTCGATGACCCCAACATCTATGCCGGCTTCGCTTCGCTCCTCGCGAACGTGCCGCGCGTGGTGCTATCGTTTCGCAACTACAACCCGTCCAACTTCCCTTACATCTACAAACCCTGGTACCGGCAGGCCTACGCCATGATTGCAAAGTCGTGCCGCGTCCGGTTCACCGGCAATTTTGCGGGCGCGAATCGCGACTACGAGCGCTGGATTGGGATGGACGAGGGGCGCACCACCACCATTCCCAACGCCGTTAGCGTCGAGGGCTTCCCGATGCCGGACAGCGACCAAGCGGCGGACCTCCGGCGCGATCTGCGGATCACGCCCGATCAGAAGGTCGTGCTCGGCGTCTTCCGCCTGTCGGCCGAGAAGAACCCGCGGCTGTTCCTGGAAGTCTGCCTCCGCCTCGTCGCCGCCGATCCGGACACGCGGGTGCTCCTCGTCGGGGTCGGCCCCCTCATGCCCGAGCTCGAAGAGGTGGTCGCCCAGCACGGCCGGGCTGACCACTTCACGTTTCTTGGCCGGCGGGATGACGTGAACGCCCTCATGGCGGTCGCCGACCTCCTCCTCCTCACCTCGGACCGGGAAGGCATGCCAAACGTGGTGCTCGAAGCGCAGCTGATGGGCCTGCCCGTGGTGGCAACCGACGCGGGTGGGACGCGCGACGCGATGATGCCGGGCGATAGCGGCATCCTATGTCCGAAGGGCGACGTCGACGCGCTATTGGCCGCTTGCCGCAGTCTGATGGCGAACCCTAATTTCGCCCGGCGCATGGGCCAGGCCGGCGCGCGCCACGCCCGCACCGATTTCAGCATCTCCACGATGGCGGAGCGCTACGCCGCCGTGGCGGGGGCGGTGCCGGCGCGCAAGCTCGAATCCGCCTTGACCTGAGGGGCGACACCCCCGTCGCGCGCTGGTTGGAACGGAGCGCGTTCCCGTCTAAAAGGGGCGGCCCCTCCCGGGGGCGGCTCGCAGGGCTGCTGCGGCCTTCGGTGTGCGCCGCAGCCCTGTAGCCACAAGCTGAGGACCTCATGCGTCTAGTCATCGTCGGAGCGGGTTACGTAGGGCTCGTTTCGGGAGCCTGCTTCGCGGACTTCGGGCACGACGTGTGCTGCATCGACACCGATCCGCGGCGCATCGAGTCCCTGCACCGCGGCGAGATGCCGATCTACGAGCCGGGTCTCGCCGACCTCGTGCTCAAGAACGTCCGCGAGGGCCGCCTCACCTTCACGGGTGAGTTGGACGGCGTGGTCGAGCAGGCCGACGTCGTGCTGATCGCGGTCGGCACGCCGTCGCGCCGGGGCGATGGCCACGCCGACCTCAGCTACGTCTACGGGGTGGCCCGCGAGATCGCCGGCCAGCTCCGGGGCTATACGGTGGTGGTCACGAAGTCGACCGTTCCGGTGGGCACGGGCGACCAGGTCGAGCGTATCATCCGCGCGGTCAACCCCCAGGCCGACATCGCGGTTATCTCCAATCCGGAATTCCTGCGCGAGGGCGCCGCCATCGAGGACTTCAAGCGGCCGGACCGCATCGTCATCGGCACGGACGACGAGCGGGCCAGGGGCGTCGCCGAGCAATTGTATCGGCCCCTCTATCTCAACCGCTCGCCGCTCCTGTTCACCGGCCGGCGCACGGCCGAATTGATCAAATACGCCGGCAACGCCTTCCTGGCGACCAAGATCACGTTCATCAACGAGATCGCGGACCTTTGCGAGAAGGTGGGAGCGGACGTGCAGGAGGTGGCCCGCGGCATCGGGCTCGACAACCGCATCGGGCCGAAATTCCTGCATGCCGGCCCGGGCTACGGCGGCTCCTGCTTTCCAAAGGACACGCTGGCGCTCATCAAGACCGGCCAGGATGCAGGCGCACCCATGCGGATCGTCGAGACGGTGGTGTCCGTCAACGACCAGCGCAAGCGCGCCATGGGCCGCAAGATCATCTCCGCCTGCGCGGGGGACGTACGGGGCAAGCGGATCGCCCTGCTCGGCTTGACGTTCAAGCCCAATACGGACGACATGCGGGACGCGCCCTCGCTCGCCATCGTGACCGCCCTCCAGGACGCCGGCGCCGAGGTGCGGGCCTACGACCCGGAGGGGATGGAGAACGCGCGGGCGCTGCTCGAAGGCGTGAGCTACTGCTCCGACGCTTATGATTGCGCCAGCGGCGCCGACGCGGTGGCGATCGTGACGGAATGGGACCTCTTCCGCGCGCTCGACTGGGATCGCATCAAGCGCGGCCTCCACAGCCCCGTGCTGATCGACCTGCGCAACATCTATCGCCCCGCCGAGATGCAGGCGCGGGGCTTCGCTTACGTCAGCGTTGGGCAGTGCGGATGAAGCCGACCCGGTCCGAGGCGATGAGCGCTAGCGCGATTCGCGTTTCGACATCGCGAGGCGACGCTGGATGTCTTTGATGGGCCGCAGGATGAAGGGGGCGCGGCGGGAGCGGGTCGGGCGACACCCCGCGAAAATGATCGATGTCGTGATTGCGCTGCTTGCGTTCGTGTCGATCTACATCCTCGCCGCCTATGAGCGGGCGCCCCGGTTCGCGACCGCCATCCCGCCCGGCCGTATCACGGCGGAAGGCGGCAATGCCTTTTCGTTCGACCCCGGGTTCTCGACGCAGTGGCCCTACGTCATCCCGAGCCACCCGGATTTCATCCCGGGACCCGACGACATCAAGGTCTCGGAGAACGGCAGGTTCGTCGGCACGCTCGAACCCTCCCACGACGTCATCCGCCGGCTCGGCCAGGGGCGGTATAACTCTTGGCAGGGCGGCCTCTGGTTCTCGTCGAACGACAACACCGATCCGCGGACCAACGGCCGGACCTACGGCCTCAGGTTCAAAGCTCGGCTTGCCGCCACGGCCGCGCTGGCACTGGTGGCGAGCCTCGCCGGGCTCGGCGTGCTGTTGCTCTACAGGGCCGATCCCGCGATCGTGATCTTTCTTGCCGGGGTGGGGCGGCGCTGGTCGCTCGCCGCCCGCGCAAGGCCCCATTTCGCCGTGCTCTCGCGCCGGATGGCGTCCGTCGCGCGGCTTGCCCGACACGTTCCCCTGACGTTCGGCAGAACTTTCGCCCTTTTCTGTGCCGTGATGCTGGCGACGTTCTGTTGGGGCACCCTCGCGCGCCCCATGCCCTTGGTGTTCGCGGCAGATAGTTTCACCTACGTCCATACGGGCGTCCTCTGGGCTGCGGGGCAGAGCGTGGAGGGACAGTCGAGCCGCGATGTCGGCTATCCGGCCGTGACGATGCTGGCCTTGCGGCTCGGCTCGCTCAACATGATCCCGCCGCTTCAACTCTTCGCCGTGATCGCCGGCTTGGCTTCCGTCCTGGGCGTGCTTCATGTGATGCTCGCGGGCGTTGCGTCGCGCCTCGACCGGAGAGCGTGGATCCCAAGGTGGATCCTGGCACCTTGCGCCTGTGCGGTCGCGGCCGCCTACTGCGCCATGCTCCTCAGCCATGACAGCTTCGTCATCGAGATCTACCGTGCGATGGCCGAGGCGCCGCACTTTCTGCCGACGGCCCTTGCGCTGCTCTTCTTCGTCGGTGGCTGGGGCGCCAAGACGCCCGCCCGGCGCCTCGCGTCCATGATCTTGTCGGTTCCCACCGCCTATCTCTCGATCATGGTCAAGCCGCATACGTCGGTGGTGCTGGCGCTCTGCGCCATCAGCCTCGGGGTGGCCGCGGTGCGGTATCGACGCGCCCTCCGCTCGCCGCTCATTCTCTCGCTCTGCGCGCTTTCGACGATTCTGATCGTGGCGGTCCATCGCTTCGATGTCTGGGTCACGCCCTCGGGCTTCGATTTCGGTCCGAAGACCCTGTTCTGCAACCATCTCGACGTCGTGCAGCCCGTCTTCGACACGTCGACCCCTGAGCGTGCCCGTATCATGGGTCTACTGCGCGGCGTCTTGCAGAACCCCGACCGTTGGCCGCTGCTGGGCTTCATCGGCGACCTGTGCATGTACGGCACGGACTTCAACCGTGCGATGGAAGCCGCGGCAAAGTCTGAGGGCCTCGCGCCGCCGGCGTGGGAGCAGCGCGAATTCATCAAAGCCGTCATGAGCAACCCGGTAGGCTACGGTCGCGTCGTGTGGAACCAGTTCGCGTTCTTCATGGGTCACCCCACCGGTGACATTGAGGATGTCGGCAAAGGTGTCGTGACCGACGAGGAATGGCAGAGCTTCACGCCATACCTGAACCTCATTCGGATGTCGCGAGACGAGTTCAACGTCGAGGTTTCCAACTGGCTGCCAACCGCGGACCCACGCCTCGCAGCCGCTGGCAAATCCCTGCTTCAGGTTTTTTCGGCGACCTTCGGGTTTGTCGCTCTCGGCAGCACCGTGCTTGCCGTGATGATCGCGATGGTGTTGAGAGGTCGGGACGACCTCCGCCTGGAGATCACGATGGTGGCTGTGGCGGCCTTCACCGTGGCGTTCATCATGACGCCGGCGCTCGCGCACACGTTCGACGTCCGCCGCTATTTTACGGATATCCTGCCTTTCAGCCTGCTCTGGTGGATGATGGGGCTTGCTTATCTGGCCCACGGGATCGCGCTTTTGGGTACCCGTGAGGTCCGCCTGGAGTTGCATCCCGGAAGGCCGGCGACGGCTGGAGCGTTTCCGCCTTCGGCACGTTCGCTCCGGCTTGGAAACGCGAGCGGGTTCACCCGCTTCCGGATCGCCAAGCGACTCGGAGCATGTGGATGCTGCTCTGGACCGTTGCTCGCGGGTGATGCTTGAACGCGGGTCCGATGTATCTCGGCTCGGGGAGCGAGCCGATGAAGAAGGCGCTGAGCGTAAAGCCCCTCGGCTGCCGCATCCCGGTGGCCTGCGACGGGCACGAAACCCGCCCGGACCTCTTGGACGAAGCGACGCGAGGCGACGCCCGATGCCGCTGACCGGCGACAAGCTGAGTGAGGTCCGGCAGGAGAAGCTGCGACGCCTTATCGCCCGTGCCTTCGGTCTCGTTATGACATTCCTGGCGATCGTGACGATCGGCCTGGCGGCCATCGCCGCGGTGGCGCCCCGCTTTCAGGCCGCGATCCCACCCGACCGGATCAGCGCCGAAGGCGGCCACGCCTTCACGTTCGGACCCGGATTTACGACCCACTGGCCATACGCCATTCCCAGTCATCCGGGCTTCGCTCTGGGGCCGGACGACGTCAAAGTATCGGAGAACGGCAGGTTGTTCGGCTCGCTCGAGCCTGCGCACGACACCATCCGCGCGCTCGGCGACGGGCGGTTCAACTTCTGGGAAGGCGGCCTTTGGTTCTCGTCCAGCGACAACACCGACCCCCGCACCAACGGCCGGATCTATGGCGTGCGGGTCAAGGCTCAGCTGATCCCGTACGCCGCACTGGCGCTCGCTTGGAGCTTCGGCGCGCTGGCGGCGTTGATCTGCTTCAGGCTCGGCGCTGCCATCTTCATCTATCTCGGGCGCCTCGGCCGGCGCTGGATGCTCGCCCAGCGGTCACGCTCCGGCTTGACCTGGATCTCAGGGGTGGCGGGGTCCTGGCTGGGCTCACCGGTTCGGTTCGCCCGACGCATGCCCCTGACGTTCGGGAGGACCTTCGTCCTCGTCAGCGCCGTTCCCCTCATCGTGTTCTGCTGGGGCAGCCTCGCTCGACCCATGCCGCTGTTCTTCCAGCTCGACAGCGTCGGCTACGTTCATCCCGGCCTCGTTTGGGCCTCAGGCGGCGACCCCGCCGGACAGTCGGCCCGTGACCTGGGCTATCCGATCCTGACCGTCATGGCGCTGCGGCTTGGCTCGCTGGACATGCTTCCGAGACTCCAACTGCTCATCGTGGCAGCCGGCCTGGCCTGCGTCCTTGGCGTACTCTATCTTAGCCTCGCGGCCGCCTCCTCGCGGCTGCGCGACATGGCAAAGGTCCCGAGGCCGATCCTCGGCTTATGTGCCGGGGCGGGCGGAGCCATCTACTGCCTCCTCCTCCTGAACCACGACGCGTTTGTTGTTAATGTCTACAGTGCGATGGCCGAGGCGCCGCATGTGCTGCCGACTGCGCTCGCGATGCTGCTGTTCATAGGAGGATGGACCTCGGGCGCGCCCGGACGCCGCGTATGCTGTGCAGCCACAGCACTCGTAGCCGCCTATCTGTCGATCATGGTCAAGCCACACACATCGCTTGTGGTCGCGCTCTGCGCCGTCAGCCTGGTGGTGGTTTGCGTGCGGCGCCCCTGGGCCTTCCGCTCGCCGTTGGTCATCGCGGTCTGCATCGCATCGGCGGCCCTGATTCTCATGGTCAACCGGCTCGACGCTTGGGTCACGCCACCGGGCGACGACTTCGGCGCTAAAACGCTTTTCTGCAACCACCTCGATGTCGTCGATCCTGGCTTTGACACGTCGACTCCGGAGCGCGCGCGCATCAGCTCGCTGCTGCGCGGCGTATTGCAGGCGCCAGATGGCTGGCCGGTGATGGGCTACGACGGCGACCATTGCGTGTACAATCAGGCCTTCACGGACGCGATCATCGCGGCGGCCAAGTCCGAAAAGACCCAGGTCGCTGCTTGGCAGCAGCGAGAGTTCGCCAAAGCCGTTCTTAGGAACCCCGTCGCCTATGGGCGTGACGTGCTCAAGCAAATGGCTTACTATTTAATCCACCCCATTGATGACGTGAATTATTCGGCAAAAAGCAGCGTCAACGACGACGAGTGGCAAAGCCTGCGGCCCTTCGCTGGCCTTATCCGCATCTCGCGGGATCGGTTCGATGTCCAGATTGCAAACTGGGTACCCGATGCCTATCCGACCCTGGCTGCGGTGGCTAAACGTTTGCTGCGGACCCTCTCGGACACGTTCGCGGTCGTGACGCTCGGCGGTACGGCCCTGGCTCTGATCGTCATGATCACAGCAAGAGGAGGACTGGATCTCCGGCTTGAGATCACATTGGTGGCCACCGCAGCCTTCACTCTGTCGTTTGCCATGGCCACGGCGGTTGCCCACACGTTCGACGTGGGACGATACCTCACCGATCTGCTACCATTCACAGTCGTATGGTGGGTCATGAGCCTCGCTTACGTGGGGCAGAGTCTGGTCGTGGTCAGCGCCATGGCGGCCCGCAAGGAGCGTAGCACATCTTTTGCGGACGGTGTCGACTTGCCTTTGGCGCGCAACGACCGTGTGCAAAGCTGATCGGTGCTACCCGGCCCCATGTCGGTTGCACGCTAGCGCCATCGCCTGCCGGGTCTTATCGGAGCACTAGACTAATGATCCTCCCCCGGTTCCGCGGACACGGGGTTTAGCATCGCGCCGTGGATCACATTCTACAATGAACGCCGGGTTCACCAGGCGCTCGGGGATCGGGCGCCGATCCCGGTCTGGAGCACCGGCATAGCGGCGTCGCCACAGCAGCAGACACAGAAGCCGGCTTTGGCTGCATGATCAGAAAGGCTGCGGAGCGGTCGACGTCCAACGAGCCAACCGGCTCAGGTGATCCCATTGACGGGGTCCACCTCAGGTGCTTGGTCATCCGCTCGCGCCGGAGGTCCGGACGACCTCGCGCTGGCGTTCGGCTTCGTGAAACCGCCGCAATGACGATGAGGGGGAGGTTCGACGTGAAACATGCGGGCACATTCGCCCCGATCGGCGCCGCGGGCTACATCACCCCGTGGCACATGGGCGCCATCAAAGCGGTCGGGAGCGACCTCCTGGTCGCCTTCGACCCTGACGACTCCGTCGGCATCCTGGACAGCCACTTTCCGGACGCCCACTTCTTCACGGAGTTCGAGCGGTTCGACCGGCACGTCGACAAGCTCCGCCGGCGCGGCACGGAGATCGACCGCATCGCGATCTGCTCTCCCAACTATCTCCACGACGCCCACGTGCGCTTCGCCCTTCGGTCGGGGTCCGACGCGATGTGCGAGAAGCCGCTGCTGCTCAACCCGTGGAACATCGACGGGCTCGAAACCTTGGTGCGGGAAACCGGCCGACGGGTGTCGACCATCCTCCAGCTCCGCCTCCATCCCGCGATCCTGGCCTTGCGGGACCGGGTCGCGCGGTCGGGTCGCCGGCACGCCGCCGACCTCACCCACATCACGTCCCGGGGGCGCGGGCACCATTCGTCCTGGAAGGGCGACGAGGCCAAGTCGGGCGGCATCGCCACCAACATCGGGGTGCATCTCATCGACATGCTGGGCTTCGTGTTCGGCCCCTTGGAAAAGCAGGTCGCCGTACTGCGCGAGCCGCAGCGCGCCTCCGGCGTGCTGCACTGCCGCGACGCGGACGTGCGCTGGCGGATCGCCGGGGATGCGGCGTGAGCGCCTCACCGGGCGGGATGCGCGAGGACCCGCGCTTCCCCGGCGCCCTGATCCACGCCTCCGCCTACGTGGATGAAGGCGCGACGGTCGGCACCGGCACCAGGATCTGGCACTTCTGCCACGTGCTGCCGGGCGTCGAGATCGGGCGCGACTGCGTGCTCGGGCAGAACGTGATGATCGGCCCGCGCGTCAGGGTTGGCCACGGCTGCAAGATCCAGAACAACGTGGCCCTCTACGAGGGCGTGGAACTCGCCGACGACGTGTTCTGCGGTCCTTCATGCGTGTTCACCAACGTGCCGACGCCGCGCGCCTTCGTGAACCGCAAGAGCGAGTTCCGCCCCACCCCGGTCGGGCGGGGCGCCAGCATCGGCGCCAACGCCACGATCGTCTGCGGCCACGCGCTCGGTGCCTACAGCCTGGTGGCGGCCGGCGCCGTCGTGACGCGCGACGTACCCGATTTCGCGCTGGTGGCCGGCGTGCCGGCACGGCGGATCGGGTGGGTGAGCCGGGCGGGCGAACGGCTGGGGGACGACCTCGTCTGCCCGCGCGAGGGCCGCCGCTACCGCCTCGACAGGGCGGACCGGCTTGAGGAGCTCGAAGCCTGATGGATCCGATCGCCTTCATCGACCTCGACGCCCAGCGTCGCCGGCTCGGTCCCCGCCTCGAAGCCGCGATCCTCGGCGCCGTCGCGGAAGGGCATTTCATCCTCGGGCCCCAGGTGGCCGAGTTCGAGCAGCGGCTCGCGCGCTTCGGCGGGGCGGCCCACACCGTCGCCTGCGCCAACGGCACCGACGCCATCGCGCTCAGCCTGATGACGCTCGGCGTGAAGCCCGGCGATGCCGTGCTGGTCCCGTCCTTCACCTTTGCGGCGACGGCCGAGGCCGTGGCTTGGCTCGGGGCGACGCCGGTCTTCGTCGACGTCGACGAGGTCACCTACACGATCGATCCCGCGGGGCTCGACGCCGGCCTCGCGGCCGCCGCCGCCGCGGGGCTCGCACCGCGGGCGCTGATCGCGGTCGACCTCTTCGGCCAGCCCGCCGATTATGCCACGCTCGAAGTCTTCTGCAGCCGCCACGGGCTCACGCTGTTGTGCGACGCCGCGCAGAGCTTCGGAGCCAGCCACTGCGGGCGGCCCGTCGGTTCGATCGGCGCCCTGACGACGACGAGCTTCTTCCCCGCCAAGCCGCTCGGCTGCTACGGCGACGGCGGGGCCATCCTGACCGACGACGCCGACCATGCCGAGCGGCTCCGCTCGCTCCACGTGCACGGCCGCGGATCGGACAAGTACGACAACGTGCGTATCGGCATGAATTCGCGGCTCGACACGATCCAGGCCGTGGTGCTGCTGGAAAAACTCGCGATCTTTCCCGACGAGATCGAGCGCCGCCAGCGCGTGGCCGAGCGATACGCGGCGGGCCTCCAGGACGTCGCCGCGGTGCCGACGGTGCGCGAGGGCAGCCGGTCCGTTTGGGCGCAATACGTCATCCGCGTCCCGGCGGAGCGCCGCGCGCGTTTCATGGCCGACCTCAAGGCGGAGGGGATCCCGACTGCGATCTACTATCCCCTGCCGCTGCATCGGCAGACCGCCTACCGGCGCTACCCCGTAGCCGGCAACGGCCTGCCGGTCTCGGACCGCATCGCCGCCGAGGCCGTCGCCCTGCCAATGCACCCCTATCTCGACGAGGCCGTCCAGGACCGCATCGTTGCAGCCGCCCGCGCCAGCTTGGCGGCCCCGTGACCGGGGCGAGCGCGAAAAACCGGTACCGCGCATGCGCCCCGCCGCCGCCATGTCGTGGAGATCGATTGGGCCGGCCCGAAGGCGCTCGCGCAGATGTGATCCCGGTGTCGGCGCGGGGGCCTTGTGAAGCACCGCAGGCGTGTCATCCTGCTGTGGTCGGGGATTCGTTTTCCGCGACGGAACAAGGAGTTCGGGATGTCCTTGAACGGCCATATCGCTGAATTGACCCGTCGCCATCAGGTGATCGACAAGCAGATCGAGACGGAAAAGGCACATCCCGCAACCGATCCCGTCAAACTGACCGAGCTGAAACGCAGAAAGCTGCAGCTCAAGGACGAGATGACGAAGCTCCAGCACTAAAAGCCTGTCCGGCGCCTCTGGGTTCGCGATCCCGGGGATCGTCGATCCGCCCATGGCTCGGCGTCGACCGTCGTTTGCCAAGAGGCACTGGGTCCATGTCATGGTTCCTGGTCTGCACCGTGCACGGCCTCGCCCCCTGGGCCGTCTGCATGAAGGGCCGGGGTGGGCAGTCGGAGCACGACTTCTGGCCTCGCCGACATCTGACGCATCCCGCCTCAGGTTCCCCGCGGCTTGGCGCGCGCCGTCGGGGCCGCGCCGGCCGGATCGTCGGGCCAGGGGTGGCGGGGGTAGCGGCCACGCATCTCGGCCCGCACCGCCGCCCAGGATCCGCGCCAGAAGCCCGGCAGGTCGCGCGTGATCTGGATCGGCCGATGGGCCGGCGACAGCAGCTGCAGGGTCAGGGGCACGCGGCCTCCCGCGAGGGCCGGATGGCGGGCGAGGCCGAAGAGTTCTTGGACCCGCACCGCGATGGCCGGCCCGCCCTCGGCCGCATAGTCGACCGCGACGTGCGAGCCCGTCGGCACCGCGAAATGGGTCGGCGCTTCGGTGTCGAGCCGACGCGTCAGTGCGCGGTCGAGCCGTGCTTCGAGCGCCTGGACGAGGTCGTCGGACGTCAAGTCCTTCAACCCGGTCTTGCCGAGCAGGTAAGGCCCGAGCCAGTCGGCAATGCCGTCGCGCAAGGCCGCGTCCCCGAGGTCGGGCCAGGGCTCGCCCTCGGCGGCCCGCAGGAAGGCGATCCGATCGCGCCACTGCAGCAGCGCTTTCGTCCAGGGCAGCCGCGTCAAGCCGAGCCGGCCCAATCCTTCGGCCAGCGCAAGCGCGGCCGCATCGTCGACCGGAATCGGGAGATTGCTCTCGCCGAGCCGGATGGCGCCGAGCCGGGTGGTGCGCCGCGCCGAGAGGGACGCGCGGGCAGGATCGAAGACGAGGTCGTCGGCCGTGCGGATGTCGGGACCCGCGATCGCATCGACATCGGCCCGGGTGAGTGCGGCCGCCAGCACGACCCGGGTGCTCGCGGCCCGGCCGGTGATCTCGCCCACCGCGAGATACGGCGCATGGGCCAAGGCCTCGTGGGGGTCGACCGAGGCCGCGCGCCCGTTGGCGAGGAGGAACTCGCCGGGCTTGCCCCGGGCTTTGGCGATCCGCTCCGGGAACGCCAGAGCCAGAAGTGGTCCAGCGTCGAGTTCCGCATCGCCCGAGGCGGCGGGCACGTCCTCGGCGGCGACGCGCCCCTGGCGGGCGAAGGTGTGGGCGAGCCCGCGCGCGGCCTCGGCCCGGGGCGTGCGGTCGCGGCGCCAACGGTGCAATCGCTCGGCGATGTCCGTGCCGGTGCCCCCGAGGCCGCGCTCGACCAGCAGGGTCGCGACCTCGCCACCGTGTTGTGCGGCTCCCCGCCGGGCCGCCTCGACCACCATGCGGGCGATCCGCGGCGGCGCTGCCAGCCGGGCGATGGCGCGACCCTCGGGCGTGACCGCGCCGTTCGGATCGACGGCTCCGATCGATTGCAGCAGCTTGCGCGCTTCGGCGACGGCCGGGCCGGGTGGCGGATCGAGCCAGCGCAAGGCCGCGGGATCGCGCACGCCCCAGGTGGCGAGGTCGAGCATCATCCCCGACAGGTCGGCGTCGAGGATCTCGGGTCGGGCGAAGGCCGGCATGCCGCCCTCGGCGGCCTCGGCCCACAAACGGTAGCAGGCGCCCGGTTCCGTCCGGCCGGCGCGGCCGCGGCGCTGGTCGGCCGAGGCGCGCGACACGCGCGTGGTCTCGAGCCGCGTGAGGCCCATGTCGGGTTCGTAGCGGGGCACGCGCGCGAGCCCTGAATCGACCACCACCCGGATTCCCTCGATGGTGAGCGAGGATTCGGCGATGGAGGTGGCCAGCACGATCCTGCGCGTACCGGCCCGCGAGGGCCGCACGGCGCGCTCCTGTGCGGCGCGGTCGAGCGCGCCGTAGAGCGGCGCCACCTCGGCCTCGCCCGGTCTGAGGCGGTCTGCCAGGATGGCGGCCGTGCGCAGGATCTCGCCCTGGCCGGGCAGGAACGCCAGGATCGAGCCGCCCTCGGCCCGCAACGCCATCACGACGGCGTCGGCGACGGCGTCCTCGATGCGCCGGTCCGCATCGCGACCGAGCCAGCGGGTCTCGACCGGGAAGGCCCGGCCCTGGGATTCGATGACCGGGGCGCCGTCGAGAAGCCGGGCCACCCGGGTGCCGTCGAGCGTCGCCGACATGACGAGCAGCCGCAAGTCCGGCCGAAGAGCGCCCGCGACGTCGAGCGCGAGCGCGAGGCCGAGGTCGGCGTCGAGGGAGCGCTCGTGATATTCGTCGAAGATCACGGCCGCGACGCCCGCGAGTTCGGGGTCGTCCAGCACCATGCGGGTGAACACGCCCTCGGTCACCACCTCGATGCGGGTGCGGCTCGACACGACCGTGTCGAATCTCGCCCGCAGGCCGACCGTGCCGCCCAGAGGCTCGCCGCCCCTGCCGCCGTCCAGGGTCGCGGCCATGCGCTCGGCGGCCGCCCGGGCCGCGAGGCGGCGGGGTTCGAGAAGCACCATGCGGCGACCTTCAGCCCAAGGGGCGTCGAGCAGCGCCAGCGGCACCCGCGTGGTCTTGCCGGCGCCCGGGGGCGCGACCAGCACCGCGGCCGTGCCCACAGCCAGCGCGTCGGCCACGGCCGGCAGTACGTCGTCGATCGGAAGGGGGATCATGCGCGGCGCAACCCATGCAGCTCGAACGGAGCCGGAGGCCGGGCAGCAAATCGGCAGCATGCGAGTCCGTGCGGCATCCTGGCCCCCTTCTCCCGGCGGCTCATAAGAGCTATCTGGGATGCGCTCGGCGCACTCGCCGCAGCGGGTGACGGGTCTGCCGTCGAAGGCCTATGATGTCACAGGAAACCGTCGGCGTGACCGCTTTTGCCGCCCCGAAAGTCGATGGCGCCGCGGCATCCCCGGCCGAGCATCACGTCAAGGATAGCTTTTCCAAGCTGACTCTGGGCTCGATCGGCGTGGTCTACGGCGATATCGGCACCAGCCCACTCTACGCTCTGAAAACCGCGCTGCAGCGGGGCGGCGCCGAAGCGGTCCCGCAACACGAGGTGATCGGCATCATCTCGCTGCTGATCTATGCGCTGCTGATCACCGTGACGGCGAAATACGTTCTTTTTCTGATGCGCGCCGACAATAAGGGCGAGGGTGGCACGCTGTCGCTGATGGCGCTCGCCCAACATGCTTTGGGGCGCCGCGGCGGGGCCGTGTTCATCCTCGGTGTGCTCGGCGCGGCCCTGTTCTCGGGCGATGCCATCATCACGCCGGCCATCTCGGTGCTGTCGGCCGTGGAGGGTCTCGGCGTCGCGGAAGCGAGCCTCGTCCCCTATGTCCTGCCGATCGTGGTGGTGATCCTGATCGGGCTTTTCACGGTGCAGCGCTCGGGCACCGCCAGGGTGGCGACCTTCTTCGGCCCAATCATGGTGGTGTTCTTCGCGATCATCGGGATGCTGGGAATCGTCCATATCGCGGACGCGCCCGTCGTGCTCACGGCCTTCAACCCCTGGAACGGACTCCGTTTCCTGTTCGGCCACGGCACCACGGGCTTCGTCACACTGGGCCTCGTCTTCCTGGCCGTCACCGGCGCCGAGGCGCTCTACGCCGATATGGGGCATTTCGGCCGCAAACCGATCCAGGCCGCCTGGATCTTCTTCGTGCTGCCTGCCCTGTTGCTCAACTACCTCGGCCAAGGAGCCCTGGTCATCCACGATCCCTCCGCCGTGAAGGATCCGTTCTACCTGATGGTGCCCAACTGGGCGCTGATCCCCTTCGTGGTCCTGTCGACGGTCGCCACCGTGATCGCCAGCCAGGCCGTCATCACCGGGGCGTTTTCGCTCATTCGCCAAGCCATCCAGATGGGCCTGCTGCCCCGCATGGAGATCCTTCACACCTCGGAGACCACCGAGGGGCAGATCTTCGTGCCGCGCGCCAACCGCCTGATGCTGGTGGGCGTGCTGCTCCTGGTGTTCCTGTTCAAATCGTCGGATGCGCTCGCCAATGCCTATGGCATCGCGGTCACCGGCACGATGGTGGTGACGACCTCGCTGGCCTTCTTCGTGGTCCGCAAGATGTGGAAGTGGCCGCTGGTCTGGGCGGTTCCGTTCATCGGCTTCTTCCTGCTGATCGACGTGGCGTTCCTTCTCGCCAATCTCGCCAAGGTTCTGGAGGGCGGCTGGGTGCCGCTGCTCCTGGCTTCGGGCTCGATGCTGCTGATGTGGACCTGGGTGCGCGGAACGGGGCTCCTGGCCGCCAAGACCCACCGGGATTCGATCTCGACCCGCGGCCTGATCGCCATGCTGCAGAAGAGCAAGCCGGTCCGGGTGCCCGGCACTGCCATCTTCCTGACCAGCGATCCCGAGGTGGCACCCTCGTCGCTGATGCATAACCTGAAGCACAACAAGGTGCTGCACGAGCGCGTTGTGATCATGTCGGTCAAGACCACCGACGCGCCCCGCGTGGCCCCGGCCAAGCGCGTCAGGATGGAACCCCTGTCGGACAGCTTCACGGCGATCACGCTCAGTTACGGCTACATGGAGATCCCCCGCATGCCGGCCGCCCTGGCAACCCTGCGCAAGGCGGGCCTGAAGTGCGATATCATGACGACATCGTTCTTCCTGGGACGCCGGACCCTGAAGGTCTCGGAAAAATCCTTTATGCCCAAATGGCAGGACCATCTGTTCATCGCCCTGTCGAAGCAGGCCGCGACCGCGACGGACTTCTTCTCGATCCCGTCTGACCGGGTCGTCGAACTCGGGGCTCAGGTGTCGGTTTGACGAGCCTCGATGTGACGCGCCGCGTTCTGCGCCGCGTCACATCGACAGCGTCCTCAGCCCGTCGCGGATGAGAGCGGCGGCCTGGGCCTCGGCGCCGAGCGCCGCCACCGCGGCCGCGATCGCCGACGCCGCCTGCGGCCGGCCATAGCCGAGGTTGACCAGGGCCGAGACCGCGTCCTCGACGTTGCGGGGCAGCGGCGCCCCGGCGTCCTGGCCCGGAATGATGATGGCGTCGCCCACCCCGCCCGGTCCCTTGTCCTTGAGTTCGGCCACGATGCGGGCCGCGAGCTTGGGCCCGACGCCGGGCGCCCGGGCGACCGCGGCCTTGTCGCCGCCCGCCACGGCCAGCGCCAGCGCCGAGGTCGACAGCACGCCGAGGATCGCCAGCGCGACTTTGGCCCCGACGCCCTGCACGCCCTGCATGAGGCGGAACCATTCACGTTCGGCCTCGGTGGCGAAACCATAGAGCCGGATCATGTCCTCGCGCACGTGGGTGTCGATCATCAGCGTGAACGGTTCGCCCGCCCGCGGCAGGGCCGCCAGGGTCCGCGGCGAGCAATGCACGAGATAGCCGACGCCCCCGACATCGAGGATCATGGCATCGAGCCCGGAACTGTCGACGACGCCGGTCAGCTTGCCGATCACGTCAGGATGCCTTGCCGGCCACGGCCCGGATGATCGCGGCCTGGACGCTCGGCGGGCGTCGGTAATTGGCATGGGTGATGGCGACCGCCAGGGCATCCGCCGCATCGGGGGTGGCGGCGGCACTCCTGGGCAGCAGGATCTTCAGCATGGCGGCGACCTGGTGCTTCTCGGCGTGGCCGGTGCCGGTGACGCTCTTCTTGACGATGTTGTTGGCATATTCAGCGACCGGCAGGCCGGCCAGGGCCGGCACCACGAGCGCGATCCCCCTGGCCTGTCCGAGCTTCAAGGCGCCGGCGGGATCGCGGTTGACGAAAGTTTCCTCGACCGCGGCTTCGTCGGGCCATTCGGCCTCGATCACCTGCGACAGGCCGACGTGCAGCACCCGCAGCCGCTCGCTCAGCGGGGTGTCGGCCTCGGTGTGGATGGCGCCGGAGTTCACGTAGGACAGGCGCGATCCCTCGGCCAGGATCACGCCCCAGCCGGTGTGGCGCAGGCCGGGGTCGATCCCGAGGATCCTGACGGCGCGGTTCATGGTGGTCTCGATCCGGCCAAAGCGGGCGGGGTGTCATCCCTGAACCGGGGAAGGACGACCCCGCATGATGCTACGCGTTCAGCTTGGCCAAGAGCGCGTCGGAGATCTCGAAATTGGCGTAGACGTTCTGGACGTCGTCGTTATCCTCGAGCGCGCCCACGAGCTTCAGGATCTTCTCGCCCGCCTCGTCGTCGACCGCGATCGATGTCTGCGGACGCCACACGAGACTGGCCCGCCGCGGCTCGCCCAGCTTGGCCTCGAGCGCCTTCGACACGTCGCGCAGCCCTTCGAGCGAGGTCAGGACTTCGAAGCCGTCCTCGCCCGCCACCACGTCGTCGGCTCCGGCATCGAGTGCCGCTTCCATCACGGCGTCCTCGCTGCCCGCCTTGGCGCCGTATTCGATGCGGCCCACGTGGTCGAACATGAACGACACGGCGCCCGTCTCGGCCAGGGCGCCGCCGGATTTGGTGAAATAGGAGCGGACTTCGCCGGCCGTGCGGTTGCGGTTGTCGGTCAGGGCCTCGACGATGATGGCGACGCCGCCCGGCGCGTAGCCCTCGTAACGCACTTCGTCGTAGTTCTCCGCATCCGCAGCCGACGCCTTCTTGATGGCGCGCTCGATGTTGTCCTTGGGCATGTTCTCGGCCCGGGCCGCCAGCACGGCGGCGCGCAGGCGCGCGTTCATGGCCGGGTCCGGCAAGCCCATCTTGGCCGACACCGTGATCTCGCGCGCGAGCTTCGAGAAGAGCTTGGAGCGGACCGCGTCCTGCTTGCCCTTCTTGTGCATGATGTTCTTGAACTGGCTGTGGCCGGCCATTCTAGGGTCTCGCGCGAAGGCCCGGGCGCTGGCCCGGGCGGAAGTGGTAACGCTCCCGTGCTTACATCCGATGGGACCGGTAAGGAACAGGCGTCATGGCGTCAGTGCCGCCCGCGCGGGCGGCCGCGGGCACCCCCGGGGTCGCTCGACTTCTGGGCATCCGTCCGCCGCGTCCGCCGCCGTTTGGGGTTGAGGCCATCCATCATGCGATCGGCGTGGAGCTTGAACTCCGCCCGGGCTTTCTCGGCTTTCAGACGGATGCCGAGCTTCAGCTTGTCGCCCTGTTCGCGCAGTTCTTCGCCGAGCAGTTCGGGCCCGGACTTCAGCTTGAGATAGGTCCGGGCGCCGTCCCGGCTGCGGATGAGGGCCGGCGTCTCGGCGGCCCGGTAGATCCAGACGCGGGCCGGAGGCAGGTTCAGCCACACGGGCGGCGAGACCCTGGCCTCGAAGCAGGGCTTGTGCCCGGGACGGAGCGGGATCGGCGAGGCGATGCCATAGGTGAACTGGACGAAACTGCTGCCCGGCTGCAACACCGCGAAAGCCTGCTCCAGGAGCATGAGCCGATGCCGCTCGGGCTGATTGCGCAGCGGCAGGCTCGATACGATGGTCGCGGCCGGCTCATTGAGTATGCCGCGCAGGGTCTCGGCCAGCCTGTAGGCGTCGCCCTGGATCACGGTCGCCCGGGGGTAGCGCCGTGCCAGAAGCTTGCAGAACTGCGGCTCGAACTCGACCAGGACCAGACGTTCCGGCGCGATGCCGCGGCTGATCAGGGCCTCGGTCACCGGACCGGTGCCGGGCCCGAGTTCGATGACCGGCCCGGGCCGGTCGGGATCGACGTATCGCGCCATGGCCCGAGCCAGCGAGCGTCCCGAGGGCGAGACCGCGCCGGTGCCGGCCGGGTTCTCAAGCCAGGTCTTGATGAAACGGGCCTCGTCGGCCAAGCGCTCGTCCAGCGGCGGTCTCGGGTGGGCCGACGGAGTGCTTCGATGCTCAGCGCGCAATGGTGCCCTCTGGCATGATCCGCCCCGCTCGACGAGCTGCTTCTCCGACTCCGGTTCCGGGCGGACAGCGCCGTTGTCGGTCATCGAAACGTTATAATCAAGCGTCGACCCGCGCTCGCCGGCGCATGACCCATCGCTCACGGGCTCAGGTTGTCGAAAAACTCGCGCATCTTGGTGAAGAAGCCGGCCGCCTCGGGATGGGTCTTCTGCGACGAGATCGACTCGAACTCCATCAGCAGCTCGCGCTGCCGCTTGGTCAGGTTCTGCGGCGTTTCGACGACGGCCTGGATATAGAGGTCGCCGATGTCGCGCGAGCGCAGCACCGGCATGCCCTTCGCCTTGATGCGGAACTGCTTGCCCGATTGCGTGCCGTCGGGGATCTTCACCTTGGCGTCGCTGCCATCGAGCGTCGGGACATTGAAGTCGCCGCCGAGCGCCGCCTGAATGAAGGAGATCGGCACGCGGCAATAGAGATCGGCCCCGTCGCGCTGGAAGAACGGGTGCGGCTTCACGGCGAGAAATATATAGAGGTCCCCGGCCGGGCCGCCGCGCAAGCCCGCTTCCCCCTCGCCGGCGAGCCGGATGCGCGTGCCGTCCTCGACGCCGGCCGGCACGTTGACCGACAAGGCCCGTTCGCGCGTCACCCGTCCGGTGCCGGCGCAGGCCGGGCAGGGATTGTCGATGACCTCGCCGCGCCCGCCGCAGGCCGGACAGGTCCGCTCGATGGCGAAAAAGCCCTGCTGGGCTCGAACGCGCCCCTGGCCCGCGCAGGTCGTGCAGGTCCGAGGCTTCGAGCCCGGCTTGGCGCCGGATCCCGTGCAATGGTCGCAGGCAACCGAGATCGGCATCTTCACGGTCGCGGTCTTGCCCTTGTAGGCCTCCTCGAGCGTGATCTCCAGATTGTAGCGGAGGTCCGAGCCGCGTTCCCGCCCTCCCGATCGCCCGCGCGACCGGCCCATCATATCGCCGAAAAGATCGTCGAAGATATCCGCCATAGAGGAGGAGAAGCCATCGCCCATGCCGGCGCCATTGCCGCTCTCGAAGGCCGCATGACCGAAGCGGTCGTAGGCGGCGCGTTTCTGGCCGTCAGAGAGGCACTGATAGGCCTCGTTGATCTCCTTGAACTTGGCTTCGGCGTTCTTGTCGCCCGGGTGGCGATCGGGATGGCACTGCAGGGCCGCCTTGCGAAAGGCCGACTTCAGCTCCGACTCCGTCGCCGTCTTGACGACGCCCAGAAGCTCGTAGAAATCGCGTTTGGCCATCGATGGCTGGTCCGGATCCGTGTTGGGTCGGCATCGCCGCGCCGAGACCGGATCGGACCCGGAGCATGGCGGTGCCTGCATCAAGATCATCGCGGAAAGCGTTCGCCGCGATCCCGCATCAACATTCTCTGGTCGCACGGGCCGAACCGACGAGCAACAGGCGCCAAGCCGTCCCGCAACCCATCACGGCCAGGGCTTCGCCCAGACCGGCGCCCGATAAGGAACCGGCCCGGAGCGATCCGGGCCGGTCGATATCCGCTGCCTGCAGCAGGTGGGCGGGGCCGAAGGCCCCACGTTCCTCGGCGTCAGGCGCGTCGCTTCTTGTCGTCCTCGCCGACTTCCTTGAAGTCGGCATCGATGACGTCGTCCTGGCCACCCGGGGCATGCGGTTCGGCCCCACCCTCGGCCCCGGCGGCGCCGGCCTTGTACATGGCCTCCCCGAGCTTCATCGAGGCCTGCATCAGGTCGTTGGTGCGAGCTTTGATGGTCTCGACGTCCTCGCCTTCGAGGGTCGGACGAAGCGCCGCCATAGCGCCCTCGACGGTCGAACGATCGGCCGCCGAGACCTTGTCGCCATAGTCCTTCAACGACTTCTCGGTCGAGTGGATCATGGCCTCGCCCTGGTTCCTGGCGTCGATCAACTCGCGCCGCTTCTTGTCGTCGGCGGCGTGCAGTTCGGCGTCCTTGACCATCTTGTCGATGTCGCCGTCGCTCAGGCCCCCCGAGGCCTGGATGCGGATCTGCTGCTCCTTGTTGGTCGCCTTGTCCTTGGCCGTGACGTTGACGATGCCGTTGGCGTCGATGTCGAACGTGACCTCGATCTGCGGCACGCCGCGCGGCGCCGACGGCAGCCCCACGAGGTCGAACTGGCCCAGGATCTTGTTGTCGGCCGCCATCTCGCGCTCGCCCTGGAAGACCCGGATCGTCACGGCGGTCTGGTTGTCCTCGGCGGTCGAGAAGACCTGGCTCTTCTTCGTCGGGATCGTGGTGTTGCGCTCGATGAGGCGCGTGAACACGCCGCCCAGCGTCTCGATGCCGAGCGAGAGCGGAGTCACGTCGAGCAGCAGCACGTCCTTGACGTCGCCCTGGAGCACGCCCGCCTGCACGGCGGCACCGATGGCCACGACCTCGTCCGGGTTGACGCCCTTGTGGGGCTCCTTGCCGAAGAATTGCTTCACGATCTCCTGCACCTTGGGCATGCGGGTCATGCCGCCGACCAGGACCACTTCGTCGATCTCGCCAGCCGACAGCCCGGCATCCTTGAGGGCCTTGCGGCAGGGCTCGACCGTGCGCTGGATGAGGTCGTCCACCAGAGCTTCGAGCTTGGCGCGCGTCAGCTTCAGGGTCAGATGCTTCGGACCGGACGCGTCGGCCGTGATATAGGGCAGGTTGATCTCGGTCTGGGTGGCCGAGGACAGCTCGATCTTGGCCTTCTCGGCGGCCTCCTTGAGACGCTGGAGCGCCAGCTTGTCCTTGCGCAGGTCGACCGTGTTCTCCTTGCGGAACTCGTCGGCCAGATATTCGACGAGACGCATGTCGAAGTCTTCGCCGCCCAGGAAGGTGTCACCGTTGGTGGACTTCACCTCGAACACGCCGTCGCCGATCTCCAGGACCGAGACGTCGAAGGTGCCGCCGCCGAGGTCATAGACCGCGATCGTGCCCGAGCCGCGCTTGTCGAGGCCGTAGGCGAGCGCCGCCGCGGTCGGCTCGTTGATGATGCGCAGCACTTCGAGGCCGGCGATCTTTCCGGCATCCTTGGTGGCCTGGCGCTGGGCGTCGTTGAAATAGGCCGGGACCGTGATGACGGCCTGGGTCACCGTGGCGCCAAGGTTGGCTTCCGCCGTCTCCTTCATCTTCTGCAGGATGAACGCGGAGATCTGCGACGGGGAATATTGCTTGTCGCCCGACTGCACCCAGGCGTCGCCGTTGGGGGCCCGGGTGATCTTATAGGGAACGAGGCCCATGTCCTTCTTGGTCATGGGATCTTCGAACGGGCGGCCGATCAGCCGCTTGATGGCGAAGAACGTCCGCTCCGGGTTGGTGACGCCCTGGCGCTTCGCGGGCTGGCCCACGAGGCGCTCGCCGTCCTCCGTGAAGGCCACGATGGAGGGCGTGGTACGCGCGCCTTCGGCGTTCTCGATGACCTTGGGCGTCGAACCTTCCATTACGGCGACGCAGGAGTTGGTGGTGCCGAGGTCGATGCCGATAACTTTTGCCATTGAACCGAATCCTTTCCTACGCAAGACCGCCGGGTCCCGCAGCGACCCGGTCCATGGGCGGATGATGGAACGGGGATCACCCCCCGCAGCCCCGGACGCCGTCGATCCGGAACGGGTCCCGGCAACACGGCGCCACCGGCCGACCCGCCTCCGCCCGGTCTCCGATTGCCATTTTCAGATTGTGTTGGAGGTCCCGCTGCGCAAGTTCGCGGCGGCGGTCGGAGGCGGATTTTTAGCGGACGAGTCGCAGCCGCGCGGGCGACTGCGACGGGAGGGGCCGCGTGTGCCTATGTGTCGGGCGCGATCGGGTCCGGCTCGACGCGCGAGCGGGAGATCGTCGGGCACCGAAGCAGAGGCAGGCGCTGCGGGAGCGGGGCGGTCGGAGCAGAGCTTCGGGATCAGGCCGAGGCCGCCCGCCCCTCCACCTTCTCGGCCGGGCTCGGCCCCGCACCCTTCAGGCGCACGATGGACTGAAGCGTGTCGAACCAGAACGGCGCACCGAACAGCGCCGCGACCGCGGTGATGAGCCAGCCGAACAGCATGGCGAACCAATGCGAGGGATCTTGGAGCGGCGAAGCAACCTCCGCCGGCCACCCGACCGGCAGGTGCTTGTCGAGCACTCCGATCATGCGCTCGCCCGCCTGCGCATTTGCCCCAGCCTTGGTGCCGGTGACGGGCGCCGCGCTGCCGTCATTGGGAGCCGGCGGGGCGACCTCGGGCGGAAGCTTCAGACCCTCGGTGAGGGCCGGGTGGTTCCAGAGTTCATGAGCCAGCCGGATGCTGTCGATATTCAGCGTCGCGGACAGGATCAGGGCCACGAGAAACGACACCAACTGGGTTTTACGCTTGTAGGCGCCGCTCAAGCGGTCCATGGCGTTGTCGAACCACGCCGCGAGTTCCGTCTTGATGACCGTCAGATCACCGCCGGCGCGCTGGACGATACCGCTGACGAGGGCGTGGATCTGGGGATTGGCAACCTGCAGTTTCGCATCGACGCTCGCCTGCAGGACGGCGGTAGGCTGCCCGGCCGTCGAGAGGCCCAGGATGTCCATCAGCGCCGCCGCGAACTGCGCGGACGCGATGTAGGCGGGAGGCCGGACGAGGTCGACCGCATCGCTGCTCTGTGCGAGGGCGGCACCGGTCAACGATCTGCGGGGATTGATGGCGGCGTGCTGGTACAAGTCGAGGGCGAGACCCGTGAAACCCGCATCGTTGACCATCTGCTGGATGCCCTGGCGAAGATCCTTGGAGCGCCAGGTCATCACCGAGCTCAGCGCTTCCAGAACGGCGCTGGCCACCAAGCTGACGGTCAGAAAACAGAAGATCAGACCAATGGCGACGTCGATAATAACGCTGCTGAACATGGCAAGATCATCCAATTCATAATGTCACTTAAAATTTTAAACCCACGCGAATATCAGGTGAACGGCCAGTTTGCCAGCATGTCGGCGGCCGTTCCGTTGTAGGTGTCCCGGTCGCAATTGCCGATGCCCTTGACGGTCTGTGGGCTGGGGCCGTGATTGCCGTCCGTGTATTGCCAGAGGGTCCAGTCCGTCCAAGGTTTCGGCATGCCGATCGGATGGTCGCTCTTCGTCGGGTAATAGGCATACCATAGCGGACACTGCGCCAGGATAGGATCCGAATTCTTCGCCAGCGTTTCGCGCAGCAGAGACCCACCATAGATCATCGGATAGCGACCTACCTCGCGGTGCAGGATGGTGATGAACTCCATCATCTGGTCGAACGTCATGTTCGGCCCCCTGAAGCTAGGCTCGTAGTCGAGGCAGATCAGCTCGTCGCTTTGGGGATCCGCATGTGTCAGATAGTTCTCGGCTTGCAGTATGGCCGGATCTCCACTCGCGAAGTGGTAGGATCCCCATTTTAAGGCAGCAGCCCTGAAAGCTTTTCGATTTGGAATATAGCTCTTGTCGGGGATCTGAGCCCCTTCGGTCGCCTTGCAGATGACGGCGGCGATGCCGTCGGACTTGACCTGAGCGACGCTCGAGACCTTGGAATAATGCGAAATGTCGATGATGCAATTCGAACCCGGCAGTGGCATGGCCGCCTCCCAAAAGTTGCAATTTTATTAGACATGCAACTTTTTCCATCGTCAACCTGATTCGGCATACTGCCGTTCTCCCTGCACCGACCTTGTGCTTTCGGCCCGCGCCCGCGAAGCTACGTCGATCGGCGAGCGCGGGGATCGGAATTTTTCTCATGGCATCTGCAGTGATCGGCATCATCGGCGGGTCGGGCGTCTACGACCTGCCCGGCCTCGAGGACGTGCGGGAGGAGAAGGTTTCCACCTCCTGGGGCGAGCCCTCGGATGCTCTGCGGTTCGGCCGCATCGGCGGGCGCGACGCGGTGTTCCTGCCGCGGCACGGGCGCGGGCACCGGCTGTCGCCCTCGGGGATCAATTACCGGGCCAATATCGCGGCCTTGAAGGCCGCCGGCGTGACCGACCTCGTGTCGGTGTCGGCCTGCGGATCGTTCCGGGCCGAGTTCTACCCCGGCCTCTTCGTGCTGGTGGACCAGTTCGTCGATCGCACGCAGGGGCGCGAAAGTTCCTTCTTCGGCAACGGCTGTGTAGCGCACGTGTCGATGGCGCATCCGGTGGCGCCGCTTCTCGTCGGCCGGATCGCCGATGCGGCGCGGGCCGAAGACATCGCCTTCGTCAAGGGGGGTACCTACGTCTGCATGGAGGGGCCGCAGTTCTCGTCCCGTGCCGAATCGCTGACCTATAAGGACCTCGGCTACGACGTGATCGGCATGACGGCGATGCCCGAGGCCAAGCTCGCCCGCGAGGCCGAGATCGCCTATGCCACGATCGCCATGGTGACGGACTTCGACTGCTGGCACCCCGAGCACGACGACGTCGACGTCGCCTCCGTGATCAAGGTTGTGCGGGACAATGCCGGCAAGGCGGCGGCGCTGCTGTCGCGACTTATCCGCGACCACCCCGAGGAGCACGAGCCTTGCCCGGTCGGCTCCGACCGGGCGCTCGACAATGCCATCATGACGGCACCGGATGCGCGGGACCCGGCGCTGGTCGAGAGGCTGCGGGGGATCGCCGGGCGGGTGCTGGGGTGAGGTCTGCAGGATGCTGACCCGTATCGAGATCAACGGATTCAAAACGTTCGAGGGGTTCACCCTCGATCTCCAGCCCTTCTCGGCCATTGTCGGCCCCAATGCGAGCGGCAAGAGCAATCTGTTCGATGCGATCCGCTTCCTGTCTTTGCTCGCACAGTTCGACGTGCGGACGGCGATGCAGGGGCTCCGAGGGCAACCGGAGGAGTTGTTTCGAAGAACCGGAGCAGGCTTATCCAAGGTCATGAGCTTCGCGGTCGAAGTCTTATTGGATGCAGAGGGGGAAGACGCCTTCGGCCAGACCTATGCAATCAACGCGCAACGGCTCAGATATGAGATCGAGTTGACGCTCAAGGCGGACCTTAACGGCCAGGCACGAGGCGTCTTCGTTTCTTTCGAGAGCTGTACCGCCATCCCGAAACTGGAGGAGCGAGGTCAAGGCCTCTGGAATTCCGGCATATCCTATTCCCGGCGAACGACGTCGTTCATCGAGATGGAGGGGCTCAAAGGCAATTCCCCGGCCTTCGTCATCCGCCAGGACGGACTTACCAGCGACGGCAAAACCACCAAGCGCGGCAACCCTTTGCGCCTGCCGGCGACGGAAGCGTCCCGGACCGCCCTCTCTACCATCACGACGGCAGAGTTCCGCCACCTCTACGCGCTGCGAAGCCTTTTCACGGCAACGCGCTTTCTCGAAATCAATCCTCAGGCCGCTCGTCGCCCCAGCGACCGACTCGAGGAGAAGAGCCTGAGATCGGATGCCTCCAACTTGGCTGCCGTGCTCGCACATCTCCGCGACGAGACAAAGACCGAGGATCGACCGGATGGCGTCATCGCGGACGTCTCGATCGACCTCGCCTCGCTCATCCCGTCCGTCCGAGCCGTCAAGGTCTTCAACGACCCGAACGCCAAGGAATATTCCTTTGACGTCGTCATGACCGACCGGTTGCAGTTCAGCGCGCGCGTGATCTCGGATGGAACCTTGAGATTGTTGGCTCTGCTCGCCATGCTCAACGACCCTAAGCGTAGGGGAATCCTCTGTTTCGAAGAGCCAGAGAACGGCGTGCATGAGGGTCGCATCGGCGCGCTTGTCGAGTTGCTGCGCGATGCGGCATCGAAAATGACCGAGATCGGTGACGAGCCGCTGTTTCAAGTGCTGGTCAACACGCACAGCCCTGCCGTGATGGAGGCTCTGGACGACTTGGAGGTCGTCGCGGCGGATCTCGTCCGCGTGATCCATGTTCAAGCAAGCCATGGCGTAATCAAGACGCGCATGCGAACGGGTCTTCGATCAGACTCTCTGGGCCTCAACCCGGAAACGGACCTCAATCGACGGGAAGTGCAAAAGCTCTTGCGAACCCGTGGCAACGCCGCATGATATATTTGGCATGGGTCGGTCTCTATGAAGGTCCGACCGATGCCTCTTATTACGATGTGCTGCTGCCACGCGTGATGGAGGAGATCACGAGAGCCGAAGGCACGAGAGCCGTCGTCGTCCCGCAGGCTCCCGCCATGCGCCTCGATGTTGGTCGGGAGGTCGACCGCGTCAGCCATGAACTCTGCTATAATGCTGCATCCTTTAATCTCATCTTCGTCCACGCCGACACGGGTGGGCGCAGCCTCGAAGCCGGGATGGACGGCCGAGGCACCGCTTATTGCCGAGCCGTGCGCGAACGTTGCGATTGGCCCTCTGACCGCTGCGTCATCTTGAAACCGCGCCGCGAGATGGAGGCTTGGGCCTTGGCCGACCCAGAAGCTGTAACGGCCGCCCTCGGCGTCACAGGCGCGCCATCCCGTTACGATCTGCCGACGAGCGCTGCCGGGGCGGAAAACCTGCCAGATCCCAAACGGGTTTTGGAGCGGGTCACGCTTAAAATACGTGGACGCAGGGCACGCCGTGGCGGCTCCGATCTCCTCCCTCTCATCGCCCAGGCACAAACGCTGACTGCGCTGCGCGGTTCACGATCGTTTCGTGCTTTTGAGACCGACCTCCGTCGGGCGCTGCGCAGCCTCGGATGCCTGCCCTGACAACGCTGAGTAAGGGCCACGCATGGACGCCGCCCCCTTCACTCTGTAAAGCCTGCGGCCGAACCCGGCCGAGGCCCCGATGTCCAGCGATCTCCGAGAGTCCATCCGCTCCATCCCGGACTATCCGAAGCCCGGGATCATGTTCCGCGACATCACCACGCTGCTCGGCGACGCGCGGGCGTTCCGGCGCGCCATCGATGAGTTGGTCCAGCCCTGGGCCGGCACCAAGATCGACAAGGTGGCGGGCATCGAGGCGCGCGGCTTCATCCTGGGCGGTGCCGTGGCGCACCAGCTCTCGGCCGGCTTCGTGCCGATCCGCAAGAAGGGCAAGCTGCCCCACGCGACCGTGTCGATCGCCTATTCGCTCGAATACGGCCTCGACGAGATGGAGATGCACGAGGACGCCGTGACGCCGGGCGAGCGCGTCATCCTGGTCGACGACCTCATCGCCACGGGCGGCACCGCGACCGCCGCGGTGGCGTTGCTGAAACGCTTAGACGTCGAGGTGGAGGCCGCCTGCTTCGTGATCGACCTCCCGGACCTCGGAGGCGCGCAGAAGATCCGCGAACTCGGGGTGCCGGTTCGCACCCTGATGGAATTCGCCGGCCATTGAGCCCGCCGGCGCTGCGGCCCGAGCCGCCGCAACTCGCCTGGCGCGCCTTCGACGCGCTGTCGCCGCGCGACCTCCACGACCTGCTGCGGCTGCGCGCCGACGTCTTCGTGGTCGAGCAGGCTTGCGTCTTCGCCGAGATCGACGGCCGCGACCCCGAGGCGCTCCACCTGCTGGCCCGGATACCGGGATCCGACGGTCTCGCCGGCACGCTGCGGCTGTTGCCGCCGGCCGCCGGTGCTCCCGCGAGCATCGGCCGGGTCGCGACGGCAGCCTCGGCGCGAGGGCTCGGCCTCGGCCGCGCCCTGATGGTGGAGGGCATCGCCGAAGCGCGGCGGCGTTTCGGCACCGTGCCGATCGAGGTCGGCGCACAGTCGCGGCTCGAGGCCTTCTACGCCGGCTTGGGCTTCGTCCGCACCTCGCCCGACTACGACGAGGACGGCATCCTCCATTGTACGATGGTGCGGGACGCCGACACCTAGGCCGGCACGGCGCCGCGGCATTCCCAGAACACCGAGCCGTCGAATTCGAATACGACGTCGCCATGCTGGTTGGTGCCGGTATTGTGGTGGAAGACGAGGCCCCAGCCCGCCTTGGCGCCGGCGCGCTTGCCCGTCAGGGTCGAGGCATAGCCGATCGTATCGCCGGGGTGGACGGGCTTGCGCCATTTCAGGCTGCGGAAGCCGGGTGACGGCCCGGGCTTCGAGGGTGTCTCGCCCCGCGCCAGCAACGACGCCATGGTGGCCTGCCGGTTCGCCACGTAGAGCTTCATCCACACCGCGACCGTGTGCCAGCCCGAGGCCGCGAGCCGGCCGAAATGGCTTTGCGCCGCGGCCGTCTCGTCCAGATGGAACGGCTGCGGGTCGTAGCGGCGCGCAAAGCCGACGATCTCGTCGGCCGTGAAGGTATGGGCTCCGAGGTCGAGCGTCGTCCCGACCAGCAGGTCCTCGAAGAAGTCGCTCACCCCCGCGCCTCCGTGCTGCGCCGCTCAGGGCCGCTCCGCCCGGCGCGGCGGCGCGCCACCATGACGGCGTTGCTCTGCGTCATCACGCAGGCACCATGCTGATTGAAAAGCGAGATTGCGACCGTCACGAGGCCCATTTCGGGCCGCGATGCCGAGAGGCGCGCCGCCGTCACCCGCGCCGTGAAGCGCAGAATGTCGCCGGGCCGAACGGGATAAGGCCATGTCACCTCGTCAATGCCGGGCGCCCCGAGCGATGCCGTGCGGCTGAGGACGGCGTCGAACAGGAGCCGCATGCCGAGCGCCGCGACGTGCCATCCCGGTAGCGGGATCCCGCCCGAGGCGCCGTCGCCGTCATCGGCGATACCCGGCGCGAAGGCATCGGCGAAGAAGCCGGCATCCTCGGCCGTGACGGCCGATGAGGTCTCCGGGAGGTCGCTCCCCACAGCGAAATCGTCGAAATGCAGCTTCGGCATGATAACCGGGTCGCATGGGCTCGCGGGGAGTTCAAGTGTCCGGGCCGGTTCGGCGCGCCCATGGCGCGCGGGCCGCGCATCGAACCGGGTTCCTCCTCGGCCGTTAAAAGCCCATGACGCAAACCACCCTCAACACCGACACCGACGCGGGCCGCATCGCCGAGGCTCGCCGCCGCGAGATGGCGATCGAGCATCTGCTGTTCGGTACCATCCGCTTCGTGGCCCATCGCCACCCCGAACTGCTCGGCGAACTCGAGGCCAGCCTGGACCATCTCTGGGACAAGGCCGACGACGATACGCGGGACGACGAGGCTGTGCGCGCCATCGCCCGCCGGTTCCTCAAGAGTCTGCACGCCGAGCGCTGAGACGTCTCAGGCGGGTTGCTCGCGGAAGGCGTAGACCTCCATGGGCTGACCGACGCCGCGCAGCGGGAACGTGCCGACGTGCTTCAGCAGGGCCATGCAGCCGGTCTCGGCCACGAAGGCCGACGAGAACAGCACATTGGGCGGGACCTCCTTGGTGAGCGTCTCGAGGCGCGACGCGATGTTGACGGCGGGGCCGATCACCGTGAAATCGAGGCGCGTGCGCGAGCCGATGTTGCCGTACATGACGTCGCCATAGTTGACCCCGACGCCATAGCCGAGCGGCTCCAGGCCCTTGGCTTCGCGCAGGGCGTTCAACGCCGCCATAGCTCGGCAGATGTCCATCACGGCCCGCGTGGCCGCGGTGGCGTCGTCGGGGAAGATGGCGAGCAGGCCGTCGCCCATGAACTTCAGGATCTCGCCGCCGTGCTTCTCGATCGGCTCGGACAGGGCGTCGAAATAGTCGTTGAGCAGCGCGATCACGTCGTCGCGCGGCCACAGGTCCGAGATCGCCGTGAAGCCGCGCAGGTCGACCACCACGATGGCGGCCTCGACCGTGAAGCCGCTGCCCCGCGTGGTGGCGCCGTTGAGGATCGCCTCGCCGGCATGCGGGCCCACATAGGTGTCGAGCAGCAGCCTGGCCAGCCGGTTCTTCAGGCGGACGTCAGTGGCGCTGGCCAGCACCGGCAGCAGCTCCGAGAGAACCTGTAGATTCTCGTCCGCGAAGCCGCCCGCCCGATCCGTCGAGAAGGTGATGAAATGGCGTTTGCCCTGTGTGAATTCGAAGGGCCACGCCACGTAGTCGGTCACCCCTTCCCCCCGCAGTTCCTCGTAGAACGGATAGGCGTCGTCGGCGGGCGCGGTCGCCTCCAGCCGGGCTCGCACCTCCCGCGCCCCCCCGTAGATCGCGGCCGCGGGACTCAGGCGGTAGGCCTCGGTATCGCGCGCGCCGTAGGGCGTCGGCCTCATGTCGGCTTCGGTCATGCCGCGCCGCCACAGGATCCGAACGCCGAGCCATTGCGGATGCAGGGTTTCAAGGAACATGGCTGCCCGGACCAGCGGCACGCCGTGCTGCTCCAGCCTCCGGCAGAGCTCGACGAAGATGTTGTCGAGGAAGCGCTGGCCGCGCGTGCCCTTGACGAGCCAGTCCAGGACCGGGGTCCGCCGGCTCGGCCACAGGCCGCTGTCGTCAGCCTCGCGCGGGTCGGCGTGGGTCATGGCGGGCTCCCCCTTGTCTCATAGCGGCGCGAGCGGACCCGCGCGGAGCCAAGATGGGGAGGGCAGGTGTGCTGCACCATGGGGACACACGGCCCGCCGCACCGTGCCGGGATCGTGCGGCCCGAACCCCGCGCATTTATGTCGCGACAAGGGCTGGCGTTGGGCGCGGCGGGAACGTAGCGTGACGCGTCGGACGATAAAAGCCCTCTTACGCGGAGAAGGGTCGAAGCCCCGACGCTGGGAGGACGAAGGATGCGCAACCCGATGAGATCCGCGGCCGGCCGCCTGATGGCCGCCATGGCGTTCGCCGGCGCTCTGATCGCCTCGACGGCCGCCGGGGCCGTGACCCTGGCCGAGATCCAGGGGCGCGGCGCCGTGCGGATCGGCGTGCTGACGGGCACTCCGCCGATGGGCATGATCGACGAGAAGGGCAATCCCAGCGGCTACGACGTCGACGTCGCCAACGTGATCGGCCGCTATCTCGCGCTGCCGGTGCAACTCGTGCCTTTGACGCCGCCGGCCCGCATCCCAGCCCTGCAGACCGGCCAGGTGGACTTCCTCATCGCGACCCTGGCCCCCACCGGCGAGCGCGCCAAGACCGTGATGTTCACGACGCCGTACAGCGCCTTCGACCTCGTCATCGTGTCGGGCCCCGACAAGAAGTTCGCCAACCTCGACGCGCTCAAGGGCAAGCGCGTCGCCGTCAACCGCGGCTCCTCGCAGGAGACCTCGCTGCGCAACGCCAACGTCCAGGGGCTGGAGATCGTCGTCTACGAGGACGACTCGACCTCGACCCAGGCGGTATTGTCGGGGCAGGTCGACGCCGCCGCGATCCCCTCGACGGTGGCGCAGGGCGTGATGAAGCAGATGCCGGGCGCCATCCAGTCCGACTTCAGCCTGTTCCACCAAGGCAACAGCATGACCACGCTGCTCGGCGACTTCGAACTGCATCAATACCTCAACACGGCCATCTATGTCATGAAGGTCTCGGGCGAACTCGACAGGATCTCCATGAAGTGGACCGGCGAGCCACTGCCCCCGACGCTGCCGACCTTCTGAGCCGGGACGCCCGCGATCGCTGCAACGGGCAGGCGCCATGACCTACGTGTTCCAGTTCGGCGTCCTCAACCAGTACCGGGACCAGTTGCTCGCCGGCCTGTGGCTGACGATCGAACTCTCGGTCGTCTCCATCATGACCGGCACGGTGTTCGGCATCGTGCTGGCGTGGCTGCGGTCGACCGGCGGACGCCCGGTGCGGATCCTCGTCGACGGCTATGTCGAGCTGATCCGCAACACGCCCTTTCTCGTTCAGCTTTTCCTGATCTATTTCGGCCTGCCGGCGGCCGGCCTGCGGGTCGGTGCGGTGGCGGCCGCCATCATCGGCATGACGATCAACCTCGCGGCCTATTCGACCGAGATCGTCCGGTCGGGCATCGAGGCCGTGCACCGAAGCCAGATCGAGGCCGGCGAGGCCCTGGGCTTCACGGCGTTTCAGGTCTTCCGCTACGTCGTCGTCCTGCCGGCGCTCCAGAAGGTCTATCCGTCGCTCTCCTCGCAGTTCGTGCTGATGATGCTGGCCTCCTCGCTCTGTTCCGCCATCTCGACCGGCGAACTCACGGCGGCCGCCTCCTTCGTGCAGTCGCAGAGCTACCGGTCCTTCGAGGTCTACCTCGCCGTGACGGCCATCTACCTCGTGCTGGCGCTGGTGCTGCGCGGCATCCTGGCGCTGGTGGGGTCGTGGCTCTTCGGGCGGCGCACGGCCCGGCGCGCCTCGAAGCCGATGGCGGGAGTGCCGGCGTGATCTTCCGCACTTTCGGCTGGTCGGAGTTCTGGTTCCTCGTGCAGTCGATGCAGTGGACCGTGATCCTGACCGGGCTGACGCTGGTCGGCGGGGGCTTGCTCGGCTTCTTCATCGCGCTGGCGCGGGTGTCGCGGCTGCCCTGGCTGCGGCTCGTGGCCGGCACCTACATCCAGATCATCCAGGGCGTCCCCGTCCTGATGATCCTGTTCCTCGCCTTCTACGGGCTGGCGCTCTTCGGCTTTCACCTGCTGCCCATCGTGGCGGCCGGCCTGTCGATGGCGATCTACGGCTCGGGCTACCTCGCCGAGATCTGGCGCGGCTGCATCCAGTCGGTGCCGAAGCCGCAATGGGAGGGCTCGGAATCGCTCGCCATGACGCGGACGCAGCAATACCGCTACGTGATCCTGCCCCAGGCGCTGCGCATCGCGCTTCCCTCCACCGTGGGCTTCGCCGTGCAGGTCGTGAAGAACACCTCGATCGCCTCGCTGATCGGCTTCGTCGAGCTCACGCGGGCCGGGCAGCTCGTCAACAATTCGACCTTCCAGCCGTTCCGCGTCTTCATCGTCGTGGCGGCCCTCTATTTCGTCATCTGCTACCCGCTGTCGCAACTGTCGCGCTGGCTGGAGGGGAGGCTCCATGCCGGAAGTGGTGGTTGACCGGGTCCACAAGAGCTTCGGCCCGGTCGAGGTGCTGAAAGGCATCTCGATGAGCGTCGAGCGCGGCGAGGTCACGGCGCTGATCGGCCGCTCGGGCTCGGGCAAGTCGACGCTGCTGCGCTGCATGAACGGGCTGGAGTCGATTCAGTCGGGCGCCATCACGATCGCGGGCCATGCGGTGAGCCAGGACAGGACGAAGCTCCGAAAGCTCCGCACCGACGTCGGAATCGTGTTCCAGAGCTACAACCTGTTCCCGCACCTCTCGGTCGGCGACAACATCACGCTCGCGCCCCGCATCGTGAAGCACGTGTCGCGGGCGGAGGCCCGCACGGTGGCCGAGGAGGTGCTGGCGCTGGTGGGGCTCGGCGAGAAGATCGGCGCCTATCCGGACCAGCTCTCGGGCGGCCAGCAGCAGCGCGTCGCCATCGCTCGCTCGCTCGCCATGCGGCCCAAGGTGATGCTGTTCGACGAGGTGACGAGCGCGCTCGATCCCGAACTCACCGGCGAGGTGCTGGCCGTGATGGAGAAGCTCGCGCGCGACGGCATGACCATGCTGATCGTGACCCACGAGATGGGCTTCGCGCGGCGGGTTGCCGGCACGACCGTGTTCATGCACCAAGGCCGCATTCACGAGTCAGGGCCCTCGCGCGAGCTGTTCGAGCGCCCGCGGACGCCCGAGATGGCGCAGTTCATCAAGTCGGACATCAAGTAAGCGGCGAAGCGTCTCAGGGGCGGGTCCACCTCGACCGGAGCTGCAACATTTGCCGTCATCGCGACATTGCACGCGCCGAACGAGCCGACGCGGTTCTACGCTGGCCCGCTTGCCCTTCTCCCGGCTGCGGGAGAAGGTGCCTGAGCGCAGCGAGGGCGGTTGAGGGCGCGTAGAGAGATTGTCCCTCCGCCCACAGCCACATCCCAGCGGCGCTACGATGCCGCCCGGGTGCACAGCGGGCCCGCGCCGTCGGCAGGGCCGAACTCGTAGCGCTGATTGCACACCGCGACCCGGGGCGGTTGCGCCGTGGCCGCGAAAGTGTCGCTGCCGGCTTTCAGCATGGCCCAGAACGGCGCGTTGGCATCGTCGCGATGGCGCTCGATGTTGGCGGCCGTCATGCGGAACGGGTAGGCCTGGAGCTGGATCGCGGTCTGCCCCGCCGCGAAGCTCTCGTGGGCGAGGCCGTAGATTTCCTCGATCTGTTGGTTGGTCACGGCGTAGCAGCCGACCGACCGGCAGCCGCCATGCACCATCAGGCTGTCGCCGGTGCGGCCGAGCGAGCGGTCGTAGGCATTGGGATAGCCGACGTTGAACGACAGGTATTCGCGGCTGTGTGGGTTCATCTGATTCGGCGACACGCTGTAGAAGCCTTCCGGCGCCTGGTGGTCCCCCTCGGCCTTCTTGGGGCCGAGCCCGCCCGAGAAGCGGCAGATTCCGTAGGTCTTGAGCGGGCGGTAGCGGCCGGACCGGTCCTCTTTCCAGACCTCGAGCGCGCTGTCCTCCTTGTAGATGCGGATGAGGATGGGCGCGCCGCGGTCCATGTCCTTGGTGTCCATGAGCGCCACCGTGTCGGGATAGACCGTGCCGATGTTGACGTGCTCGGCGAGATCGCCCGCGCAGCCGGCGAGGAGCAGGATCGCCAGGAGGGCGGGGACGAGGCGCAGGCCGCGGGGGAACGAAGGACGCATCACGGTCGAAAGCACTCCACCCAGCCGGGACGGACCATCCTGCCCGCCGAGCGCGGACGGATTGTGGCGCCGGAGGGCGAGGACCGGCGCATGCAGCAGGGATACGGGATGATGGTGAACGGAAAGTTCAGGGCCGCCCGGTCGCAGGCGGGGCGGCCAGTAGCTCTGTGACGCCTGCGACGAAGCGGGCCGCGGCGTCGATCATCTCGGCGGCGTCCCCGTCGGTGATGACCGCGTCGGGGACGACCGGTTAGTCGGCCAGTTCCTTGTATCGATAGCCGTCCAGTAATGTCCGTCCCAACCTGCGATCGTCCTCGGCGCGATCCTTGATGAGACGGGCGAATTCGCTGTGAACGCCCCGATGGGTCTTCGCGATCTTGCCCGAGCGGTCGACGATGAAGGCCTCGGCGGCGTGAAACGCCGCGTAATACGCCGACCGTGCTGCCGCCCGGGCGAGAGGAAGTGCCGCGACCATCCGGGCTTCGTCGAGATCCCTCCGCGCCCGGATGAGCGAGGCTTCGGCTTCGGGCGTCACAGGTCGACTCCATCGCGGCGGACTTCGGCCATGAAGCCCGTGCGGTCGTGATAGGAACCCTCGCGCAAGGGCATCGCGCCAACCACCGCGCCGGTGTCGAAGAGAATGTCGGTCTCGATCTCGGCGAGGCGCTTCGATTCCTGACCGAAGCTGCGATAGTCCCTGAGGAACACCGCCACCTCGTAGTCGGAATCCGGCCGCGCGGCGCCCCGTGCCCGCGAGCCGAACAGCACCACGCGCTCGATGCGGGCGCCATAGGCGGCGTCGAGTGCGGCGCGGAAGCGGGTCAGGACGGGATCGACGGTCGCGGCCATAGAGCAGACAGTAGCACGGGAGCGAGAAGGAGGCCACGGGGGATGAAGGGGCGGCCCAGCACGACTCGCAACCACTTTGTCCAAAGGAGTCGGACGCCGTCGCCGCCGAACTCGGATCTTGGACTCCGAATTATCACTCAAGAAGCTTACGAAATTTTTGGAACAGCAAAATCCCGACTTCTGGTTCTCTTAGAGCGGCCTTTTTACGCAGTATTTCGATTATATCGGAGTCTGTTAAGACAATAATATAACCTCTCCCTCTGCTCGAAGCGTCTTTGCACTTGCTGTCGACTAATTTCTGGTTGTCAACTGACCGGCAAGTGATTATACCAAATTTCCCACGGTTATTGTCAAACCTTCCTAAGAGTTGATCAAATTCTGGATTTGCTATGTCCGCCGAATAGTTTTTGCATTCGACGATCACTGTGTTGGCATTCATCATGGGGTCGTTTCGTCGTTGAGCAAAGAAACCAGATTCAGACGAGTTGGTATAAACGATATCGATTCTCTTACGCCCATCGTGGATTTCCCATTTTTTATGAGGTTGAATTAGATCAGGATAAAACAGAGCAGTAAGCGCTCCCATGATAAGTCTATGATATTCATTTGCCTCCGCCTTTCCCGCCTTTATATGGAGAAAAGCGTCGGCCAGTGATAAACAAAGAGCATGGATCGAGATTTCCTCATCCGCGAACGTCATCATTGCCTTGTGGCGCGTAGCGATACTTTTGTATAGTTCTAGCAGATCGGGATGGTCCGCAACCATATCAGCGATATAGGATTTTGTTTTAGGGTGTTGCTCTCTAACGGCTGATTTTGTTACAACCTTCTTGCCTTTAATCGTCTGGACCAGAGAGCTGTTCGCACGAAGATTCTCCGCGATGAGGAAATCAGTTATTTGCTTATTGTAGAACTCCTGACTATCAATGGATAATTTGCGCCTAACGATATACTTAGGTACCAGTATTACAGGGCTATCGTCAATGTAAGGTAGCTGAACATGGTGTGATCTCCAGTTCTTGAGTGATGGGTCCCAAAAGGATGGGCCACTATAATTTTGGGTCTCGATCTCGTAAAGGTCGCATTGCTGCTGTGTATACTCAACTAAAAGCTCTCTAATAATGTTCGTTGTTAGATCGGAGATTTTGTCTCTATCGACTCCTTCAACGTATAACGCCATCTCGGACAGATCGGAGAGAAGTCCGGAGATGAAGGCTCGACTGTTACGCATAGCTAATATCAGCTGCCTGGACTGGCCGCGTCCTAAGCCGCGACCGTTTGGGCTGCCACGAGATATGCCCAAGAACGTCTCTTTAGGTTCACTCAGGTGGGACATGAGATTTTCTGCTCTCATTTCGTCACCAGACCGAAGCGCTTCCATCACTTCCTTAAAAAATGTCCTGATGTGCTCGGACGCTTGTGCGGCCCACAGATCATCCTTCGTTCCTTCTCGTTTTTTTAGCGACGATACTGCGCGTATAGTACGTCCATCGATCATTTCGGCCATTTGCGCTGATCGTAATTCGAGGGGAAATCCTACATCCGAAGATGTCACCTCGCGACTGCGGTACTACGAAAACGTGTATCCTACCTGTCGATCGATGTGGATAACTCGGGTGCCGTTCTCGCCGGGCCGCTCCGTTTTCATTGAGGTCGTATTAACAGGATCGCACGATGCCCGGACGACAACAGAGCCAGCCCGACCTCTTCGGCGACGCGCAGCCCGACCTGTTCGGCGCGGAGCCGCCGCCGCCCGCCGTGTTCCGCGGCGACCCCGACCGCGTCAGGGCGCGGCTCGAGGCCATCGTGGCCGAGGCGCGCGCCGCCGACGTGCTGCCCTGGGATCGCAACGAGCTCAGGCTCTACCGCACGATCGTGCCTCAGATGGTGCTCTGGCTGCCCGACGACGAGGCCGCACAATGGCGCTTCGCCTTCGAGGCCGAACTGGAGCGGCTCGACGCATAGGGTGGGGGTCCCCTCATCCGTCACGGCTTCGCCGCGCCACCTTCTCCCGCAGGCGGGAGAAGGGCAGTTGCCCTCAGAACAAGAAGTACCGTTGCGCCATGGGCAGCACATCAGCCGGCGCGCAGGTCAGCAGTATGCCGTCCGCCACCACCGCGTAGGTCTCGGGGTCGATCTCGAGGTGCGGGGTTGCGCCGTTGTGGACCATGCTGGATTTGCGCAGGCCGCCCCGCGTGTTCTCCACCGCCACGAGCGGCTTCGCCACGCGAAGCGTGTCGCGCAGGCCCTTGGCCAGCGACGTGCCGGACACGAAGGTCATGCTGGTGGCCGCGATCGCCCCGCCATAGGCCCCGAACATCGGCCGGTAGTGCACGGGCTGCGGGGTGGGGATGGAGGCGTTGGGGTCGCCCATCGGGGCGGCCGCGATCATGCCGCCCTTGATGACGAGGGCGGGCTTCACGCCGAAGAAGGCCGGGGTCCAGAGCACGAGGTCGGCGAGCTTGCCGGGCTCGATCGAGCCGATGTGCCGCGACACGCCATGGGCTATCGCCGGGTTGATGGTGTATTTGGCGAGGTAGCGCTTGACACGCGCATTGTCGTTGTCGCCGCGCTCCTCCGGCAGCGCCCCGCGCTGGCGCTTCATCTTGTCGGCCGTCTGCCAGGTGCGGATGATGACCTCACCGACCCGGCCCATGGCCTGGCTGTCCGACGACATCATGGAGAGCGCGCCGAGGTCGTGCAGGATGTCCTCGGCCGCGATGGTCTCTTTCCTGATCCGCGATTCCGCGAAGGCCAGGTCCTCGGGGATGGCGCCGTCGAGATGATGGCACACCATCAGCATGTCGAGGTGCTCGTCGAGCGTGTTGACCGTGAAGGGCCGCGTCGGGTTGGTCGAGGAGGGGAGCACGTTGTCGAGCCCCGCCACCCGCATGATGTCGGGGGCGTGGCCGCCGCCCGCCCCCTCCGTGTGGAAGGCGTGGATGGTGCGGCCCTTGAAGGCCGCGATCGTATCTTCCACGAAGCCCGATTCGTTCAGCGTGTCCGAGTGGATCATCACCTGGACGTCGTGGTCGTCCGCCACCGAGAGGCAATTGTCGATCGCGGCGGGCGTCGTGCCCCAGTCCTCGTGCAGCTTCAGCGCGCAGGCGCCGGCTTCCACCTGCTCGACGAGTCCGGCCGGGGTCGAGGCATTGCCCTTGCCGGCGAAACCGAGGTTCATCGGGAAGGCGTCGGCCGCCTCGATCATGCGGGCGATGTGCCAGGGGCCGGGCGTGCAGGTTGTGGCGAAGGTGCCGGTTGCTGGGCCGGTGCCGCCGCCCAGCATCGAGGTGACGCCCGACATCAGCGCCTCCTCGATCTGCTGCGGGCAGATGAAGTGGATGTGGGTGTCGAAGCCGCCGGCCGTGAGGATCTTGCCTTCGCCGGCGATCACCTCGGTGCCGGGGCCGATGACCAGCGTCACGCCGGGCTGGATCTCGGGGTTGCCGGCCTTCCCCACCCCGACGATGCGCCCGTCCTTCAGGCCCACGTCGCCCTTGACGATGCCCCAATGGTCGAGCACCACCGCGTTGGTGATGATGGTGTCGAGGGCACCGCCGGCCCGGCTCGTTTGGGACTGCCCCATGCCGTCGCGGATCACCTTGCCGCCGCCGAACTTCACCTCCTCGCCGTAGATCGTGAAGTCGCGCTCGATCTCGATGACCAGCGCCGTGTCGGCCAGCCTGAGCCGGTCGCCCGCCGTGGGGCCGAACATGTCGCCGTAGGCCGGGCGGGGCAGGGTGGTGGACATGGTCGGGGACTCCTTCTCACCCGAGCTTAGGGCTCCCACGGAGATAACCGCTTCGCTCTATCCGAATCTTGCCCTGTGGCGAAGCCCGTGGTTCGAAGCGATTCTTCCCATGGGGACGCTTAGCCGGAAGGGATCGGGATGGAGAAGAGGAGTTTGCCAGTTGGTGCGGGCCCGGCGCCGGTCGCGCTCAGCCCGAGAGCGAGCCCTTGGTCGAGGGGATGCGGTCGCGGATGCGGTCGTCGAGCGCCACGGCCTGGCGCAGCGCCCGGGCCACGCCCTTGAAGCAGCTCTCGGCGATGTGGTGGTCGTTGGCGCCGTAGAGCGTCTCGACATGCAGCGTCATGGCGGCGTTGATGGCCAGGGCCTGGAAGAACTCGCGCACCATCTGGGTGTCGAAGGTGCCGATCCTGGGGCTCGAGAACCGCGTGCGGAACACCAGGAAGGGCCGGCCCGAGAAATCCAGCGCCACGCGGGTCAGGGCCTCGTCCATGGCGAGGTGGCAGTCGGCGTAGCGCGCGATGCCGCGCTTGTCGCCGAGCGTCTCCCGAAGCGCCTGGCCGAGCGTGATCCCGGTGTCCTCGACCGTGTGGTGGTCGTCGATCTGGAGGTCGCCCTTGGCCTCGACCTTGAGGTCGAACAGCGCGTGGCGGGCGATCTGGTCGAGCATGTGGTCGAAGAAGCCGATCCCGGTCGCGATCTCGGCCTCGCCGGATCCGTCGAGGTCGAGCTCGACCCTGACGGAGGTCTCGTTGGTCTTGCGCTCCACCGTGGCTCGCCGCATGCCCGCTCCCCCACTGGCCGGCGCATGTCATGCTGCTGCGGACATGCGCCTGCAAAAGGCACCGCACAAGCGCCGGCGCGCCGCAAAATGCAAGCGCAGCCGAGCGACTGCGTCCCCGACCCTGGGGGAACGGTCGAACCTTAACCGGAATATACCGAATCCGCCGGCATCGGCGCAAAGCCGTGGCAAGAGCCGTCCGGCATGGTCGGAGCGCGGGGGCGATAGGGCCGCCGTAGGCCCGCAGGGTGCCGATGCTCGACTGGTCCTGGATCCTCGGTGGCGGATCCCTCGCACTGGCCGGTCTCATCGCGGCCGATCGCTTCCGGCTCGCCCGGCATCTCGCGCGCCTGCGCGACCGGCACGAGACGCTCGGCGACGAGATCTGGGAAGTGCGCGACGCCGTCGAGGGTCGTCAGAAGGCCGAAGCCGCCAGCGAGGCCAAGTCGCGCTTCCTCGCCACCGTGAGCCATGAGGTCCGCACGCCGCTGAACGGCATCCTGGGGATGGCCGAACTCCTGGCCGACACCCCGCTCGACCGCGAACAGCTGGCCTATGTCGAGGCCGTGAAGACCTCGGGCCGGGCGCTCGCCACCCTGATCGACGAGATCCTCGACTTCTCCCGCATCGAGGCCGGCAAGCTCGAGCTCGGGGCCGAGCCCTTCGATCTCGCGGCGCTGGTCGAAGGCGTGGTGGAGCTTCTGGCGCCGCGCGCCCAGGACAAGGGGCTCGAAATCGCGACCTATCTGGCGCCCGACCTCCCGGCCATCGTGGTGGGCGACCCGGTGCGGCTGCGCCAGGTGCTCACCAACCTCGCCGGCAATGCCGTGAAGTTCACGGCCGAGGGCGGCGTCGGCGTCTCGGTCGAGACGGTGCCCGGCGGGTGCCTGCGCTTCGCGGTCGCGGACACCGGCCCGGGCGTGCGCCCCGAGCGGCGGGAAGCGATCTTCCGGGAATTCGAGCAGGCCGACGGCACGACCACGCGCCAGCACGGCGGCACCGGGCTCGGCCTCGCCATCTCGCGCCGCATCGTCGACCTCATGGGGGGTAGCCTCCGCCTCGAGGACCGGGCCGGTGGCGGCTCCGTGTTCGGCTTCGACGTCGCGCTGCCGCCCGGCCGCGGTCCTGCCTCAGCGCCCCGGCCCGACCTGGCTGGCCGGACCGTGCTGGTCGCCGCGCGGTCGGCTTTCCAGGCGCCCTATCTGGCGGCCCTGCTCGAACGCCATGGCGCCGACGTCGTGGTGGCGGACCGGGTCGACAGGGCCTTGACCCTGCTCAGGGGCCGCAACGTGCCGAGCCTGGTTCTGGTGGATTGCGCGCTCGGCGAAGCGGCGGCCGAGCGGCTGGCCGAGGCGGCCCGCGAGGCGGGCGTCGCGCGCTCGTTCCTGCTGTTCTCGCCTTTCGAGCGGCGCGCCTTCGGCCAGAAACTCGTGTCGGGCTACGAGGGCTGGCTGGTAAAGCCGGTGCGGGCCGCTTCGCTGCTGGCGCGGCTCGCCGGGGCGCCTCCGCCGCGCGCGCTGCGCCTCTCGCCAGCGCCGCATCCGCCGAATGCCTCCGGGTCGTTCCGGGTCCTGCTGGCCGAGGACAACGAGATCAACACGCTGGTCGCGATGAACTTCCTCGGCCGGCTCGGCGCCCAGGTGGTGCATGCCTCGGACGGTCAGTCGGCCCTGAGCCTGGCGCTCGCCGCCATGCGGGGCGAGACTCCACGCTTCGACACCATCGTGATGGATGTCTCCATGCCGATTCTCGACGGCCTCGAAGCGACGCGGCGGCTTCGTCACGCCGAGGCCGCCGAGGACAAGCCGCCGGTGCGGATCGTGGCCCTGACCGCGCATGCGTTCAAGGAAGACCATGACCGCTGCCTCGCGGCCGGCATGGACGCCGTTACCACGAAGCCGCTCGAACTCGGCAAGCTCGACGCCGTGCTGCGTCGGCGGGAGCCGACGCGCGCCGTGGGGTGACGAGGCGGACCGTCTGCGGACTTGGGCATGCTTTGACGTCGGCCTGCGGGGCCTAGCTGTGGCAGGATCACACCGGCCGATCGACCGCCTTGTCGCGCGACGACACCGGACCTTTCCGTGCTTCGGCCTTCGCGGACGAGGGCTCAGGCGAGCCAGCCCGTGGCGGCGCCGTAGAGGATCACCACGCCGATGACGGCGCGGTAGACCACGAAGGGCCAGGTGGAAAACCGCTCCAGGATCCGCAGCAGCAGCGCGATCGCCACGAAAGCCGAGATCGAGCCCACCACGAGGCCCACGGCCAGGATCGACCAGCCCGCGGCGTCGAGATGCGCTTTATAAAGTTCGTAAAGTTCCTTGAGGCCGGCCAGCGCGATCGCCGGAATGCCGAGCAGGAACGAGAAGCGGGCCGCCTCTTCGCGCTTCAGGTCGAGGAACAGCGCGGCCGTGAGGGTCGAGCCCGAGCGCGACACCCCGGGAATCAGGGCGCCGACCTGCGCGATGCCCACCACCATGGCGTCCATCAGCGTCATGTCGCCCAGCACGCGGCGGTGACGGCAGTAGAGTTCGGCGATGGCCAGCAGTGCCGCCATGGCGAGGCAGGCGGCGCCGACCACCTGCAGGCCGCGCAGGGGCGAACCGCAGGCGTTGAGCCGCGACGACAAAAGCAGTCCCGCGATCGCGATCGGCACCGTGGCCAGCACCACCCAGATCACGAAGCGGAGGTCCCAGGCGCCGTATCGGCCCGTCAACGCGGCCCGGACCGCACCCCCGCCGATGCCGCTGATGTCGCGCCAGAAATAGCTCACCACGGCCGCCAAGGCCGCCAATTGCATGGCGGCCGAGAAGGCCGATCCCGGATCCTGCCAGCCGAGCATCGCCGGCACGATCCGCATATGGGCGGTGGACGAGATAGGCATCAGTTCGGTGAGGCCTTGGACGACCCCGAGGACCGCGACCTTGGCATAGCCCAGCGACACGAAGCCAGTGTCGATCCCCTCAGTGCAGCCGCCCGCCATGTTCGAACTCCCGACCGACACTCGCCACCCATGCTGGATGCCGCCCGGTGCCGGGCTCGCAGAAGATCATGACAATGCTGAGGACGGCTTTAAGGTTATGCACATTCCATCCGTCGGGTCCGGGGCGTGCCTCAGGCGGCAGCGCTGCCGGGCGGACGCGATAGCTGCGGTTCCGTGACCGTGAAGCGCATGACGGCCCTGGTCCCGGATGTCGCACCGTCGTAGTGGACGTTGGTGCCGAGCTTCGACGCCATGGCCTTTATGATGGTGCGGCCGATCCCGCTCGACGCCTGGGCGCGTTCGGGCTGGCCGGCGATCTCCGCCTTGCCCACGCCGTCGTCCTCGACGACCAGACGATAGCGCCAGGCACCGTCATCGGCTTCGAGCTTGACCCGCACCGGCCCGCTGCCGCCCGGATAGGCGTATTTAAGGGCATTGATGACGAGTTCCGTGACGATCACGCCGATGGTCACGGCGCTGTCTGCGTCGATCATCACCGGCACGGCCTCGAGCGACATGGAATCGCCGATTCCCTCGGCGTCGTTGGACTCGCGCAGGTCGTCGACGAGGCCGGCCAGATAGGCGTCGAGCGCCACGGTCTTGACGTCGTCGGAGGTGTAGAGCCGGCGATGCACCTGGGCGACGGCCAGCACGCGGCGATTGGCGTCGAGCAAGGCATCCCGGGTCTCGGCCGCGGCCGATCCATTGGCCTGGAGATGCAGGAATGCCGCGACCAGCTGCAGGCTGTTGCCGACCCGGTGGTTGACCTCGCGCATCAGCACCTGACGCTCTGCCGCCAGGGCCTCGAAGCGATCGCGCGCCTCGACGATGGCGCGGTCCGCCGCCTCCTTCTCCCGCCTGAGACTGACGCTCGCGACCGAGGATCGGATCGCGGCCTCGAGCAGTTCCACGAACTCCCCGCCGACA
>JAABUT010000672.1_pt1 | contig 49972 bp, 59 predicted proteins | sample 5559281 | NCBI WGS metagenome assembly JAABUT01 (sample SAMN10711880, study PRJNA513359) | rock metagenome | isolation source: Antarctica rocks | place: Antarctica: Victoria Land, Ricker Hills nord | collected 2016-01-04
CGGGAAGCCGGCGTTGAGCTGCTCGGGTGTGAACAGGTCCGGATCCTGCGGGCTCAGCTCGCTCTTGTGCGGGCGCTGCTCGATCGTGATGTCCAAGTGCAACGCGGCGGACCGCGCAGCCTCCAGGGTTTCGGCGACGACGAGCGCGACGGGCTGGCCGTAGTGCACGACCTCCTCGCTCTGCAGCACCAGCAGGTCCTTGTCGTCGACGTCCGCGAGGTGCGGTGCGTTGCCGTGCCAGACGACATCGATCACGCCGGGATCGTGCCCGGCCGCGGTCGCGTCGACGTCCCGCACGACGCCGTGCGCAACCGTGGACCCGACCAGCCATCCGTACGCGACGTCGGCGACGGCGTATTCGTATGCGTACCGCGCTCTGCCGGTCACCTTGTCGCCGGACTCGTCACGCGCCAATGCCGCGCCGATCGCCTCCGGTTCGAGAATCGTCATGCCGGCGCCTCCCCGGTGAGACCCGCGAGGGTCGCGGCACCCAACCGGCGCAGCAGCGGGATCTTGAACGCGTTCTGCGACAGCGGTTGCGCCGCGGCCAGCTCGGCGTCCAGCGCCGCCACGATGCGCTCCCGGGTCGCCGTGCCTCCGCGCAACGCGTCCTCGGCCGTGCGTGCGCGCCACGGCTTGGCCGCTACGCCGCCGAAGGCGAGCCGGATGTCGGCGACCGTCCCGTCCTCAACAGCCAGCACGGCACCGATCGACACGACCGCGAACGCGTAGGACGCGCGATCACGCACCTTGCGGTAGATGCTGCCCGCACCTGCCGGTAACGCGGGCACCTCGACGCCGGTGATGATCTCCCCCGCATTCAGCGTGGTCTCGACGTCCGGGGTGTCATCGGGCAGCCGGTAGAACTCGTCCAGGGCGACCAGCCGCTCGCCGTCTCCACCCCGCACGACGACCTGTGCGTCGAGGGCGGCAAGGGCCACCGCCATGTCCGACGGATGGGTGGCGATGCAGTGCGGTGACGACCCGAGCACCGCGAGCATCCGGTTGCTACCCTCGCGCGCCGGGCAACCGGTGCCGGGTGCGCGCTTGTTGCACGGTTTGGTGGCGTCCATGAAGTACGGACACCGGGTGCGCTGCAGCAGGTTGCCCGCCGTCGTCGCGGCATTGCGCAGCTGCCCGGACGCACCGGCCAGCAGCGCCTGGGCGAGTACTGGGAACTGCGCACGCACATCCGGGTGCGCAGCGAGGTCGCTGTTGCGCGCGGTGCCGCCGACGTGCAGGGTCCCTGCATCGTCCACCTCGATGGCGTCCAGCGGCAGGTGCGAGACGTCGACGAGCACCTCCGGTTCGCTCACGCCGATCTTCATCAGGTCGACGAGGTTGGTGCCGCCACCGAGCAGCATCGTCCGATCGCCGGTGAGCAGCTCAAGCGCGGATGCCACGTCGTCCGGGCGTTGGTAGTCGAAAGTCTTCACTGCGTCGCCACGTCCAGAACCGCAGGCACGATGTTCGCGTATGCGCCGCACCGGCACAGGTTTCCGCTCATCCGCTCGCGGATCTCGGCGGCGTCGAGCACCGGCTCGGCGGCGACGTCTGCTGCGGCCGCGCTCGGCCAGCCCGCCCCCACCTCGCCGAGCATGCCGACAACCGAACAGATCTGGCCGGGCGTGCAGTAGCCGCACTGGAAGGCGTCGTGGTTGACGAACGCCTGCTGCACCGCATGCAGCCCGTCCCCCTCGAGCCCCTCGATCGTGGTGATCCGCCGCCCGGCGGCCGAGGCCGCCAGCAGCAGGCAACTGTTCGTGCGCCGACCGTCGACCAGCACGGTGCAGGCGCCGCACTGCCCGCGATCGCAGCCCTTCTTCGCACCGGTCAGACCGAGGTGTTCGCGCAGCGCGTCGAGCAACGAGGTGCGCGGGTCAAGCGCCATTTCGTGGCTGTGTCCGTTGACCTCCAGCACGATCGGCAGGCTCGTCTGCGTCATGTCCGGTGCCTACCCAGCTCCCAGGCAGGCGAACCCGCCGTACTCGTGTCGTAGCACTGCGCGATGATGCGGGCATGACAGCAATTCCGCGAACTCTTGCCGAGATCTACTTCGACGCGTGGCAGGCGCAAGACTTCGACCGCTTGCGCTCGGTGCTCGCCGAAGACGTCACCTTCCGCGGCCCGCTCGGCACGGCCGACGGGGTCGACGCATGCATGCAGGGCCTGCAGGGGATGGCGCAGATGATGACCGATGTCGTCGTCCACGCCCGTGTCGTCGAAGGTCAGGACGTCATCACGTGGTTCGACCTGCACACCGATCTGGCGCAGCCGTGTCCTACCGCCAACTGGAGCCATGTCGAGAACGGCAAGATCGCGGCGATTCGCGCGACCTTCGACGCACGCGAGATCGCCGCCGCGTTAGGCCGCTGATCGATCCGCACTGGAGCACGCGGGGGCGGGTTCGAGCGCGGTTTGATCACGTGGGCACGGGATGTCGCACATTCCTATGCTCGGGCGCCTCGGCTCAGGTGGAGTCCGACCACGCCGAGCCGCGCTCGAGCCGCTGCGGGACCGGGTCGATCTCGGACGCGACATCGTCGTCGAGGTGCTCCTCGGTACGTGCCTCGGCGATGCGGCGTGCCTTGCGCCGGTCGTGCACGACCGCGAAGAAGACGGCACCCTCGAACATGATCACCATGGGTATCGCCATCGCCAGCATCGTGAACGGGTCGGTGCTGGGCGTGGCGATCGCGGAGAACAGGAAGATCAGGAAGATCGCGATACGCTGGGACTTCTTCAGAAATTTCGCGGGCAACACCCCGGCGAGGTTGGCCATGACGACAAGCAACGGCAATTCGAAAGCGATGCCGAACACCACCAGCATCAGCGTGACGAACGAGATGTAGTCGCCGACAGTCAGCTGGGCTTGCGTGCCGAATCCGGCCTGCTCGAGCAGGATCTGCAGGCCTTTGGACAGCACCACGTAGGCCAGCGCCATGCCGGCGGCGAACAATACCGTCGAGGCGACGATGAAGATGATCGTGTACTTGCGCTCGTTCTTGCGCAGGCCGGGGGTGATGAACCCCCAGACCTGGTACAGCCACAACGGACCGGTGAACACCGCACCGGAGATCGCCGATACCTTCAGCCGGGTGACGAAACCGTCGAGAACGCCGTGGTAGATCAGCACGCAGTCGCCGGTGCCCGTGGGCGTGAACCGGTACTTCTTGGGCACCGAGCAGTACGGCTTGCGCAGGAAGTCCAGCGTGTGCGGGTAGAGGTACCAGCCCAGAGCCGCACCGGCAGCGACGATCAGCACGATGACGATCACCCGCCGGCGCAGCTCGCGCAGATGATCGAGCACCGGCATCCGGCCGTCTGGGTCCTTCGAGCGCCCTCGCCTGCGCGCCGGTCTGGCCATCACGTCACCGCAGACCGGACGCTGCTATGCGTTCCTGCGTCTGCTCGAGCCGGCGCTGCAGTGCGCGCATCTGCTCGTTGAACGCCTCCAGCCGGCGCAGGTCGGCGCGCAGCCGGTTGGCCTTCCACACGATCTCGTAGGCGCAGAAGCCGAACACGGCGATCGCCACTACGACGGCGCCGATCCACGCGAAGATCGGGATCCAGGGCATGCCATGAACTCTACGTCGCCGCGTACGCCTCCAGCGCCCGCTGTGCCTCGCCGCGCACATTCTCCGCCAGCCACCCCGGTGAGAGCACCTCGACCTGTCCGGCCGAACCGAGTACAAGGGAGCGGACCCAGCCGGGGTCGGCGACGCGTAGCTCGATACCCAGCAGCTCACCTCCTTCTGTGCTCGTGTCGTCGACAACGTCCTCGGTCGGGTAGTAGTCGGCAACCCACGCGTAGGCAGGACCGAGCCGTAGCCCGACGAGCAGGTGTTCGGACGCCGGCTGGAACACGCCCTCGGACAGATCGCGCAGCTGCACGCCCTCGGGGACCGCGGCCGGCTCGTCCAGCACAACGACGTCGTCGATCCGATCGACCCGGAACACGCGCAGGCCCTCGGCCCGGCGGCACCAGGCCTCGAGGTAGCTGCGGCCATCGGCGGTGAAGACGCGCAGCGGGTCGACCGTGCGCTCGGTGTTCTCGTCGCGCGAGGCGCTGTAGTAGCGCATCTCCAGCGCGTGCCGCTCGTCCACGGCCCGCTGCAACACCGGCAGCAACCGCTCGGCGTGATCGAGTTCGACAGCCACGGTGTCTCCGTCCACGGCATCGCCGGTGACCGACTCGACCTTGGCCAGCGCCCGTTGCACGGCATCGGTGTCGGTGTCGGCCATACCGGGCGTCTCGGCGAGTGTGCGCAGCGCCACGACCAGCGCCAGCGCTTCCTCGGCGGTCAGGCGCAGCGGGCGGGACATGCCCGCGTCGAAGATCACCGACACCGTCTCGCCCTCGAAGGACAAATCGATGAGATCGCCGGGGCCGTGGCCGGGCAAGCCGCACATCCACAGCAGCGTGAGGTCACGGCGCAGCTGCGCCTCGCTGACCGCGAAGTCGGCTGCGGCCTGCGCTACGGCGATGTTCGGCCGGGCCTGCAGGTACGGCACCAGCGCCAGCAGGCGTGGCAGCCGCTCCTCGTTGGCGGTGGTGGCCATCAGGGCTGCCCCGCCGAGGCGCGCAGCCGGCTGACGACCGCGTCGACGAGCTCCGGCGGTTCGAGCGCGCGGGCACTGGCACCGGCGCCGGCGATCACCCGGGCCAGCCAGTTCGTGTCGTTGTAGCTGATCGTGAGCACGCCGTCGATCTCGGACTGCGCGATGCGCCGCAGTCCACCGGCGCCCGGCCCGGAGACCCGCACCTGCGCCAGCCGCCCGTCGTCGGGGCCGCGGCCGGCGACCATGTCCAGCAGATCCACCTTCGCCGGACGCGCGAATGCGCCGGGTGCACCCGCCTTCTGCACGGGGCCGGTGATCCGCGATAGCCGGAAGCTGCGCGGCTGGCCGCGCCCGGTGTCCAGGCCTGCGACGTACCAGCGGCGCCGCCAGGACAGCACCCCCCAGGGCTCGAGGGTGCGCCGTTCGGGTGCGCCGGCGCCGGCCTTCACGTAGTCGAAGGCGACGGTCGTGGCAGTGCGCGCGGCATCCATCAGCATCGGCAGGCTCGGGTCGCTGGCGTCGAGCTGCGGTATCGCGCCGGGTGCGTCGCCCGCGCGTACGTCCGTCCCCGCGGCGCGCAGCTTGATCAGGGCTTGACGCGCAGGTTCCCCGAGCGTCGCCGACTGCCACAACCGTGCGGCGAGGCCCACAGCCGCGGCTTCGGCGGCGTCGAACTCGATCGGGGGCAACTCGTAGTCGCCGCGCCGGATGCGGTATCCGTCCTCGCTGTCGAAGGAGGTGTTGCGTCCGGTTTCCAGGGGAACCCCGAGATCGCGCAGCTCGGCCTTGTCGCGCTCGAACATGCGCTTGAAGGCCTCGTCCGTGGCCTTGGAACCGTCCGCGCCCTCGTACCCGGGGACGGCGTCGCGAATGCGCTCGGCGGTCAGGAACTGGCGGGTGGAGAGCAGGCAGATGACCAGGTTGACCAGCCGTTCTGCCCGTCGCGCCGCCATGTCCTCAAAGCTAAGCCTTCCACCGGCACTGCGCGGCACGGCTCGCCTCGTCGTCATGTCGTCGATTGTGGTCCTAGCCATTCATCGATGCGGACGGCCGGCTGCCGATCAGACGACCGCGGGGCGGTTGATGTCGGCGACGTCGACGTCCGCCTCTTCCAACAGCGACTCGAGCGCGTCTGCTCCGTTGGAGCGGGCGTAGTGGTACTCGCTCTGCGATACGGGCACCGCCTGCAACCAGGTGACGACGACCCCGTCGACGCTCAGGTTCTCCGGCGGCGGCTCCCACGCGAACACGGGCACGAACATCATGTGCGCCATCGTCACGTCCGACCGGTACTGCGACACGACGTCGGGATAGATCGTGCTGGGACGGATGCCGTAGTCGCCGCGCAGGACGTTGAAGGCGCAGGATGCCAGCATGTCGCCGTAGTCGCTCACCGACGAGTCGCACATGCTCACCAGTTCGACGCGAAGCGGCTTGTCCTCGACCACGGTGCCGGTCTCGCCGGTGTACATCCCGATGGTCGCGTACGCGGTCATGCCCGCTGACGGCTGGTCGGGAACAGACAAGATGTCGATCTCCTCGGGGCCCTCGTCGCGCACGTGCTGCGTCACCTTCGGCTCGCCACCGACCACGTCCCAGACATGCTTGAAGATCGTTTTCATCGCCGGTGTGGTCACAGACGGTCCTCTCGTCGGATGTCAGCCGGCAGGCGTGGCCAGGCGCTGCGGCGGCGCTGGCGCTAGGGGCCAAGGTACCGGCCGGTGCGATCCTCCCCCGCGTGGCTCGCTCCTCCTCAGCACCCCTTGGGTGAGCGGGTCACGAACCGTTCCGTCGGCGTGCTTCGCGGCGTTCCACACATTGTCCCGAACGGCGGCCCTGCCACCCGAGTTATGGTCGAGCCTCCGCCGGCCAGGTGGTCAGCCCTCCGCCGGGCATACAGACGACCCGAGCGCCGTCTCTGCACACCAGGCCCCACGCCTCGAAGTCCGGGTCGGGGGGGACCGACAATGCAGTGGTGCCTACCCGGAGCTCGAGCGTTCCGTCGGCAGCAGCGGACGCTGCGGTGATCTCGCCGCGCAACGGTTCGAGCGTCGCATCTTCACCGGCTGCGTCAGCGGGATCGATCGTCGCAGCGACGTCGCCGGCGACGATCCGGAACGCAGACTCGACACGCAGCTCGTCCCCGCGGTCGGTGATCAGCACGAGAGCGCCGTCCATGCCGACAGAGACAACGTGACGACCACCGAGTGCGAGCTCCATGATGATCACCAATCCTTCGGAACGGGACACGAGCCGTCAGGGTTCCGCGGGATGTGCGTGTGCGCCCGCGAACCCGGTTTTCCGTCGAGCCCGATTGGCTGCCCGCGGCCGTTGTAATACCGAACGTATCCGTCCGGATAGCGCGATGTCGGATTCATGACCCGGACGGCGTCCGAGTTGCCGGTCGCTCCCGGCCGCTGATGGACGATGCCCTGGCCGTTGTCCGCCACCCGCGAGGACCACCCGTCCTTGATCGCTTGGCCGCCGCTTCGCTCGGTTTCGCGTGCGGCCACCCGTTCGGCCTCTCGGGCGGTGAGCTGTTCGGCGTCGCGCACACCAGCCTGCTCTACGGCTTTCGCGATGACGTGTTCGGCCTCTTTCCCGGCAGCCCGCTCGGCCGCGCCCTCGCCCGCCATCAGCTCAGGCCATGATCGCCGAGACGACCTCGTTGATGATCGCGTTGATGAACCGGTTGGTGACTTCCTTGAACACCGGGATCTCGGCCAGCGACGCACCGAACGTAGGCGCCGCGGTGGCGATCGCCTGCGCGATCTCGAACGCGAGAATCGTCAGGTTGATAATGGTGTTGATCTTCAGGCCGAGGACGAGGCCGGCACACAGGTAGAGCGCGGCGCCGCCGAGCTGCACGCCGGTCCCCGCGTCGCCGAGCACTTTGGCCGGAGCGTTGTCCCCGGACCACTTCTTCATGAACGCGTCCATGGCTTCGCCCTGGTTCAGGCTGGTCACCTGCTGGGCGGCGCTCTGCGCGCTCTGCTGGTGCTGGCCGAGGGTGCCACCGAAGCCCATCCAGCTCCCGCCGACGTTGAACAGCTCCTGCTCGTCGACCTCCGGCCAGGTGAAGCCGAGGTCGTTGAGCAGCCGCTCCAGTGCGCCTGGCAGTTCGAGACCCACCGCTACGCCTACTTCGCCGTCATCAGGGAATTGTTGGTGTGCTCGGCATCGGCGTAGGTCTTGCCCATGCTCACGAGTCCGTCGGCATAGCCGTGCAACGACTTGGCCGACGAGCTGATGCACGAGTCGACGAGCGCGACCGCGCCCTGCAACGACACCTGGATCAGCGGGCTTACCATGTCGTCGCCGCGCCCGAATTTCACCGCCTGGCTCTCGCTCCTGACCGGCTCCCAGCCGGCCTGCAACCCGTCGCTCACCTGGCGCAGCTGCGCCGCGGTCGGGTCGAAGCTCTCCGGTTGGACGGTGAACGCGCCGCTCACCGCTTGCTCGCCACCGCTCGGGCCAGGGCGTCGGAGAACGCGCTGCTGATCTTCGCCATCTCCTGCACGGACTGTTCCTGCACTGCCCTCAGCTCCTCCATGAGCGGGCCGGTGTCGACCCGGCCGGGCCGGGCGTCGAGAGCGGCGTTGACGGCTGTCACGACGTCGCGGCAGATGTCCTCGATCGGCTTACGCAGCATCTTCGGATCGATGTGCAGCGTGCGCACCTTGCCCTCGAGGCTTGCCTCGGCGGTGACGAGGCCGTCGGCGGCCTCGCCGAGGAACGGCCCGCTCGACTCGGACGAAGGCGCTACACCGGACATCGCCGAGCGCGCCCGTTCGATCAGCGCGTCCAGGGACTGAGCCGGGTCTACCTCCATGCCCGTGAGCCTAGCCAGTGGATCTCCGTGGCATCCACCACCTGGATGGGGACCGGTCCCCTACATGGAGGCAATCAACTTTTCCACGCGCTCGTCGACGCTACGGAACGGGTCCTTGCACAGCACGGTGCGCTGGGCCTGGTCGTTGAGCTTCAGGTGCACCCAGTCGACGGTGAAATCGCGGCGGCGTTCCTGCGCGCGACGGATGAAGTCACCCCGCAATTTGGCCCGGGTCGTCTGGGGCGGCACGCTCTTGGCCTCGAAGATCTCGAGGTCGCTGATCACCCGCTCGACGGCGCCGCGATTCTGCAGCAGGTAGTAGAGGCCGCGCTGCCGGGAGATGTCGTGATATGCGAGGTCGAGCTGTGCGACGCGCGGCGAGGACAGTGAGAGATCGTGCTTGGCGCGGTAGCGCTCGATGAGCTGGAACTTGGTCGCCCAGTCGATCTCGCGGTCGATCAGGCCGAGATCCTGCTTCTCGACGGCGTCCAGCGTGCGCCCCCACAGCTCCAGCACCCGCTTGGCGGTGTCGTCACCGCCGCTTCGGGCCAGGAAGTCGACCGCGCGCGAGTAGTACTCGCGCTGGATCTCCAGGGCCGACGCACTGCGGCCCGCCGCCAGCCGAACCAGACGGGTGCCGGTGAGGTCGTGGCTGATCTCGCGGATGGCGCGGATCGGGTTCTCCAACGTGAGATCGCGGAAGGTGACGCCTTCTTCGATCATGCGTAGCACCAGGTCGGCCGAGCCGACCTTGAGCATCGTCGTGGCCTCGTTCATGTTCGAGTCGCCGACGATCACGTGCAGGCGGCGGTAGCGCTCGGCGTCGGCGTGCGGCTCGTCGCGGGTGTTGATGATCGGACGGCTGCGGGTGGTGGCCGAAGACACGCCTTCCCAGATGTGCTCGGCGCGCTGGCTGACGCAGTAGACAGCGCCGCGCGGTGTCTGCAGCACCTTGCCCGCGCCGCAGATCAGCTGGCGGGTGACGAGGAACGGGATCAGGATGTCTGCCAGGCGGCTGAACTCACCGTGCCGGCCGACGAGGAAGTTCTCGTGGCATCCGTAGGAGTTGCCCGCGGAGTCGGTGTTGTTCTTGAACAGGTAGATGTCACCGGCGATGCCCTCGTCGTGCAACCGCTTCTCGGCGTCGACGACGAGCCCCTCGAGCACCCGCTCGCCGGCCTTATCGTGCGCCACGAGGCTCGTCAGCGAATCGCACTCGGGGGTGGCGTACTCCGGATGGCTGCCGACGTCGAGATACAGCCGAGCACCGTTCTTCAGAAAGACGTTCGAGGAACGGCCCCAGGACACCACGCGCCGGAACAGGTAGCGGGCGACCTCGTCGGGCGACAGGCGCCGCTGGCCGTGGAACGTGCACGTAACCCCGTACTCGTTCTCGATCCCCATGATGCGCTTGTGCACCCGGCCAGCGTAGCCACGCCGACGGCTCCGCTCCCGGGTGGCACGCGCGCAGGGCCTTGCACGGCTGCTTTACATATGACATGCTTGTGTCTAATAACAGGACTGAGATCGTACTTCTGTCAACAACGACGAGGTGACCCCGATGCGTGCAGGTTCCCTGTCCAACACTGCCCGGCTCGCCGGCGAACGCCCCGCGTGGCGCGACGGCAAGCGCTACCTGTGGTTGCTCGGCACCATCGTGCCGCTGTTCCTGTTCCTCGGCTGGGGGCTGGTGAACCTCACCGGCCTCGGGTTGTTCTGGTGGATCGGCCCGATGGTCATCTACATCGCGATCCCGTTGCTCGACGTGGTCATCGGCGACGACCCGAGCAACGCGCCCGAGGAGGCCGTCGCGTGGCTCGAGCAGGACCGGTACTACCGCTGGGTCACCTACCTGTTCCTGCCGGCTCAGTTCGCCGCGATGGTCGCCGGTTTCTGGTTGATGACGCGCAACGGCGGCCTCGCCGTCGTCGACAAGATCGGTATCGCGGTGACGCTGGCCATGCTCAACGGTGTCGCCATCAACACCGCGCACGAACTCGGGCACAAGAAGGAACACCTCGAGCGGTCGTTCGCCCGCATCGCCCTCGCACCGTCGGGCTACGGCCACTTCTTCATCGAGCACAACCGCGGCCACCACGTGCGAGTCGCGACGCCGGAGGATCCCGCGTCCAGCCGGCTGGGCGAATCGTTCTGGGCATTCTGGCCGCGGACCGTCGCCGGCAGTGCCCGCAACGGTTGGAAGCTGGAAACCAAGCGGCTGCGTCGCCTCGGCAAGGGCCCTTGGACGCTGCGCAACGACGTGCTCAACGCCTGGGCCATGACGGTCGTCCTGTGGGCGGCGCTGATCGTGCTGTTCGGCGTCGGGATCATGCCGTACCTGCTGCTGCAGGCCGTGCTCGCGTTCAGCCTGTTGGAGGCCGTCAACTACCTCGAGCACTACGGGTTGCTGCGCCGGCAACTGCCCAACGGCCGGTTCGAGCGGGTCACGCCGCAGCACAGCTGGAACAACAACCACCTGACGACGAACCTGTTCCTGTACCACCTGCAGCGCCACAGCGACCACCACGCCAACCCCACCCGCCGTTACCAGGCACTGCGGCACTTCGAGGAATCGCCGCAGCTGCCGGCCGGTTACGCGGCGATGATCCTGCTGGCCTACTTCCCGCCGCTGTGGCGCCGGGTGATGGACAAGCGGGTACTCGCTCACTTCGACGGCGACGTGACCCGCGCGAACATCCACCCGCGCAAGCGCGGCAAGGTGCTGGCCAGGTACGCGCCGGCTACCGCACCTGCCGCGGATGCGGCCGCGGCCTGAGAGGATCGAGGCGTGGCGAGTTACCGGTGCGAGGTCTGTGACTACGTCTATGACGAGTCGAGCGGCGAGCTGCGCGAGGGATTTCCGCCCGGCACCTCGTGGGCGCAGATCCCCGACGACTGGCCGTGCCCGGACTGCGGCGTTCGTGACAAGATCGACTTCCTGCAGGTCGGCGCATGACCCGATCTGAAAAAGCGCCGCTGACGCCCGTCCCGTTCCAGACCGCCACCCGCGCGCTGCTGCGCGACACCGTCATCACCGCCGTCGACGACCTGGTCCGTTCCCGGGGATGGTCGGCCACCACCATGGCCGACGTCGCGACCGCCGCCGGGGTGAGCAGGCAGACCCTCTACAACGAGTTCGGCTCCCGTTCGTCGCTGGTCGAGGTGTACGTCGCTCGCGAGATCGAGACACTCGTCGAGCAGGTGTCCGACGCCGTCCGCGCGAACGCCGACGACGCGCATCGGGCACTGCGGCGGGCGTTCGCGTTGTTCCTCAAGCTGGCCTCCGACGAGCCGGTGGTGCAGATCATCGTCGCCGACGTGGATGCCGGCGAGCTGTACCCGCTGCTCACCGGGCTCGGGCAGCGACTGGCCAGCACGACCATCGCCCAGCTGATCCCGCAGGTATGGCCGCAGGTGGGCGCGGCCGACGCACGGGTGATTTCCGACGGGCTGGTGCGGCTGGCGATCAGCCACGCGCTGGCGCCGGGCGAGGACCCCACGCAGACCGCCGCGAACGTCGGCCGCATGCTCGCGCCGTTCGTCGATCAGTTGCTCGCCGGCTGAGCGTCACCGGCCCGTCACAGCCTCAGCTGCAGGATCGGGGTGCCGTCGGTCAGGGTGATCTGCACCTTCGCGATGCGGTCGCGGCGCACCTCGGTGCCACCGGTGAACTCGACGGTCCGATCGCCGATCTGCGTCCAGCTGCCGGCGGCGTGTGCGCTGCCGTCCTTGTCGATCACTCGTAGGTCGTACGCACCCGCGAAGCCCTGATCGTGTGCGTAGCGACACCGGACATCGATCTGGGTGCCCCAGCGACGGGTGGTCAGCGCCGCAGTGGCGCTCACCTGGCTGGTGCGGACCGCGCTCAACGCCTGCGGGGGCGGCGGAGCAGCTGCCTTCGAGTCGGGCCAGAGCACGACGGCCAGAGCCACCAGACAGGCGGCCGCGACGGCCGCGATCGATGTGGTGACGGCGCGGCGTCGCGACCGCTCACGGCGAGCGCGTCGCAGCAACCCGGGCAGCAACGTGTCCGGCGGCGCTTCGTCGGCACGCTCGAGGTCAGCAGGCTCGACCGCGCCGAGGAACGCCAGCGTGGAGCGCGCCTCGGCGACGCGCGCCTGGCACGCCGCGCACGTGGGCAGGTGCGCCTCGTACGCGGCGCGCTCGGCACCGTCGAGCGCGCCGAGCGCGTATGCGGCGTCGGAATGCGCAAACGGGTCAACCGTCATAGCGCACCCCCCATTTCGTCCAGCGCCACGCGCAGGGCACGCAGCGCGTAGTGCGATCGTGATTTCACTGTCCCGGCGGGGATGTCCAGCGCCCGCGAGGCCTCGGCGATCGAGGACCCGCGGAAGTAGCACTCGTGCAGAACGCTGCGATGCTCGGCAGACAGCGTGCGCATCGCGGCGAGCACGATCTGCCGGTCGACGCTCTGCTCAGTGCGATCGGCTACCGGCTGCTCGGGAAGCCGCTCGGTGACTCGTTCCCGCCGCGACCGGGCGGTGCGCCACTCGTCGATCACGATGCGCTTGGCCACGGTGAACAGCCAGCCGCGTGCCGAGCCGGATACCTGACTGAGCACCGTGGGATTGCGCCACGCGCGCAGCATCGTTTCCTGCACGACGTCCTGCGCCTGGGCACGGTCACCGTTGGTCAGCCCCACGACGTAGAACCACAGCGCGCCGCCGTGCTGGTCGTGCAGCGCGCGGAGCAGGTCGCCGTCGTCGGTGCGCACCTGACCTCCGCTGGCCGTGGCCGAATCGCCGGCCAGCAGTACTCCGCTCACAGACGGGACTACGGCGCGAGCTCGCTTGCGGTTCAATCTCAGATTCTAAGCCAGACTTGGCCGACCTGAACCGTGCTGAGACATCTGAGGTTGTGCCTCACATGAGCCTCTGGTCAGGAACGGCAAGGTCGTGCGCGCCTGACGATCTGACGGTCAGCTCGCCGGCTGATCTCCGTCGGCGGCCGGCTCGTTGGCCGGTGCCCCATCGGTCGAGCCATCCGCGTCGGCTTCGGCGGGCGCGGGCAGCAGCTCGGTGAGCGCGGCTGTCGAGACGCGCTTGAACTTTCGCTTGCCGCGGTTGCGGTCGAGCACCGCGACCTCGAGCTGGCCGGCTGGTAGCTCGCGTGGCGAATCCTTGGTGCCGCTCGAACCCAGCGCGCCGACCGCGACACCCAGGGCCGCGCGCAGATCGAGGCCTGCCGCGAACCTCGCGCGCACTTCGGCGGTGAGCGCCTCGGCTTGACCGCCCATGGCGAGGAACTCCGGCTCGTCGACGATCGTGCCGTCGTAGGTCAGCCGGTAGATCTGATCGGCCGCGGCCTGATCACCCACCTCGGCGACGCAGATCTCGACCTCGTACGGCTTCTGCTGCTCGGTGAAGATCGACCCGAGGGTTTGCGCGTAAGCATTCGCCAGCGCACGGGCGGTGACGTCTCGCCGGTCGTAGGAATATCCACGTAGGTCGGTCAGCCGGATTCCGGCTACCCGCAGGCTCTCGTACTCGTTGTATCTGCCGACGGCGGCAAAACCGATGCGGTCGTAGATCTCGCTGACCTTGTGCAGCGCAGAGCTCGCGTTCTCGGTGACGAACAAGATGCCATCGACGTAGGTCAGCACCACGGCGCCACGACCGCGCGCAATGCCCTTGCGCGCGAACTCGGAACGATCGCGCATGATCTGCTCGGCCGAGGCGTAGAACGGCATGCTCATGTCGAGACCCTCTCAGGCGCCCGGTCGGGCTTCGCGGTCGGTGAGGATCGAGCGCACCACCGTGTCGAGCTCGTCGTCGGCCACCCGTTCGGCACCACTCGCGGTGGCGAGCAGGACCACCGGATAGATGCGCCGCGTGATGTCCGGGCCACCGGTCGCCGAGTCGTCGTCGGCAGCGTCGTAGAGCGACTCGACGACCACCCGGACGGCTTCGGCGCGGTCCATGTTCGGGCGCCACAGCTTCTTCAGCGCGCCGCGGGCGAACAGCGAGCCCGACCCGACGCAGTGGTGGTACTGCTCGGGATAGCGTCCGCCGGTGACGTCGAAGCTGAAGATGCGCCCGGCGCTGGCGGCGTCCGGTGCGTCAAGGTCGTAGCCGGCGAACAGTGGCACGACCGCGAGGCCCTGCATGGCTTCGGCGAGGTTGCCGCGGATCATCGTGGCCAACCGGTTGGCCTTGCCGTCCAGGGTCAGCTGAGTGCCCTCGATCTTCTCGTAGTGCTCCAACTCGACCTGGTAAAGCCGGACGATCTCGATCGCGAGTCCGGCGACGCCGGCGATACCGACGAGCGTCAGGTCATCGGCGGCGAACACTTTCTCGATGTCGCGCTGGGCGATGAGGTTGCCGGCAGTCGCGCGCCTGTCACCGGCCATGATCACGCCGTCGGCGAAGGTGGCGGCGACGATGGTGGTGCCGTGCGGGACGGTGGCGAGTTCGGACATCCGACCTGGGAGCAATTCCGGGGAGGCGGCCGCGACGAACTCGGCGAACGACGACGAGCCGGGGGCGGTGGCGTAGCGCAGAATGCCGTGCGGACCGCCGGATCGCTCCATGCTCACATCGCTCCTCGCTGGTGTGCGGATTGTCTTGCGACCCTACCCACGGGCGAGATTCGAGGTGGCGGAGCGGTCAGCCGTGCTGCGAAGGGCACGAGGTCAAGATCATCATTGACCCCCTTTTTGGACAAACGCCCGGACGAAGTCCTCGGCGTTGGATTCGAGAACGTCGTCGATCTCGTCGAGGATCGCGTCGACGTCTTCCGTCAACTTCTCGTGCCGCTCGGCGACATCGCTGCTCGCCTCGGTGGTCTCCTCGACCTCTTCCTCGGGCTGGCGCTGCGGCCGGCTCTGACCGCTGTCGTGGGTGGGCATGGCGCCCCCTCTCTCGCGTTGCACTTCACCCTAACCCGACGCTTGAGCCGTTGTCGGACGGCGCACCTACGCTCATGTCATGAGCATTCCTGCCGTCGTCAGCCTCGTCACCCTCGGCGTGCGCGACGTCGCCGCGTCCACCGACTTCTACCGAACACTGGGCTTCGAGCTGTCCAGCGCATCGGTTCCCGGCGACGTCAGCTTCTTCCGCACCGCGGGCGGCCTGCTCGGCCTGTACGGCGCCGACGACCTGCGCCGCGACGCAGCAGCCGCACAGTGCGCCGAACCGGGCGCCTTTCGCGGCGTCACCCTCGCCGCGAACGTCGAATCGCGCGACGTTGTCGACTCCTCGCTGGCCAGCGCCGAGGCCGCAGGCGCGCGCATCGTGAAGCCCGCCCAGGCCACCGAATGGGGCGGCTACCACGGCTACTTCGCCGACCCCGACGGACACCTGTGGGAGGTCGCGCACAACCCGTTCTGGCCGATCGGCGCCGACGGCCGCCCCGAACTGCCCTGAGCGCCCACCACTACCGGTTCGGGGGAAGCTGATGTGCCCGATGGCGTTGATCCAGTGACGTCCAAGACTGAGGAACCGTCCGCAGCACGGCCTGCGCAGTCCCCCGACAAGAGCGGGCCTGCACGGCACAAGTGGTGGACGCTCGTCGCCGTGTCGCTCGGCACGTTCATGCTGCTGCTGGACGTCACGATCGTGAACGTCGCATTGCCGGACATCCAGACTGCGTTGAAGTCGAGTTTCTCCGATCTGCAGTGGATCGTCGATGCCTACGCACTGACGCTGGCTGCGCTGCTGCTCACCGCCGGCAGCCTGGCCGACCTGTTCGGCCGGCGCCGCCTCTACCTCATCGGGCTGACGCTGTTCACGCTCGCGTCGCTGCTGTGCGGGACCGCGCAAGACACCCTCGTACTCCAGCTCTCCCGCGCGCTGCAGGGAGTAGGCGGCGCGATCATGTTCTCCGTGTCGCTGGCTCTGCTCGCCGACGCCTTCCGCGGTAAGGACCGCGGCACGGCGTTCGGCATCTGGGGTGCCATCACCGGGCTCGCGGTCGCCGTCGGCCCGTTGCTCGGCGGCGCGCTGACCTCCGGGCTGTCCTGGCGATGGATCTTCTTCGTCAACCTGCCGATCGGTGTGCTGGCAGTCGTCCTGTGCCTCACCCGGGTCTCGGAGTCCAAGGCGCCACATGCGCGCCGTCCCGACTGGGCCGGCTTCGTGATCTTCACTCTCGCGCTGGCCAGCCTGGTCTACGGGTTGATCGAGTCCAACCAGCGCAGCCTGGGCGACGCCCGGGTGGTCGGCTGCCTGGTCGCGGCCGGGGTGTTGTTGCTGGGCTTCGTCATCCTCGAGCTGCGCATCACGTCGCCGATGTTCGACCTCTCGCTGTTTCGGCTACCGACGTTCACCGGCGGATCGGTGGCCGCGTTCGGCCTCAGCGCGTCGATCTTCGCGCTGCTGCTCTATCTGGTGCTCTACCTGCAAGACGTGCTCGGCTACTCCGCGCTCGGCACCGGCCTGCGGTTGCTGGTGCTTTCCGGCGGGATCCTGACGACCTCGACCATCGCCGGGCGGTTGACCTCGCGCGTGCCCGTCCGTTTCCTGATCGGGCCGGGCCTGCTGCTCGTCGGCGTCGGGCTGCTGCTCATGCGCGGGCTCGACTCGACGTCGACGTGGGCGCACCTGATCCCCGGGCTGATCGTGTCCGGCGCCGGCGTGGGCATGGTGAATCCGCCGCTGGCCTCGACGGCCATCGGCGTCGTAGCCCCACAGCGCGCCGGCATGGCCTCGGGCATCAACTCGACCTTCCGCCAGGTCGGTATCGCCACCGGCATCGCGCTGCTCGGCACGTTGTTCTCCAGCAAGGTGACCAGCGAGGTACTCGCGCGGTCCTCCGGAGTGGCGGTCCTGTCCGGCCACGCACATCAACTCGCGACGGCCGTCCAGTCCGGCGCGGTGGCCAAGGTGCTCGGCCAACTCCCTCGCCACGTCCGCCCGCGGGTCGAGCAGATCGCCACGAGCGCGTTCACCTCCGGGCTGAACCGCATCCTGCTCGTCGCCGCGCTCGTCGTGCTGATCTCCGCAGCGGTGGCACTGGCGACGATCCGGCAGAAGGATTTCGCCCACCAGGGCACCGCCGGCGACTGAGCGCCGCCTGGACGTGCGGCGGCGAGATGGGTAGACAGCCAGGCATGACCCGTTTACTGATCGGCCCGCTACTGCGCCATGTCGGCACCACCGACGCGACGGTGTGGGTGGAGACCGACGAACCCTGCGTGGTCGAGGTCCTCGGCCACCGCGAACACACGTGGACGGTCGCGGGGCATTATTACGCGCTCGTCCTGGTGGAAGGGCTCGCCCCGGGATCGAGCACTCCGTACGAGGTGCACCTGGACGGAGAGGTCGCGTGGCCGCCGTTGCGTGAGGTCCGGCCGCCGAGCCGCATCCGCACGCAGGGCGGCGCGGGCACGTTGAACCTAACATTCGGGTCGTGTCGCTACGGCCGGGCAGGCGCGACGCTTGCCGATCGCCACTTCGACGCCGACTCGCTCGTCTGCTATTCGCGCTCGCTCTGTGCCAACGGCGGCGACCACGACTGGCCGGCGGCGATCATCATGCTCGGCGACCAGGTGTACGCCGACGAGACCTCCGAGGCCACCATGCGGCGCATCCGGGCCCGTCGGGACATCGAGGCCGGCGCCAAGGACCAGGTCGCCGACTTCGAGGAATACACTTGGCTCTACCTGGAGTCGTGGACCGACCCGGACGTGCGGTGGCTGCTGTCCAATGTCCCGTCGTCGATGATCTTCGACGACCACGACGTGCGCGACGACTGGAACACCTCGGACTCCTGGCGCCGGGAGATGCAGCAGACCGACTGGTGGGAAGAGCGGATCATCGGCGGCCTCTCGTCGTACTGGGTATACCAACACCTCGGCAACCTCACCCCGGAGGAGTTGCGCGCCAATGAGCTCTACGCCCAGGTGCGCGCGGAAGGCGACGGGACTCAACTGTTGCGCGACTTCGCGGCGCAGGCCGATCGCGAGGCGGACGGTGCGAAGGGAACACGCTGGTCGTATCGCCGCGACTTCGGCCGCACGCGACTGCTGATGATCGACTCGCGGTGCGGGCGCATCCTCGCCAATGACGAGCGCTCGATGATCGGCGAGGACGAGTTCCGCTGGATCGAGAAGCAGGTCGACGGCGACTACGACCATCTGCTGATCGGCACGTCCCTGCCCTGGCTCATGCCCCGCGCGCTGCACGACATCGAGTCGTGGAACGAGGCGCTGTGCGCCGGGCAGCGCGGCCCGCGGTTCGCGAGGTGGTCGGAGAAGATGCGGCGCGCCGCAGATCTCGAGCACTGGGCGTCGTTCCGCAAGTCCTTCGAACGGCTCGGGCGGCTCATCGCCGACGTCGCCGCCGGGCGCCACGGCTCCCCGCCGGCCACGGTGTGCGTGCTGTCCGGCGACGTTCACCACGCGTACGTCGCGCAGGCGCATCTGCCCCGCGACGTCGCGTCGAAGGTCTACCAACTGACGTGCTCGCCGCTGCACAACCGCGTGCCGGCGTTCATGAAGGTGGCGTTCCGGATCTCCTGGAGCCGCGCCGCGGCGCGCATCACCCGGTTGTTGCTGGGCATCGTGACGAAGGTGCCGCCGACGTCGCTTCGCTGGACGCGCCTGTCCGGGCCGCACTTCGGCAACGAACTCGCCGAACTGATCATCGACGGACGGCAGGCCGAGGTCGTGCTGCGCAAGTCCGCACCGCGAACGGACAAGGCCGAACTCGTCGAAGTACACCGGCAGCTGCTCGCCGGCTGAGTCGGGAATGCGCCCCGCGGGGCACGGGTTGGCCACGACATGAGCGCAGTCGTCACCGCCGCCGGATTCGGCGGCCCCGAGGTCCTGACCGTCACCGACGAGCCGACACCGAGCCCGGGTCCTGGCCAGGTGCGCATCGAGGTACGCGCGGCAGGCGTGAATCCCATCGACTTCAAGTCCTACAGCGGCGCGTTCGGCTCCGATCCCGCCGATCTGCCGAAACGTGTGGGCCAGGAGGCAGCGGGCGTCGTCACCGCCGTCGGACCGGATGCGATCGGACCGGGCCGCACGGTGTCCGTCGGCGACGAGGTCATCGCCTACCCCGCGCGCGGCGCATACGCGGCCGAACTGGTCGTGCCGGCGTCCTCGACTGTGCCCAAGCCCGCGCAGCTCGGTTGGGCCGCGGCCGGTGGCCTGCTGCTCACCGGCGCGACCGCGGTGCACACCCTCGAAGCGGTCGGGCTGCGCGCGGGCGAGACCGTGCTCGTGCATGGCGGGTCGGGCGGGGTGGGGTTGTTCGCGGTACAGCTCGCCGCCGCACGAGGCGCGACGGTGATCGCCACCGCAAGCCCCGCGCGCCACGACATGCTGCGCGAGTTCGGCGCACATCCCGTCGCCTACGGCGAAGGGCTGGCCGATCGGGTGCGCGCGGCCGCACCCGGCGGTGTCGATGCGGCGATCGACCTCGTCGGCACCGACGAGGCCGTCGACGTCTCACTCGAACTGGTGGCCGACCGGCAGCGCATCGCCACCATCGCAGCGTTCGGCCGCGCCCACGAGGCCGACATCAAGCTGCTCGGCGGCGGCCCGGGCGCCGATCCGGGCAATGACATCCGCGCCGCCGCGCGGGAGCAGCTCACCGCTGCGGCGGTGGACGGGTCGCTGCGGATCGTCGTGGCAAAGACCTACCCGCTCGAGCAGGCCGCCGACGCGCACCGCGAGATCATGACCGGGCACACCACCGGCAAGATCGTGCTGGTTCGCTGACTCACTCGGCGAGGCTGCGGACGAACTCACCGAGCTGGGCGAGGTTGCGGCACTCCACCATCGGCACCACCTCACCGAACTCGGTGGCACGCGAGTCGCCGGTGTCCCAGATGGACTGCCGCTCGGGGTTGAGCCAGTGCGCGTGCTTCGCCCGGCCGGCCATCTCGCGCAGGGCGGCCAGCGAGAGGTCGCCGTAGTTCGAGCGGGCGTCGCCGAGGATCAGCAGCGACGTGCGGGGCCCGACGACGTCAGCGAAGCGCTCGGCGAACAGCTCGAACGCGCGCCCGTAGTCGGTGCGGCCGAACAATGCGACGACGTCGGCTTGCTCGGTCATGAGGGTGATCGCGTCGAGCACGTCCGCCCCGGGGGCGAAGAACCGGGTGATCTCGTCGAGCTCGTCGACGAATGCGAAGGCACGCACCCGGGTGAACTGCTCGCGCAGCGCGTAGACCAACAGCAGCGTGAAGTGCGCGAACGACGTGACCGACTCGCTGACGTCACAGATCACGACGAGGTCGGTTTTCAGCGGCCGCTTCGGCCGGTGGTGGGTGGTTAGCGGCACGCCGCCGGAGGACAGCGACGCGCGTATCGTGCGCCGGAAGTCGAGCTGGCCGCGGGAGCCGCGACGCTGGTCCATCGCCAGCCGGGCGGCGAGCCGGCGCGCCAGCGGCTGGATCTCGCGGCGCAGCGCTACGAGCTCGGCGCGGGTGGCGCCCATGATGTTGACGCGCTCGATCGTCGGGCGCATCGTCGTGCGCGCCACCGTCTCGGCGTCGGACTGCTCGGCGAGCCGGCGGCGGACATCGACGTCCACCCGCGCCTCGAAGCGGGCGATGCGCGTGTCGATCATCGTGCGGGCGCGCCGCTCGGCCAGGCCTCCGCGGTCCTGGCCATGCAACACCTGCCCGAGCAGGTTCGCCATCAGTGTGTGTGCCGAAATTCGCTGCAGTGTGGACAGCCGTGACCAGGACGACTGGCCCGGCGAGCGGCCGGGTACCGCCCCGAACGCGGCCACCGCGTCGCGGGCCACCCCGGCAAGACGGCGCTCGTCGCCGTCGCGCAGGTACGTCGCCAGGTCGGCGCGGATGCGGTCGCGTTCGGGGTCCTCGAGCGGGCCGCGGGGTGCGGCCTCCGCGGCGCGCGGGGGTGCCTCCGTAGTGCTGGGCGGGGCGGCCGACTCCCCTGTCACCGGCGGGTAGAACACGTCGAAGACGCCGTCGAAGGCCGGGCGGTGCACCTGCCGCTTGACCAGCGCGGCGGCCAGCGCGGCGCGTAGCTGCTCGCGCTCGGCCAGTTCGATCGCCGCCATCGAACGGATCGCGTCGAGTCCTTCGGCGACCGACACGCGGAGGCCGGCCGTGCGAAGTGCGTCCACGAAGGCGATCTGGCGCTCCAGCAGGCTCACGACGGCAGCCCGAGCTCCTTGGCGGCCCGAGCGTGGTCGGAGTTGTGCTTGAGCACCACACCGAGCGTGCGGGCGATCGCCTCGTCATCCAGTTCGTCGATGCCGAGGGCGAGCAGGGTGCGCGCCCAGTCGATGGTCTCGGCCACGGACGGCGACTTCTTCAGCTCCAGCGTGCGCAGCGTCGCGGCCGTGCGCACGAGTTGGTCAGCGAGCTCGCGCTCGATATCGGGCACCCGGGCGAGCACGATGTCGCGCTCGCGCTCGGGCGTCGGGTAGTCCAGGTGCAGGTACAGGCAGCGCCGCTTGAGCGCTTCGGACAGCTCACGGGTCGCGTTCGAGGTCACCACGACGAACGGCGTGCGGGTAGCGGTGACCGTGCCCAGCTCGGGAATGGTCACCTGGTACTCCGAGAGCACCTCGAGCAGCAGCGCCTCGACCTCGACGTCGGTCTTGTCGGCCTCGTCGACGAGCAGCACGGTCGGGTGGTCGCGGCGGATCGCGGTGAGCAGCGGCCGGGTCAGCAGGAACTCGTCGGTGAAGATGTCGTCGTGCGTCTGGTCCCACGCCTGGTCGCTCGGGGCGGCCTGGATGCGCAGCAGCTGCTTCTTGTAGTTCCACTCGTACAGCGCGCGCGCCTCGTCCAGGCCCTCGTAGCACTGCAAACGAATGAGCTCGGCACTCGTCGCCTCGGCGACTGCCTTGGCCAGCTGGGTCTTGCCGACGCCGGCCGGTCCCTCGACGAGCAGCGGCTTCTGCAGCGCCGACGCGACGTAAACCGTTGTGGCGGTCGCGTCGTCGACGAGGTAGCCGACACCGGCCAGCGACGCACTGACGTCGGCGGGTGAACTGAACACCCCGCCATCCTGCCCTGTGCCGGCGCGCCTAGGCTGCTCGACGTGCCTTCCCGTCAGATGAGCGTGTCCGACAGCGTCGTCATCGACGCCGACCCGATGAGCATCTACGCGCGGATAGGTGACCCGCGCCAGACCTGCGCCTGGAGCCCGGAGAACACGGGCGCACGCCTGGACGAGCCCGCCGGCGAGCTGCGGGCCGGCGCGACGTTCATCGGCTCGAACAGGCGTGGCCGCACCACATGGGTCACCCGGTGCACCGTCACCGACGCCGAGCCCGGCGAGGTGTTCGCGTTCACCGTCGGCCAGATCGGGCCTCGGACCCCACGGCTGCGCGTCCCGATCGCGACGTGGGAGTACCGCCTGCGCCCCGTCGCCGCCGGCACCGAGGTCACCGAGACATGGACAGATCTGCGCACGAGATGGCCGGACGCTGCCGCCCGCGCGTTCGACTTCGTCGCCACCCGCGGCAAGACCTTCGCCCAGTTCAACGCGGGCAACATCGCCATCACGCTGCGCAACCTGAAACGCACGATCGAGTCAGGCCGCTGACGGTCGACCACCCCGGTGGGAGTTGAGAGCGGAGGTCTTCGTGCCGTCGTCGACGCGCCGCTCGAGGACATCGTCGCCGCGCTGCTCAACTTCGAGAGCTACCCGCAATGGCAGGCGATCATGAAAGCCTGCACGGTGCTCGAACGCGACGACGAGGGCCGGGGCAGTGTCGTCGAGTTCCGGGTGGACGCGAAGGTCCGCACGGTCCGCTACGTGTCGCGCTACGCCTACGACCTGCCCAGCGGGTTCAGCTGGGATCTCGTCAGCGGCGACCTGAAACGCAACAGTGGCCGGTACGCGTTCGCCGCGCGTGAGGACGGCGGCACCGATGTCACGATCGCCATCTACTTCGAAGCCGGCTTCTTCGTGCCCGGTCCGTTGAAGAACGCCATCCGGGATCGGTCGCTGCACAACTCGATCCGCGAGCTGCGCAGGCGAGTCCGCGTCGAGCCGGCCGGCTGATCAGCTGATCCATTCCGGGCCGCACGTCATCGAACGCGCCGCAGCTTCAACGCTGGTACGGGCCGCGCCCCGCTCACCAGCCGAGTTCGTGCAACCGGGCGTCGTCGATGCCGAAGTGGTGCCCCACCTCGTGCACCACGGTCGTGCGCACCTCATGCACGACGTCGTCCTCGGTGTCGCACTGCGCGCAGATCGCCACCCGGTAAATCGTGATCTTGTCGGGCATGGCGGCCGAATAGTCCGAGAGCCGCTCGGTCAGCGGGATGCCTTGGTAGAGCCCGAGCAGGTGCGGGTCGTCACCGTCCTCGACGACCACGACGACGTTGCGCATCACCTTCGCCAGCTCCGGCGGAAGCGTGTCCAGCGCCTCGCTCACCATCTCCTCGAAGCGCGGCCGCGCCACGGTGATCATCGGTTCACGCGTACTCCGCCACAGGCGGGCAGGCGCACACGAGATTGCGGTCGCCGAATGCACTGTCGATGCGGCGCACCGGGGGCCAGTACTTCGAACGCGGGTCGACACCGGACGGGAACGCCGCCAGTGCGCGCGGGTATGGGTGTGACCACTCGGCGGTCAGGCATTCGGCGGTGTGCGGGGCGTTGGCCAGTGGATTGTCATCGGCCGGCCAGTGGCCCGCACCCACCTGGTCGATCTCGCCCTTGATCGAGATCATCGCGTCGACGAACCGATCCAGCTCCCGCAGGTCCTCGGACTCCGTCGGCTCGACCATCAACGTGCCGGCAACCGGGAAGGACATTGTCGGCGCGTGGAAGCCGTAGTCGATCAACCGCTTGGCGACATCGTCGACGGTGACGCCGGTGGCCTTTGTGATGGGGCGCAGGTCGAGGATGCATTCGTGCGCGACGAGCCCATTCGCGCCGGTGTAGAGCACCGGGTAGTGCTCGCGCAGCCGGACCGCTACGTAGTTGGCCGCGAGGATGGCGGCGCCGGTGGCGGCGGTGAGGCCGTCCGGGCCCATCAGCCGGATGTAGGCCCAGGTGATCGGCAGGATGGACGCCGAGCCCCAGGGCGCCGCGGAGATCGAGCCGGCGCCGGTGGCCGGCCCGGCGGCCTCCTGCAGCGGGTGGTTCGGCAGGTGCGGCGCGAGGTGCTGGCGCACCGCGACCGGCCCGACGCCCGGACCGCCGCCGCCGTGCGGGATGCAGAAGGTCTTGTGCAGGTTCAGGTGCGAGACGTCGGCGCCGAACTTCCCCGGCCGGGCGAGCCCGACCATCGCATTGAGATTCGCACCGTCGACGTAGACCTGGCCGCCGGCGTCGTGCACGAGCGCGCACACCTCGCCGACGTGATCCTCGAAAACCCCGTGCGTCGACGGATAGGTCAGCATGATCGCGGCCAGCGACTCGGCGTGCTGCGCGATCTTGGCCTTGAGGTCGTCGAGGTCGATCTCGCCCTGCTCGCCGCCGGTCTTCACCACCACGACGCGCATGCCGGCCATCACCGCAGAGGCGGCGTTGGTGCCGTGGGCGCTCGCCGGGATGAGGCAGATGTCTCGGCCGGTGTTTCCGTTGGCGCGGTGGTAGTCGTGGATCGCCAGCAGTCCCGCGAACTCGCCCTGCGAGCCGGCGTTGGGCTGCAACGACACCGCGTCGTAGCCGGTGATCTCGCAAAGCCACGTCTGCAGGTCGTCGAACAGCGCCGCGTACCCGTCGAACTGCCCTGCGGGAGCGAACGGGTGCAGATTCGCGAAACCGGGGTTGGTGACCGGCTCCATCTCGGTGGTCGCGTTGAGCTTCATCGTGCACGAGCCGAGCGGGATCATGCCCCGATCCAGCGCAAAGTCGCGGTCGGCGAGGCGGCGCAGGTAGCGCAACATGGCCGTCTCGGAACGGTGGGCGTGGAACACGGGGTGGGTGAGGAAGTCGCTCGTGCGCGCGAGCTCGATCGCGGGCACGGACGTGTCCAGACGCTCGACGTCCTCGGCGCTGCGGGTCAGACCGAACGCAGTCCAGACGGTGACGAGATCGGTGCGTGTGGTCACCTCGTCGCACGCAATGGCGACGGTGTCCGCATCGACGAGACGCAGGTTGATGCCCGCCGCTCGGGCCGCGCCGACAACGACGGCTGCCCGGCCCGGCACGGTAACGGTAACGGTGTCGAACACCTCGGCGTGGCGGACGTCCACGCCGCCCTCGCGCAGGCCGGCGGCGAGGATGCCCGTGAGCCGGTGGACGCGGTGCGCGATGGCACGTAGCCCGTCGGGGCCGTGGTAAACGGCGTACATGGACGCGATGACGGCAAGCAGCACCTGTGCGGTGCAGATGTTGCTGGTGGCCTTCTCGCGGCGGATGTGCTGCTCGCGGGTCTGCAGAGCGAGCCGGTAGGCCGGCGCGCCGACGGCATCTACCGAGACGCCGACGAGCCGGCCGGGCAGCTGGCGCTCCAGCCCGGTGCGTACCGCCAGATAGCCCGCGTGCGGGCCGCCGAAGCCCATCGGCACGCCGAAGCGCTGGGTAGTACCGACCGCGATGTCGACGCCCGCCTCGCCCGGCGAGGTGATCAGCGTCAGGGCCAGCAGGTCGGCCGCGGCGACTACCAGCGCCCCCTGGTCGTGCGCCGTCTCGACGAGCGGCGCAAGGTCGCGGATCCGCCCGGACGCACCCGGGTACTGCACCAGCACGCCGAAGACACCCTCGGCCGGCAGCGCAGCGTCGAGGCTCTGCACGACGATCTTCAGGCCGAGCGGTAGGGCCCGGGTGCGGACGACGTCGAGCGTCTGCGGGAACACGTCGGCGTCCACCACAAAGGTGTCGCCCCGCTTCGCCGCGCGGTGCGCGAGCGCCATCGCTTCGGCGGCGGCGGTGGCCTCGTCCAGGACCGATGCACCGGCCACCGGCAGGCCGGTGAGGTCTTCGACGACGGTCTGGAAGTTCAGCAGTGCCTCGAGGCGGCCCTGACTGATCTCCGGCTGGTAAGGGGTGTACGCGGTGTACCAGGCGGGGTTCTCCAGCACGTTGCGACGGATCACCGCGGGCGTGAGCGTGCCGTAGTAGCCGAGCCCGATCATCGAGGCGAGTACCTGGTTGCGCTCGGCGAGGTCCCGCAGCTCGGCGGCGACCTCGGTCTCCGACGCGGCCGGCGGCAGCGCCAGCTCGAGCTTCTCGCGGATCGAGGCCGGCACTGCGTCGGCGAGCAGATCCTCGAGCGAGCCGTAGCCGAGCGCATCGAGCATCGGCCGCTGCTGCCCGCTTGCGCTGGCGCCGATGTGCCGGCTGGCGAAGGGGGTGCCGTGCTCGATGTCGGACAGGGACACGTCCCTGAACTGCTGGCTGTTCATGTGCGCTCCGGGATCGGGCCGACGCGGCACCGCGAGGTGCCCGTCCCCCTCTGTCGGAAGCGCCCCTCCAGAGTGGCCCCTCCACAATGGGAAGCACTGCGCGTGGTCCTGGTGCCTGAGAGGTTCCGGGGATGTTGCCCCTTCGGCGCCGGCACGCAGCATCACCGATGCGCCCGGCTCTCCCACACGGAGTTGTCAGCCGCCGCCAACGGTATCAGGCGAATTCCGGCGCCTAGGTGTGCACATGCCGGGGCGCGGGATACGGCGACGAGCGCACCGAGGCCCCTTGCGCCACGGATCCACGGCACCGAGTAGTGCCTTGCCGACGATCAGCGTTACGTCAGCTGGCGCTGCGCCCGCGCATTGCCAGCGGCGGGGTCACCAGCTCAGGCGGTGGCGGTGCGGTGCTCGCGGCGGCGCGCCAACTCGTCGCTGGGGTGCCGCTCGGCCGCGGTCTCCTCGACCCCGTCGGCCCGCTCGGCCGGCAGGTGCTCAAGCGACCCGCGCAGCTCACGCAGCGCGCCGCTGACGGCGATGCCGAACACGCCCTGGCCACCGCGCAGCAGGTCGACGACTTCTTCCGACGAGGTGCACTCGTAGACCGAGGTGCCGTCGGAGAGCAGGGTCAGCTGCGCGAGGTCGTCGACGCCACGCAAGCGCACCGCCTCTACGGCGACGCGGATGTTCTGCAGCGAGACACCGGCGTCCAGCAGCCGCTTGACGACCTTCAGCACCAGGATGTCCTTGAAGGAGTAGAGGCGCTGACTTCCCGAACCGCTGGCTGTGCGGATGGTCGGCAGGACGAGGTCGGTACGGGCCCAGTAGTCCAGTTGCCGGTAGGAGATGCCCGCCGCCGAGCAGGCCGTCGGCCCCCGATAGCCGAGGACGTCGCTGTCGCCGTCACCGAGTACGGAAGGGTCCGCGAACAGCGTGCCTTGCTCTGGCCGTTCGTCCTCGCTCGACACTCGTCCACCTCTCGCAGAGACCGTTGAATTGCACGGTCGTCATTCACTGCCCAGACCGTAAGTCGGGCGGCCCTCCCGGGTCAACGCGACGCGCCGCGCGAATTGAGGCTCAACTAGAGGTTGAGGGTGACCCGGTCAGCTGCCGGAGGCGAAATCCTCTGGGGAGATGTTGTCCAGGAATTCGCGGAACTTCTCCACCTCATCCTCTTGCTCATCGGGGATCTCGATGCCCGCGGCGTCGAGCACCGCGTCCGATCCGAGGATCTCGACCTCCGCCCGCAGGGCAAGAGCGATGGCATCCGAGGGGCGAGCGCTGACCGCGACGCCGCCGGTGAAGCGCAGCTCGGCGTAGTAGACGTCGTCGCGCAGTTCGGTGATGTGCACCGCCTCGAGGCGCACGCCGAGGGCGGCGATGACGTCACGCAGCAGATCATGTGTCAGGGGGCGCACGGTCTGCACACCCTGTTGCTGGAAGGCGATGGCCGACGCCTCGACTGCGCCGATCCAGATCGGCAGGTAGCGCACCCCGTCCTCTTCGCGCAGCAGGACAACCGGCTGATTGGCCGGCAGCTCTACCCGAACGCCGACCACCCGCATCGGATGCACGAGCGAACCTCCTCCACATCCCATGACCTGCGAGGCCTCACGATGTGCCGAGGCCCGAGCCATCGACGCTACACGTTCACCCGTCGCCAGCGGTCGGCGATCAGGACCCGCCGACGACCTCGCGGAGCCCGATCTGGACCAGCGCAGCGTGCAGGCGCACCGACAGCGCGGCCAGCTCGCGGACGGTCTCCTCGGCGCGCGCGCGTGCCTCGCTGTTGCGCTGGCGGGACATCGGGCCGACAACCTGCGAGAACAGCCCGACCTCGCGTTCGGCAGCGGTGCGGAACGCGCGCAGGTGCCGACCTTCCAGGCCGAACTGCGCGAGGTCGGCGACGATCTTCGCGACCGCGAGGGCGTCGTCGTCGTAGTGACCGCCGGGCTTGGCGTTGATCAAGCCGAACTGCTCGAGTTCGCGCAGCTGTTCGGTGCGCAGCCCGGCGGCGTTGAGCAACTCCTCCTTCGACAGTCGCATCGCTGCCGGCGCGGGCCGGAAGTGCTCGGCGGTCGGGACGTTGCCGTCGATCGACGCCACCGCAACATGCGCGGCACGCGGGCTGTCGGTCGAGATCCCCGGCGGTACGAGGCCACGATCAATCGCGTCGAGCTGGTCCTTGATCACCCGCAAGGGCAGGTAGTGGTCGCGCTGCTGGGACAGCACGTAGCGCAGCCGCGCAACATCTCCGGACGCGAACTTGCGATAGCCCGACGGCGTGCGCTCGGGCTGCACGAGGCCCTGGTCCTCGAGGAAGCGGATCTTACTGATCGTGAGATCCGAGAACTCGGGCTTCAAGTGCGCAAGCACGTCCCCGATGCTCTGGGCTGCGGCCGGGTTGCCGCGCGGGGCAGCGCTGCCGAATGCGCTCACGCGCCGGCTCCGACGCCGGTGCGGACCGCAGCTGTCAGGTAGACCAGCCGGAACTTGCCGATCTGCACCTCGTCGCCGCCGGACAGCGGTGCGGCGTCGATGCGTTCCCGGTTGACGTAGGTGCCGTTGAGCGAGCCGACGTCGTGCACGGTGTAGCCGCTGCCTTCGCGGCGGAATTCTGCATGTCGGCGGGACACGGTGACATCGTCCAGGAAGATGTCGCTGTCCGGGTGGCGACCCGCCGAGGTGACGTCCTGATCGAGCAGAAAACGGCTGCCAGCGTTGGGCCCCCGCTTGACCACCAGCAGCGCCGACCCTGGCGTCAGCGCGTCGACTGCTCCCTGGTGCGCTTCGGCGGAGAATTCGTTGTCGGTGTCTGGCAACGAACCGGTGCTCGTGTTGATCGTCGTCGTGGTCTCCGGACCGCCGGCCGATACCGGCAACGCTGCGCCGCAGTTCGCGCAGAAGTGACTGCCTGCCGGATTCTCCGTGCCACAAGCGGTGCAGAACACGCGGGCCATCCTCTGGGTCGATAACAGCCGATCGCGGGGGGACGCCGGCGCAAACGTGCGGTTTCGGTCGGTCGGACGAGCCTAGGGCGGGCCTGCCGCGAGGGTCAATCGAGAGTGGAGGTTCACCGTCACCCTGCCAACGTGCCGTAGGCGGCCGCGTCAAGCAATGCCGCCGCCTCACTGTCGTCGGACACCTCGAGTTCGAGAATCCAGCCCGCGCCGTACGGGTCTGAGTTGATCAGTTCGGGTTCGCTGTCCAGCTTCTCGTTGCGTGCGCTGACGGTGCCCGACAGCGGCGCGTAGATGTCGGACACGCTTTTCGTGGATTCGATCTCACCGATCGCCACGCCCTTCGCGACAGAGCCTCCGACGTCGGGCAACGACACGTACACAACATCACCGAGCGCTTCCTGCGCGTAATCGGTGATACCCACCCGGACGGTCGCCGAGCCGGCACCGACGCGGATCCACTCGTGTTCGGCGGTGTACTTCAGGTCGTCTGGGACGTCGGACATGCGGGCCGGCCTCTCTGTCGAGCGGTCAACGGTGCGAGTCGTGCGCGGATCGGACCCGACCCTACCCACTGGCGTTGACGCCGGCGCGGCGGTTAGCGCGATGGGCGCACGTACTTGGTTTTCGGCAGCGATCGGGTCACGGTGATCGACACTTTTCCCCGCTCGCTCACCGTGAGATCGCCGCCGACCGAGCGCACCGATGCGGCGACACCGCCGGGAATGTTCAGCGCCGTGTCCAGGGTCTTCGGATCACCGATCGCCATGACGCGGTAGGGGCTCGCCAGCCGGCGGCCGTCGGCGCGCACCGCGCCACCGTCGCCGCTGAACGAGCTCGACGTGCCCAGCCGTACGGGCCCGACCTGGATCGCCTCGGCGCCGGCGCCGCGCAGTTCCTCCACCACGTCGAGCAGGTCTTCGCCGCCAAGCTTTCCGCCGGGATCGGTGACGACGACGACGACCCCGGGCCCGGTGGCCGGCAATGTGCCTAGCAGCACGCCCAGAGCCGCGGCCTGCTCGGCTGCCTGCTTGCGGGCGGCCGCCGAGCGTGAGCCCGAGTCCTGCAGCTGGCGCAGGTTGTCCTGCAGTTCGCCGAGTTGCTGGCGCAACCGGTCGGACCGGGCGTTCTGGTTGTCCAGGATGCCCACGAGGTCGTCGTCGCGCAGCCCCGACAACGTGTCCGAGGACGAGTTTGCGCGCACCTGGACCGCGATGGCGAAACCGAGCAGCAAGGTCAGCACGCCGATGACAGCGCCGGACGCGTGCCGGCCACCGAGGCGCCCCGGCGCGCTTTTCGAAGCGGTGCGAGCCTTCACCCGATCACGCCCGGAACACATGTCGGCGGATGGCCGCTGCGTTGCCGAAGATCCGGATGCCGAGCACCACGACCACCGCCGTCGAGAGCTGACCGCCGACGCCGAGCTTGTCGCCGAGGAAGACGATCAGCGCCGCCACGAGCACGTTCGATACGAACGACACGACGAACACCTTCGCGTCGAAGATCCCGTCGAGGCGCGCCCGCAACCCGCCGAACACGGCGTCGAGTGCCGCGACGACGGCGATCGGCAGGTAGGGCTCGAGCCAGTTCGGCACGGTGGGGCGCAGGATCAGCCCGACGACGATGCCGACGATCAGTGCCAGTCCGGCGATCATCGGCCACCTCGGCGACTCGGGCTCGGTTTCGCTGTGGCGTGCCGCAGGGTCACCACGGACCCTGCCGGCAAGCTGAGCTTGTCGTTCCCGGTGAAGGAGAAACCGATGCCCTTCACGCCGATGAGTGTCTGGTACCGGCTCGCCACCGGGCTCTGTGCAAACTCTGTGGACAGGTCGTCGGAGGCACCGATCGCCTGGATGCGGTAGGGCGAGGAGATCGGCCGGAAGTCGACGAGGACGGCCTGGCCGGCGAAGCGGATCGCGCTGGTCGGGGTGAGGCGGACGCCGTTCACCGCGACCGCCTCGGCGCCGTCGCGCCACAGCTCGTTGACCACACTGCGCACGTCACGGTCGGTGAGGATATTCGTCGCGGTGATCGGTTCGGTGCCACCACGCCCGGCGACGGTGCTCGGTGTTGCGGCCTCGGGTTCGCGCAGGGTCACGGTGATACCGGGTCCCCGGACCGGCAACTGGCCGGAGACGAGCTGTGCGCGCCGCGCCCGCTCGGCCAGCGAGCCGGACTGCGGTAGTGCGGCGTCCCGCACAGCGGCGACGCTGCGTTCGAGGCGGTCGACGCGTCCCGCGAGATCGTCCGCCGCGCGCTCGGCGGTATGGACGCGGCTGACCAGGCCCTTGCGGACCTTCGCCGCCTCGGGGGCGCCGCGATTGGCGTGGACGTAACCCACGACTGCCACGAACCCGATCAGCAGGCAGCCGAACGCTGTCAGCGGGCGCTCGAACCACGGTCGCGGAGTGTCGGCGCCGTGCCGCTCGGCGGCCGCACGGTATCCCGGGTCGAGGGTGTTCGTGACGAGGTCGGTGAGCAGCGCCGTCGTCGCGAAGTGGCGTGCTTCGGTGACCTCTGCGCTGCTGTCGTCCTCGCTCACGGACGTACCGGCCGCATCGGACTGCGCAGCAGACCGATGCTCTGCTGCAGGTACACGATGCCCGACCACAGGTACAGTGCGGTCCCCCAGATCGTGAACCCCCAGCCAACCGGCCGCGCGAGATCCGGCACGACGCCGTGATACGTGCCGATCAGCAGCAGCGGGAACGCGTAGAGCAGGCAGAACGTAGCGGCTTTGCCGAGGTAGTGAACCGACGGCGGCCCGTAGCCGGCACGGCGCAGCAGCGGCAGGACCAACGCGAGCACGGCGTCCCGGCCGACGATGACGATCGCCAACCAGAGCGGGATCACGTGGCGCAGCACCAGCCCGACGAGCGTCGCCACGATGTAGAGCCGGTCGGCGAGCGGGTCGAGCAGGGCGCCGAATGCGCTCATCTGATTCAGCTTGCGCGCGAGTACGCCGTCGAGCCAGTCGGTGAAGCCCGAGATCATCAACACGATCAGCGCCCACGCGTCGGCATGGGGTCCGAGCAGCAACCACAGGAACAGCGGCACGCCCATTAGGCGCAGGACGCTCAACGCGTTGGGGATCGTCCACAGCCGGTCGGTCGTACCGGGCAACGAGTCAGCCGGAGCGCTCACCCGTCCTCCTGCCGATCCGTCGTTCCGTTCGACATTTGTCGGGACGACAGGATTTGAACCTGCGACCCCCTGACCCCCAGTCAGGTGCGCTACCAAGCTGCGCCACGTCCCGATGCTGGGCAAACCTTACCCGGCAGGTGCACCAGCCGGGCGCACCCGTGCGGCGCGACAGGTCAGCGCTTTCGCCGTTCGCGCACCTTCACCGAGATCTCGATCGGCGTGCCGGTGAACTCGAAGTCCTCGCGCAACCGGCGTTCGATGAAGCGGCGGTAGCCGGCCTCGAGGAAGCCGGTGGTGAACAGGACGAAGCGCGGCGGACGGGTGTCGGCCTGCGTCGCGAACAGCACTCGCGGCGCCTTGCCACCGCGCGGTGGCGGGGGCGTCTGCGCGACGACCTCGGTGAGCCACGAATTCAGCTGCCCGGTGCTGATACGCGCGTCCCACGAGTCAAGGGCCGTGCGCAGCGCGTTCGCGAGCTTGTCGACGGCGCGTCCGGTGCGCGCCGAGATGTTCACCCGCGGGGCCCAGGCGACGCGGGCCAGGTCGCGGTCGACCTCCCTGGTCAGCTGGTCGCGGCGGTCGTCGTCGACGAGGTCCCACTTGTTGAAGACGATGACCAGCGCTCGGCCGGCGTCGGTGACCTCAGCGATCACCCGCTGGTCCTGCTCGGAGAGCCGATCCGACGCGTCGAGCAGCACGATCGCCACTTCGGCGGATTCGATGGCCGCCGCAGTGCGCAGGCTCGCGTAGTACTCCATCCCGCTGGCCTGGTGCACGCGCCGGCGCAGCCCGGCAGTGTCGACGAAGCGCCAGGTGTCGCCGCCGAGCTGGACGAGGCTGTCGACGGGGTCGATGGTCGTGCCCGGCACCGCGTCCACCACGGATCGGTCCTCGCCGGTGAGCCGGTTCAGCAGGCTGGACTTGCCGACGTTCGGCCGGCCGACCAGCGCGACCCGGCGTGGCCCCCCTTCGACGTCGGCGTCCATGGGCGCGTCGGGCAGGTTGTCGAGCACGGCGTCGAGCAGGTCACCGCTGCCGCGCCCGTGCAGGCCGCTGACCGGATGCGGCTCGCCGAGCCCGAGTGACCAGAGTTCGGCGGTGTCGGCTTCCAGACGCTCGTCGTCGACCTTCGTGACCGCCAGGATCACCGGCCGGTCACCGCGGCGCAGGGTGCGAGCCACGACGAGATCCGTCTCTGTGGCCCCGGTGCGTGCGTCGACCACGAAGACGACGAGGTCGGCGGTGGACACGGCACGTTCGGCCTGCGCGGACACCATTGCCTGCAGTCCACGGGCCTCCGGCTCCCACCCGCCGGTGTCGACGAGGGTGAAACGCCGCCCGTTCCACAACGCGTCGTATGCGATGCGATCCCGGGTGACGCCAGGAATGTCCTGCACGACGGCCTCACGTCGTCCGAGGATGCGATTGACTAGCGTCGACTTGCCGACGTTCGGGCGGCCCACGACAGCGACGACGGGTGCGCTCGCCGCACCCGGTGCCTCGCTCATCACCGGGCGGCGAGTTCGACGAGCCGCGTCACCACCTGGTCGATGTCGAGTTCGGTGGTGTCGAGCTCTATGGCATCCGCCGACTGGGTCAGCGGGCTGGCGGCGCGGGTGCTGTCCAGGCCGTCGCGTCGGGCGATGTCGGCGGCCACGGCGTCGACATCCCCACCGAGTTCACCGGCGCGCCGCTGGGCGCGGGCCTGCGCCGAGGCGGTGAGGTACACCTTCGGCTGCGCCGTCGGCCACACGACCGACCCGATGTCGCGACCTTCGACGACGATGCCGCCGCCCTCGATCAGCTCGCGCTGTGCGGCCACCAGCAGTGCCCGCACCGCCGGCACCGCTGACACCGCGCTGACCGCGGCGGTCGTCTCGGCCGCGCGGATGTCCTCGTCGACCGCAACGCCGTCCAGCATGATCGAGACGTTGCGGGGATCGGTGGAGATCTCGATGCGGACGGCCTCGACGACCTCGGTGATGGAGACCGTGTCGGCCAGTTCGACGCCACCTCGCAGCACCGCCACCGTCGCCGCACGGTACATCGCACCGGTGTCGAGGTAGCGGGCGTCGAGCTGGGTGGCCAGGCGTCGGGCGACGGTCGACTTGCCGGTGCCCGAAGGGCCGTCCAGCGCGATGACGCCGGTGAACGGTGCTGCAGAACTCACGGCGTCGAGGCTACTGGGGGCGGCGTTACTGGGGCAGGTCGGTGCGCAGCGCCGCAGCACCACGCAGGTAAACGTGCCTGATCTGCGCCCGCGAGCGCGAGGTGTCCACATGGGCCATCAAGCGCAGCACCCTCGGCATCGCGCCGGGCACCGCGATCTCGGTGGTGCACAGCAGCGGGACGTCGGTCAGTCCCATCAGGCGCGCGGCGTAGGCGGGGAAGTCGGCGGTGAGGTCCGGGGTGGCGGTGAAGACGATGCTGATCAGATCGGCCGGGTCGAGCTCGTTACGCGCCAGCACGGCGCGTACGAGCTCCGAGGTGCCCTGCAGGATCTCGTCGCGGTGATCGCGGTCGACCTGGATCGCGCCCCGTACCGCCCGCACCGCCATGCCGGCCAGCCTAGGACGGCGCGGATTCCGCCGCCGGCCGGCTCAGGAGGCGGGCGCTGATTCGGCGAGCCGGTGCAGTTGTGCCAGCTCGGCGCGGGTGAGCGGGCGCAGCGTGCCCACCCGCTGTCCACCGAGGTGCACCGGTCCCATGCGGGTACGGACCAGGCGCGACACCGGATGGCCGACCTCCGCGAGCAGCCGCCGCACGATGTGCTTGCGTCCCTCGTGCAGGCTCACCTCGACGATGGCCTGCTGGCCCTGCGTCTGCACGACCCGGAAGCTGTCGACGGCGGCCGGGCCGTCCTCCAGCGTGACGCCGGCCTTCAGCCGCCGGCCGACGTCGCGGGCCAGCGGCCCGGGCACCGTCGCGAGGTAGGTCTTGTCCACGCCGAAGGACGGATGCATCAGCCTGTGCGCCAGCTCGCCGTCGTTGGTCAGCAGCAGCAGTCCCTCGCTGTCGGCGTCGAGTCGCCCGACGTGAAACAGCCGCTCGGGCCGATCATCGAGCAGATCGCTGATCGTGCGCCTGCCCCGGTCGTCGCTCATCGCGCTGAGCACGCCGCGCGGTTTGTTCAGCGCCAGGTAGACGAGGTCGTCGCGCACCACGACGCGGTCGCCGTCGACGTGGATCACCGCGGTGTCCGGATCGACGCGGGCGCCCAGCTCGGCGCGCGCCCCGTCGACGGTGACGCGGCCCGCGGCTATCAGCTCCTCACACGCCCGGCGCGAGCCGAGACCCGCCCCGGCCAATACTTTTTGCAGCCGGATGCCGTCGTCGGAAGTCGGCATTCAGAGCTCGTCGGCGGGGATGCCGTCGATGCCGTCCAGGTCGAGGCCTTCGACCTCGGGCAGCAACGGTGCCAGGGACGGTAACCCGTCCAGCGACTCCAGCCCCATCCGCTCCAGGAACAGCTCGCTGGTGCGGAACAGGCCGGCGCCGGTCTCCGGGTCGGTGCCCACCTCGACGATCAGCCCGCGGGCGAGCAGCGTGCGCACGACACCGTCGACGTTGACGCCGCGGATCGCCGAGACGCGCGCGCGGGTGACCGGCTGCCGGTAGGCCACCACGGCCAGGGTCTCCAGCGCTGCCTGACTCAGCCGGCTGCGTTGCCCGTCGATCAGGAACTGCTCGACGGCCGCGGCATGTTCGGCACGCGTGTAGATCCGCACGCCCCCCGCGACGTGGCGAAGTTCGACGCCGGCCCCCCGCTGGTCGTAACCGGTACGCAACGCCTCCAGCGCGTCGCCCACGACGTCGCTCGGTTGCTGGAGCGCCACAGCCAGTGCCGCGGTGGTCACCGGTGCCTCGACGACGAACAGGATCGCCTCGAGGGCGCCGGCCAGCTGAGCGGGGTCGATCAACTGCGGCGCCAGCGTCTGCTCGGCCTCGCTCACCTCGGCCTCGCTCATCCGTACTCCTCGTCCGCGTTGCTGTCGGAGGTCTCGGCCTCGCCGCCGGTCCAACGCACCCGTAGCTCGGCGAGCGCGGCGGCCTGCTCGAAGTTCACCTCACCGTCGCTGTAGAGGTCGAGCAGGCCGAGGAAGCGCGCCACCACCTCGATGGTCGTCGTGCAGTCGCTTACCAGCGTGCGGAATGTCGCGGAGCCCATCCGTCGCAGGCGCTCGCGCAGTATGGCCGCGTGTTCCCGGACGCTGACGTGCGGCGCGTGCACGTGGTCGGTCATCACGACCGGTACCGGCTTGGGCACCATCGCGATCGCCGCGATGGCCGCGAAGCGCTGCGGGTCGACGCCGATGAGCACCTCGGGCAGCAACGCGGCGAAGCGGGCTTCCAGCTCGACGGCTCGGCCGTATCTGCGTGACTGCGTGCGGTCCAGCTCGGCGAGGTAGGCGGCGGCCAGTTTGTACGCGCGGTACTGCAGCAGACGGGCGAAGAGCAGGTCGCGCGCCTCGAGCAACGCGAGGTCCTCCTCGTCCTCGACCTCGGCCGCTGGTAGCAGGCGCGCAGTCTTCAGATCGAGAAGCGTGGCCGCCACGACCAGGAACTCGGTGGCCTTGCCGAGGTCCCAGGTCTGCATGGCGGCGAGGTAGCTGATGAACTCGTCGGTCACCTGGGACAGCGCGACCTCGGTGACATCAAGTTGTCGCCGGCTGATCAGGTTCAGCAACAGGTCGAACGGGCCCTCGAAGTTGTCCAGCCGGACGCTGAAGACCTCGGACACGCCGTTCGTGGGGGTCTGCTCGACAAGTTCTGCGATCTCGCCGTCCGCGACGTCGGTCATGTTCGGGCGATGACCTCGCGGGCGAGGTCGCGGTAGGCCTTGGCACCGGACGACGACGACGCCCACGACGTGATCGGCTCCCCCGCCACGGTGGTCTCCGGGAACCGGACGGTGCGCGAGATGACGGTGTCGAAGACTTTCTCGCCGAAGGCCTCGAGCACCCGGGCGTACACCTCGCGCCCGTGCAGCGTGCGGCCGTCGTACATCGTCGCGAGAATGCCGTCGAGGACGAGATCGGGGTTGAGCCGCTGCTGCACCTTGTCGATGGTGTCGACGAGCAGGGCCACGCCGCGCAGGCTGAAGAACTCGCACTCCAGCGGGATGATCACGCCGTGCGACGCGGTGAGCGCGTTGACCGTCAGCAAGCCCAGCGAGGGCTGACAGTCGATCAGGACGTAGTCGTACTCGCCGAGCACCGGCGCCAGCGCCCGGGCGAGCGCCTGTTCGCGGGCTACCTCGGTGACCAGCTGGATCTCGGCCGCCGACAGGTCGATGTTGCTCGGCAGCAGGTCCAGGCCGGGCACCGAGGTCTTGAGCAGGGTCTCGTCGATGCTGATCCCGCGTTCCATCAGCAGGTTGTAGGTGGTGCGTTCGAGCTGGTGCGGCTGCACCCCGAGGCCCACCGATAGCGCACCCTGCGGGTCGAAATCGACCAGCAACACCCGGCGGCCGACCTCCGCCAGCGCTGCGCCCAGGTTGATGGCCGAGGTGGTCTTGCCGACCCCGCCTTTCTGGTTGCACAAAGCGATGACCCGCGCCGGTCCGTGCCTGCGCAGCGGCGGCGGTTCGGGCAGCTCACGCTTGACGCGAGCCTGTGCGGGATCGGCCGGCTTCCGGGGTTCGGCGGCAAACAGCGCGCCCGACTCAGGGACGTTCTCCGGCCCGGTCGAGCTGGTCATGGACGGCGGTGCCCCTCTTGCCTCGATGTCGTCACGGCTGTGTCCGCGTGCCGTGGCCAGACGCTACTCCAGCGACCGCTCGCCGCTGCGCAACTTTCGCGGGCCTGCCGGCCCGCGGGTGTGCCGACGCGTACACCTCACGCAGGGTGTCGACGGTGACCAGTGTGTAGATCTGCGTGGTTGTCACCGAGGCGTGGCCGAGCAGTTCCTGCACGACGCGCACGTCCGCGCCGCCTTCCATGAGATGCGTCGCGAACGAGTGCCGCAGGGTGTGTGGGGACAGCCCGGCGGCCAGCCCGGCACGTTCGGCCGCCGTGCGCAGCGCCACCCACGCGGACTGGCGCGACAGCGTCCCGCCGCGCGAGTTGAGGAACAACCTCGGCGTGCCGGTGCCGCCGCCGGCGAGCGTGGGCCGCGCCTGGACCAGGTACGCCGCCACCGCCTTTGCCGCGAACGAGCCGACCGGCACCCGGCGTTGCTTGCCGCCCTTGCCGGACAGCAGCACCGTGTTGTCGATGAGGTCGAGGTCGTCGACGTCTAGGCCCACCGCTTCGGAGATGCGCGCGCCGGTGCCGTAGAGCAGTTCGAGCAGCGCCCGGTCGCGCAGGGCGAGCGCCGTGCCTGCGTATCCGGCGGCGTCGAGCAACCGTTCGACGTCGTCCAGGCTGATGGCCTTCGGCAGCCGGCGTGGCGGCGCCGCCGGCCGCACGTCCGAGGACACGTCCACCGTCACGAGCCCGTCGCGCAGCGCGAAGCGGTGTAGGCCGCGCACGGCGACGACCGCGCGCGCGGCCGAGGTAGCGGACAGCGGCGGATGGTCGGGGTCGCCGCCGCGCAGGTGGGCGAGAAACTCGCCGACGATTGCGGCATCGATGTCGCGCAGCGATGCGACATCGCGCCCGGCCAGGTAGTCGAGGTAGCGCTCGAGGTCACGCCGGTAGGAGCTCAGGGTGTTGGCCGCGACGCCACGCTCGACGGAAAGGTGGTCGAGGTAGCCGCGCACCACGGCGACGGGGGCGAGAGGAGCGGTGGCGAGACGAGCAGTGGCGAGAGGAGGCATGCGCTCAGCGTCCGGGCCGGGCGGGCCATGGCGCGTCAGCCGGGCGCAGGTCGCGCCAGTTCGTGGCGCGTCCGTGCACCGCGGCGAGGATGCCGGCGGCAGCGGCGGCGTTCGTCATCGCACCCGACAGCACTCGACGGGTTGCCTCACTCAGCGCCTCGCGGGCCGTGGTCAGGGTGAGCTCCTCGTGCTCTGCGGCGAAGGCGTCCGGGCTGCGTCGCAGGCCGCGGGCGAGGTAGATGCGGATCGCCTCGTCGGTCATGCCCGGCGAGGTGTGCAGGTCGACGAGCACATGCCATTGGTCGGCGACCAGCCCGGCTTCCTCGGCCAGTTCGCGTTTGACGGCATCGAGCGCTGACTCACCGTCGACGTCGAGCAGGCCGGCGGGAAGTTCGTCCAGTCGCGCGCCGATGGCCGGCCGGTACTGGTTGACCAGCACGACGTTGCCTGCGTCGTCGAGGGCGACAACGCCGACGGCGCCGGGATGGCCGACGATTTCCCGCTCGGCGATGCTGCCGTCGCTCATCCGTACCTCGTCGACCCGCACCGAGATGATCTTGCCGGTGAACTCGGTGGTCGACCCGACGACGTCGTAGGGCTGGCCCATCAGCCGACTGCCCGGACGGACTGCTCCACCAGCTGTGCACCGGGCCTGACGGCATCGCTGTGCCCATCGGCCTCGCTGTGGCCGCCGGGCTCACCGCGCTCGTCGGGGATCTCGACCGGCAGCCGATCTGCGGCGTTGTACTCGATGGCCGCGCCGACGAACGCGCGGAACATCGGGTGCGCGCGCGTCGGGCGTGACTTCAGCTCCGGGTGGGCCTGGGTTCCTGCGTAGAAGGGGTGGATCTCGCGCGGCAGCTCGACGAACTCGACCAGCCGGCCGTCCGGGGACTCGCCGGAGACCGCCAACCCGGCCTGCTCGAGCTGGTCACGGTAGTCGTTGTTGACCTCGTAGCGGTGCCGGTGCCGCTCCGACACCGAGATCGTCCCGTACGCCCGCGCCACGACCGAGCCCGCAACCAACGTCGCGGGGTAGGCGCCCAGGCGCATCGAGCCACCGAGATCGGCTTCGCCGGCCACGGCCGCCACCTGGCTGGCCATCGTCGCTATCACCGGGTCGGGCGTCTCGGGCGCGAACTCCGCCGAGTTGGCGCCCTCGATGCCGGCGAGGTGGCGTGCGGCCTCGATCACCATGCACTGCAGGCCCAGGCACAGGCCAAGCGCCGGAATCCCCCGCTCCCGTACATGACGCAGCGCACCGACCTTGCCCTCGATGCCGCGAATGCCGAATCCGCCCGGCACGACGATGCCGTCCAGGCCGGCAAGCGCGGCCGCGGCGCCGGCCGGGGTCTCACAAGAGTCGGACGCGACCCACCGGATGTGCACCTTCGCACGGTGGGCGAACCCCCCCGCGCGAAGGGCTTCGACGACCGACAAATACGCGTCGGGCAGGCCGACGTACTTGCCGACCAGGCCCACCGTGACCTCGGCCCTCGGGTGATGGATGCGCTCGAGCAGGTCGCCCCACACGGTCCAGTCGACGTCGCGGAACGGCAGCCCGAGGCGGCGAACCACGTAGGCGTCCAGGCCCTCCGCGTGCAGCACCTTCGGGATCTCGTAGATGCTCGGCGCGTCGACGGCAGCGACCACCGCTTCGGCGTCGACGTCGCACATCAGCGAGATCTTGCGCTTGACGCTCTCGGGCAGCTCGCGATCCGACCGGCAGACCACGGCGTCGGGGCTGATACCGATACTGCGCAGCGCCGCGACGGAGTGCTGGGTCGGCTTGGTCTTCAGCTCGCCGGACGGTGCTAGGTAGGGCACCAGCGAGACATGCAGGAAGAAGCAGTTGTCGCGCCCGACCTCGTGGCGCACCTGGCGGGCGGCCTCCAAGAACGGCAACGACTCGATGTCGCCGACGGTGCCGCCGACCTCGGTGATGACGACGTGTGGCGCAAGGCCGTCCGCGTCGGGCGCAGCCATGGCGTGGATGCGGTCCTTGATCTCGTTCGTGATGTGCGGGATCACCTGGACGGTGTCGCCGAGGTACTCCCCGCGCCGCTCCTTGGCGATCACCGTCGAGTAGACCTGGCCGGTGGTGACGTTGGCCGAGCCCACGAGTTCGGTGTCGAGGAAGCGCTCGTAGTGGCCGATGTCGAGGTCGGTCTCGGCGCCGTCCTCGGTCACGAAGACCTCGCCGTGCTGGAACGGGTTCATCGTCCCCGGGTCGACGTTGAGGTACGGGTCGAGCTTCTGCATCGTGACGCGCAAACCGCGTGCTTTGAGCAGGGACCCGAGGCTGGAGGCGGTGAGGCCTTTACCCAGTGAGGAGGCGACGCCTCCGGTCACGAACAGGTGCTTGGTCGCCCAAGCTTGAGAGGCAGGCGCGCGATCCACGGAAGTTCACGCTAACAGGCGCCGGCGGCGCGCCGTGCACGCTTCACCGCGGCGCGCCGTGCGCATCGCCGGCATCGGCCCCGATATCCGACCCGGCTTCGGCAACGACGTGCGCGTCGAGGATCGTCGTCGTTGCCCGGAACTCCTCGGCGCTGAGCAAGCCGCTGGCATACATCTGCCGGATCAACCGTGCCCGGGAGTAGGAAGTCGGCGCGAACGGCGCCGCGGCACCGACGATCGCGGTCGCGAACTGGCGCGCGGCAACGACCACCGAACCGTCCTGCTGCGAGACCACCAGGTGAGCGCGCTCCTCGCGCGTCGTCCACAGCGGGGTGAGCGTGTCGGAGACCTCCGCGAGCCGGTCCCGGACGAGGGCCGCGACGGCGGCAACAGCCCTGGGCGGCCTCGGCATGTCCATGCTCATCCGCTCCGTCGCGTGCCGGCTATTTCGACGGGGAGGGGAACAGCGCGTCGGCCCCGCCCTCAGTACCGTAATGACCCAGCTGGCCCTTCGCCGCGGCGGACAGCGCGAGAACCGACGACACCTGCCCGAACGCGTTGTCGGCGTTGTCGACCGTCGATACGGCGCCACGCTGTGCGGTAGCGCCGCGGACGCTCGCGACGAGGCCGCCTCGGCTGGCCGAGCCGGCGTCCCCGGCTACGACCACGTGCCCGCCGGCGCGGGCGAGCGCGCCGACGAGGGACACCTCGGTCCCGACGCCGTAGTTCTTCGCCGGCTTGCTGCCGTGTCCGATGACGATCAGCAGGTTGGACGGTGCGACGGTGCTGCCGTCGAGGGTGATCATGTGCAGCGCGGACAGGCTGCCGAGAACCTGGGTGATGTCGGTGCGCTGTCCCTTGCCGAGCAGCACGTAGGACAGCAACGCGCCGCCGAGCTGGCCGGCATCGCTGGTCTCGGGCAACGTGAGGCCGATCGGGTGGGACGGCCCGGTGGCCAGCGAGTTGATGCCGCTGCCCTGCCGCGGGTCGAGGTAGTTCTTCGTGAGCGTCACGACCCCGCCGACCTTGCCGCCGGCAGCGCTCACCTGCCGGGTGACCCCGCTTTGCATGCCGGCCGTAGCGCCCGGTAGCACGACCAGCAGCACGTTCTTCTTCCGCAGGCTGCCGGCCACCAGCTGCGCTCCGTAGGTCGACGCGAATTGCGCGGCGTCATCGACCTTGCCCTGCAGTGCCTTCACCTGGTCGGCCAGGTCGTTGCGCTGCTTCTTGGTGTCGTTGAGCTGGCTACGCAGATCACGGGTGATCGGGCCGCTCAGCGCCGTCGTACCGACGACGATGCCGAGCGCTAGCGCGAGGAAGACCGCGACGATGGAGACGATGTGGTAGCGGAAAGAGATCACGAGAAGTTGTCCTGTAGCCAGTTGACGAGTCTGTTCCAGTCCGAGTGCAAGGACCCCAGATATGTGCGGCCCGCGTCGGAGATCGCGAGCACGGCCACCACGGCGATCAGCGCCGCGATGACGAGCATCAGCAACGCTGCTGCAGAGATGCGGTTGCGGTACAGGTGCGGCACGCTGTTGGCGTCCACGAGCTTGGCGCCGAGCCGCAGGCGCGTCAAGAAGGTCGAGGCCATGCCGGAGCGCCCCCGGTCGAGGAATTCGGTCAGGGTCGCGTGGCTGCCGACCGCAACCACCAGGTCGGCACCGTGTTCGTCGGCCAGCAACAACGCGGCGTCCTCGCTCGTGCCCGACGTCGGGAACAGAACGGTGTGGATGCCGAGATCCTGCACGCGTGCCAGGCCCGGAGCGCGGCCGTCGGGGTAGGCGTGCACGACGATCTCCGCGCCGGTTGCCAGCGCCGCGTCCGAGACTGCGTCCATGTCGCCGACGACGAGGTCCGGTTTCAGACCCGCCTCGAGCAGCGCGTCCGCGCCGCCGTCGACGCCGATGAGAACGGGCTTGTATTCGCGGATGTAGTGCTTGAGCGATTTCAGGTCGCGTTGGTAGTCGTGCCCGCGGACGGCGACGATCACGTGCCGGCCGCGCAGCTTCGTGCGGATCTCGGGGATGCCCTCGCCGTCGATGAGCAGCGCCTGTTCGCGGCTCATGTACTCGGCGGTCGTCATGGCGAACGCCTCGAGCTGCGACGACAATCCTGACTTCGCGTCCAGCATCAGCTTCTCGACGCTTGCCACGTCATGGCGCGTACCGCTGACGAGCTCGGCCTCGCCCGCGTACACCGTGTCGCCGTCCACGCGGATCTTGACGCCTTCCTTGACCGCCGCGAACACCTCCGCCCCGACGTTGTCGAGCAGCAGGATGCCGCTGGACACGATCAGCTGCGGGCCGAGGTTCGGATAGCGCCCGGAGATGCTCGGCTGGGCATTCACGACGGCAGCCGGTTTCGCGGCGACGAGTGCCTGAGCGGAAACCCGGTCGAGGTCGACGTGATCTATGACCGCGATGTCCCCCGGGTGCAGGCGGGTGGCCAGACGCGGTGTTCGGCGGTCGAGCCGAGCGACCCCGCTGACCCCTGGCAGGGCGTCGGGACGCCGCCGCAGCGTTGCGAGCTTCATGTTTGCTCATGTTGCCACTGCGATGCCCTCGATCAGGATCCGCCACGCGGGACGCGATCAGCCTTAGGTGATCTTCGCGGGGAGGGACCAACGGTCTTTCGCGTCGGTTCGGGCCGTGCCTCGCGCCGCTGCGCGGACGCGTCGGCGAGCAACTCTCGGGCATGGTCGCGGGCGGTGCTGGAATCGGAGCCGGCCAGCATGCGCGCGAGCTCGCCTACGCGTTCGTCCTCGGTCACGACCCGCACGTCGCTGGCGGTGACCCCGTCGGCGCCAGGGCCGGCCGGCTTGTCCACTGCGATGTGCCGGTCGGCGAAGGCGGCAACCTGCGCAAGATGGGTGACGACAAGGACCTGCCGCTGGCGGGCGAGTCGCGCGAGCCGCCGGCCCACCTCGATCGCGGCGCGGCCGCCGACGCCGGCGTCCACCTCGTCGAAGACCAGCGTCGGGACGGGGTTCGTCCCGGCGAGGCAGACCTCCAGCGCGAGCATCACCCGCGACAGCTCGCCGCCGGACGCCCCGCGCCCCAGTGGCAGCGCCGGGGAGCCCGGGTGCGCCTGCAATACGAACGTGACGTCGTCGATCCCGTCCGCACTCGCGCCGAACTCGACGCCGTCGATCACTAGCGCAAGGTCGCCGGTGGGTGCCTTGGCGGTGACCGCCACCTGCAACTCGGCGCCCGGCATGGCCAGGCCGGCGAGTTCGGCAGTGACCTCGCGGGTGAGCTGCTGCGCGGCAGCCCTTCGTGCCGCTGAGTTGGCACCCGCCGCAGCGCCCGCGGCGGCGGCCGCCTCGTCGAGGTGGACGCGCAGGGCGGCGATGGCGTCGTCCGAGACATCGATCTCGGCGAGGCGGATGCGCGCGGCGTGCGCCCAGCTGTGCACACCGGCCAGGCCGGCCTGCGGCTCGTCGCTGTACTTGCGCACCAGCGTGCCGAGTTCGGCGCGCCGACGCTCCACCTGCTCCAGGCGGAGCGGATCGGCTTCGAGGTTGTCGGCATACGCGCCGAACTCGGCGCCCAGGTCGGCGGCGAGTGCCGCCAGCTCGGTGAGCCGGTCCGCGAGTGAGTCGAGCTCGGCGTCGGCGGCACGCTGCTGACCGGCGGTGCGGGCGGCGGCAGCGAGCAGTTGCGATACGTCTGCCGCCTGGCCGCCGGGATCGGTGGCGTCGCCGAGCAACGCGTCGTGGGCGGTGCGCGCCGCGTTGGTGAGGGCGTCGGCATGCCCGAGACGTGCCGCGAGCGCGGTGAGCTCGTCGGCCTCGCCGGGTTGCGGTGCCACGGCGTCGATCTCGGCGAGTCCGTGTGCGAGCAGGTCGCTCTCCCGCCGCAGTTCGCTCGCGCGCCCGGTCCGTTCGGCCAGTGCCGCGGCTGCGGCGCGCCATTGCGCGAAGGCGTCTTGGTAGCCGGCCAGGCCGATGCCGGCATAGCGGTCGAGCGCGACTCGCTGGGCGGCCGGGCGCGCCAGGCGCAGCTGGTCGGACTGCCCGTGCACGCTCAGCAGCGAGTCGGCCAGTTCGCTGAGCACCGAGACCGGGGCCGGGGCCCCGCCGACGTACGCGCGGGAGCGGCCGCTCGCACTGACCACGCGGCGCAGGACGAGCTCGTCGTCGTCCAGCTCACCACCGGCGTCACGTACCCGGCCCGCCGCGGGCGATTGCGCGCCGATGGCCAGGCGCCCGTCGACGCCGGCATGCTCGGCTCCGGTGCGCACGCGTGCCACGTCCGCCCGCCCGCCGAACAGCAGCAGCAGGCCGGTGACGACCATGGTCTTGCCCGCGCCGGTCTCCCCCGTGACTACGGTCAGCCCGGGCCCGAGGGGTAAGACCGCGTCGTCGATGACGCCGAGCCCTCGGATTCGCAGCTCGTCAAGCACTCCGGCAGGCTATCCGCCGCGGCGGGGGCGACGGCCCGCTCGGGGCGCCCCCGTGCGCGTCACTCGTCGTGGTCGCCCGGCGGCGGGGACGCCTCGCGCAGGCTGCGTACCGGTAGCTGGAACTTCGACACGAGCCGGTCGGTGAAACCCACGGTCCCCAGCCGGACGACCTTCACCGGCAGCTCGCCGCGGCGCATCCGCACGCGGGCTCCGGCCGGCACCACGATCGAACGGCGACCGTCGCAGCTGAGGACCGCCTCGTGCTCGGCGCTGACCAGGTCGACGTCGACGACCGACGTCGGGGCCACGATGATCGGGCGGGCGAACAGCGCGTGCGCGGCGTTCGGCACGACCAGCAGTGCGTCGACATCCGGCCAGATGATCGGGCCGCCGGTCGAGAACGCGTAGGCCGTTGACCCGGTGGGGGTCGAGCAGATCAGCCCGTCGCAGCCGAAACGCAGCAGCGGACGCTCGTCGACGGCGACGGCGATCTCCAGCATCCGCTCGCGGTTCGTGCGCTCCAACGAAGCCTCGTTCAGCGCCCACGCTCGGGTCGCCACAGCGCCGTCGAGCAGGACGTCGGCGTCGACGGTGACCCGCTCCTCGACGGTGTACGTGCCGTTGACCACGGCGTCGACGGCGTCGTCGAGGTCGCGCGGGTCGGCCTCGGCCAGGAACCCGACGTGCCCGAGATTCACCCCGAGCATCGGGACACCCGCCGGTCGGGCCAGCTCGGCCGCGCGCAGGAAGGTGCCGTCCCCGCCGAGCGCGAGCACCAGTTCGCAATCACGGGCGGCTTCGCTGGCTTCGAACACCCGGACAGCCTCCGTGCCGCAATCGCGTGCTTCGGCGGCGAGCATCCGGACCTCGAAGTCGGCCTCGCGGAGCTGGTCGATCGTCTGGTTCGCGAGCGTGACGATCTGTCGCCGCGAGGCATGTGCGACCAACAGCACCGACCTCATCGCGTACCTCCTTGGCTGTCCATGACGATCTCGCGGATCTCGTCGTCGGTAAGCACCGGCGGATCACCCGTGCGACGCAACCACAGGAAGAATTCCACGTTCCCGGAAGGACCGGGCAGCCGGCTGGCCGTGGCTCCGCGCGGCGCCCAGCCGAGGCGAGCCGCCTCACCCGCCACGCGTACGACCGCATCGGCCCGATGTGCCCGGTCGCGGACGACGCCGCCGGCGCCCAGGCGCTCGCGGCCGACCTCGAACTGCGGTTTGACCATCGGCAACAGGTCGCCCGCGGGCTCCGTGCACGCGCTCAGTGCCGGAAGCACGATCGGCAGCGAGATGAACGACAGGTCGGCGACCGTGAGCTCGGCCGGGCCGCCGATGTCCTGCGGTGTCAAGGCGCGGACGTTCGTGCGGTCGTGGATCTCGACGCGAGCATCGGTCTGCAGCCGCCACGCCAGCTGGCCGTATCCGACGTCAACCGCCACCACGTGCGCCGCGCCGGCACGTAGCAGCACGTCGGTGAAGCCACCGGTGGACGCCCCGGCGTCCAGACACCGCTTGCCGACCACGCTGATCGACGGGAATGCATCCAGTGCGCCGGACAGCTTGTGGCCGCCGCGCGAGACATATTCCGGGTCGGCCGCGTCGGTGCGCACCCGTACCGACGCGTCGGCCCCGACGCCCGTGGCAGGTTTCGTGGCTGCCACGCCGTGCACCTCCACCCGCCCTGCCGCGATGAGATCGCTGGCGTGCTCGCGGGATCGCGCGAGCCCGCGCCGGACGAGCTCGACGTCCAGGCGCGAGACTCGTCCAGACACGGTGGCGGTCGGGGCTGTGATCGAGGTCGAGCGCTCAGGCGCCGTCGATGTCGGCGAGTGCCGAGCGGAGCTCGCCGTGGATGCGCTCGTAAACGGCAACATGCTCGGCCGGCGGCCGCTCACGCAGCCCGTCCAGCTCGGCAGAGGCCACCGTCACCGCCGGCACGCCAGGATCAGGCATCACCTCGTCGGAGCCGATATCCGCAGCTGACACGCTCACCTCCTGCTCGTCGCCGGGGAGGCCGCTCTGCCGCCCGAGTCGAACCGTACCTGCCCGCGCCTCTGCGATAGCGTCGGCGGCCGGGGCATCGACGACGGAGGATTCGTGGCAACTCTCGAGGAGTGCGAGAAGGCCATGCGCTCGCTCGCCGACAAGATGGCGGCCAATGACCCGTCTCGTCGCAAGGTCGCCCTGGACCGCAGCCTGTCCTGCACGCTGCGCGATCTCGACGCGACCTTCGGCGGTGAGCTGAAGTCTGGACTGCTCACCGACATCCGCGAACTCGACGCAGCGAGGGGCACCCCACCGGCCGAGATCCGTCTCGACATGACCAGCGACGACCTTCTCGCGCTGGTAGACGGCCGGCTCAACGTCGCGTCCGCATGGGCAACTGGACGCATCAAGATCGACGCCCGCAAGATGGACCTGTTGCGTCTGCGGTCCATATTCTGACGCAGATCACGCTGTCCGACCGATCATGAACTGAGCCCGAGCCGTTCCACCATCGCCGCAGCCGCGTCGTCGCCGTCTGCCGCCTGGACCGAGGCCGGCCCGCTGGAGCCAGCGTCTTCGTTGTCTGGGACGCCTTCGTTCGTAGTGTCGGCATGCTCCCACTGGGCGGCGCACAGCGCCCGAACCGCGTCGAGCGCGTCGGCGTCCCAGGTGCTTGGCTGTCGCGAGCCGTCAGTGTCCGTTTCTGTGTCCGCATTCGCGTCAGTGTCAGTTTCGGCCTCGGCCTCGGCCTCGGCGTCGGCGTCGGCGTCGATGCGGGACAGCACCAGCGTGTGTGGCCGAGCTGTCACCTCCCAGTGGCCGCAGCGTGCCGCGCCGTCGCTGATGTCGGGTTCCGGGTGTGCGTCGAGTAGCCCAGCGACATCTGCTGCAATGTATGTCGGGCGCAACGCGGCGGGTGCTGCGAGAAGCTCGAGCACGGTCGTGACGCCGGAGAACACCAGCAGGCTCGGGCACCCCACCGCGTTGGCGCCTTCGATGTCCGTGTCGAGGCGGTCCCCGACCACAATGGGATGCTGTGCTCTCGATCGCAGAACCGACTCTCGGTGCATCGTCGGATCGGGTTTTCCGGTGGCGACCGGCTCGCGCCGTGTCGCGTGCCGCAACGCCGCGACCAACGAGCCATTGCCCGGCAACGGGCCACGCGAGGACGGCACCGTCGGGTCGAGGTTGGTCGCGACCCACACCACGCCGCGGTTGATGGCGATCGCACCCTCGGCGAGCAGGCGCCAATTCATCTCCGGTGAGTAGCCCTGCACGACCGCATCGACCTGCCCCTCCGCGGTAGCTACCGGCACGAGCCCACGCTCGCGCAGGGCTTCCTCGAGCCCCGTCGTGCCGACGACAAGAACGCTGGCCCCCCCGGGCAACCGGTCGGACAGGTAACGCGCGGCCGCCTGCGCCGACGTCACGATCTCGTCGACGCGTGCTGCGATGCCCAGGTCGTTGAGATGGTCGGCCACCGCGTGCGGTGGCCGCGCTGCATTGTTGGTGACGAAAGCGAGGCGCATGTCCTGGTCTCGTGCAGCCGCAAGGGCGCTCGCAGCACCGGGCACCGCATCGGCGCCGAGATAGATGACGCCGTCGAGATCCAGCAACGCGACATCGTGGTCCTGAGTCAGCGGCCCCGCCGAGCCGCGCA
>JAABUT010000673.1_pt1 | contig 49833 bp, 51 predicted proteins | sample 5559281 | NCBI WGS metagenome assembly JAABUT01 (sample SAMN10711880, study PRJNA513359) | rock metagenome | isolation source: Antarctica rocks | place: Antarctica: Victoria Land, Ricker Hills nord | collected 2016-01-04
GTACAGCTTCCGACCGCCACCACGGCGAGCGCTGCCCTGCTCGAGGTAGACGCTGACCTCGCACGACCAGCGGTAGGCGGCGCGGGCCTTGAAGGGGCCGCCGTAGGCGTAGCCCACCACTCGGCCGTCCTGCTCGAGCACCAGCCAGGCGTGGTCACGCAGGGCTTTGGTGATGCGCTCGGACATCTCCGACCGGGTAGGTGGGTCGGTCTCGAAGGTGGCCGCAGTGCCGGTGACGTAAGGGGCGTAGATCGCTGCGCATGCTGCAGCGTCGGCCGGTGTGGCGTCGCGTACCCGTCTGCCGTCCTGACCCCCCACGGCTCCGACACTAGCCAGCCACCTGGGCCGAGAAGGCTGCGCCCGGTCGGTCGTCGCTCAACCCGGCTCTACATCCTGATCACGCATCGTCGCAAGCGGAACGGCCCGCCCCACGTGACGCCTGAACGTGGATTGTGGTGATGTTGGGCGCGGGCCGAGCGTGCAAGATCGCCACTTCTGGCGCCTGGCCCGGCCCAAGGTGACGGCTGGGCCCGATTGTGGCGATCCTGGAGCCGAGGCCAGCGCGCAAGATCGCCACTTCCGAGGCTCAGAGACGACGAGAATGGCAGCTTTCGGGTACGGACCCGACAGCACTGCCCCGAGCCAAGCCCCGAACGAGCTTCCCCGCTGGAGACCCGACCCGTCCGCGCATCCGGGCTGTTCCCACCAGATGAGTCGATGCGGTCCTGACGACGCTAGCTCCGCCGGGGCAGCAGGACTGACCGCGCGTCTGGAGCCCTGAGGCAGGCAGAGCTGTTACGGCTTGGTGGCGACGAATCTGACCACGAGACCGCCGACGCCGCGCCTCGTGCGTACGCCGGTCAGGTGCAGGCGATCGAGCTCGGCCTGCAGCTGGGCAGGTCGCAGCAGTCTCGTCTCGTGCCCCTCGCCGAAGTGCATCATCCGCATCACAGCGGTGTCCAACAGGTCGTAGCCGATCAGGAGGCCCCCAGGGCGCAGGACCCGCACAACCTCGCTCAAGGCCGCCTCCCAGGCGACCGTGTGATGAAGCATCGCCGCAGACAGCACGAAGTCGAAGCGGTCCTCGCCGAACGGCAGGTCGGTGGCGTCGGCCCGCTCGACCCGGGCGCGGTCCTTGAAGCGAGCCAGGGTCTGCTGCGCGGCGCGGACCATGTCGGTGTCGTAGTCGGTGGCGATCATCCGAGTTCTCGGGAACGCTTGGAGAAGCTGGGCCGTCATCGCACCGCTGCCGGCGCCGATCTCCAGGCCCTCACCGTCCGGCTGCTGGCGTTGCAACACCCACGGAACGACGAGCCGACGAGCTGCCAGACGGTAGAGGCGGCTCGTGGTGAGCGCCTTCGCCGTGGCCGGCATCTCAGGCACCATCGGAGTCTGACATGTCGGCAGCGCGCCGGCACGTGCCGTCGCACACCTCGCTCAGGAAGGACGACGACATGCAGGCGTTCGATCCCACGACCAGCTTCGGACACGACGAGTCGATGCGCTACGACACCGTCGACACCCGAGGCGATGAGGATCAGACCGTCGACTTCCTCGCCCGGCTCGCCGGCCAAGGGCACGCACTGGAGCTCGCCGTGGGCACGGGACGGATCGCCTTGCCGCTGAGGGCCGCCGGCGTACCGGTGGACGGCATCGAGATGTCCCGGCACATGGTCGACCGGATGCGCGAGAAGCCCGGCGCAAACGACGTCGAGGTGGCCGTCGGCGACATGTCGCGAGTCAGCACCGGGCGCACCTACGGGCTGGTCTACCTGGTGTACAACACGATCGGCAACCTGCTCACCCAGGACGACCAGGTCCGGTGCTTCGAGAACGCCGCCCGCCACCTGACCGACGGCGGCGTGTTCGTCCTGGAGTGCCGGGTGCCGACGACTCCCTCACGACCGGGCCACCAGTTCGTCGACGCCGAGGTCGTCGGCGTGGACCACGTCGTACTGGACGTCTGCCGCTACGACCCCGTGTCGCAGGTCCTCGACGAGAGCCACGTCCAGATCGGCTCCGACGGCATCGTCGTTCGCCCAATCCGGCTCCGCTTGGCGCACCCGCCGGAGTTCGACCTCATGGCACGCGTCGCGGGCCTTCGACTGCGGGACCGGTGGGGAGGGTGGGACGGAGAACCCTTCACCGCCACCAGCTGGCGCCACGTCAGCGTCTACGAGCGAGCGATGGCATGACCTGCATGCCTCACTTGCCATGCAGAACCCAAGAGTTCCGAGTTGCCGTCATCGCTGTAACCGGCCCGGTCCAAGGGCTGCTACGGAACGCCAGCGAGCCCGATCAACGTCCCCTCCGGGTCCCTGAAGTGCGCAACGACAAGGCCGCCCGGCGACCTCGCAGGGCCCATGACTCGGGTTCCGCCGAGCTCCCCGGCACGCTCGAGGGCGTCCTCGACCTGGGGGACGCCCACATAGAGCACCGCGTGACTTGCATAGCCGACGCCACCGCCGACGCCACCGCGAATCCCGGTCCCGTCCTCTGCGGAGATCAGATCCAGGAAGCCGTAGTCGTCCTGATCCGAGACCTCCGCGGCGACCGGCGAGGGCGTGTCGAACGTCCAGCCGAACAGGCCGGCGTAGTACTCCCGTAGCCGGGCGGGATCCTGACCGATGATGTCGAAGTGCACAACCGGTTGAGGCACAGAGTCACCTTCTCGTGTTCACCAAGGGCACCTGAGTCAGGTCGCCGGGACGCCCATCCAACCGAAGGTCGAGGACAGGGGCCGGCCGACCTTGATGTGTCGGCGGCGGCCCTCACGTAAGGCCGGCGAGCAGCGGTCCGGCGAGGCCGGCCACGACGGGCACCACGCCGAGCAGCACGAAGGCCGGCAAAAAGCACAGCCCGAGGGGCGCCACGGCGAGTACGCCGGCCTGGCGCGCCGCCTGCTCGCCTCTGCCTCGCGCGTCGGCCCGCGCCCGCTCGGCCAGCCGACCCACGGCGGCGGCCACCGGCGCCCCACCGTCCGCTGCCCGGGCGAGGGCCCGCGCGGCCGGTCCCAGCGGGTCGTCCTCGCCGCCGGGCGCGAGCAGCATCCAGGCCTCCGTGGGCGGCGAGCCGACGGCGAGGGCGGCCGCGACGGCGGCCAGCCGCTCGCCGCAGAGACCGGGCACGGCCGCGGCCACGGCGCGAGCGGCGGAGGGCAGCGCGGCGCCACCGACGAGGCAGGCCGCGAGCAGGTCCAGCGCCAGCGGAAGGTCGGCGACCAGCTGCCGTCGGCGGGACCGCTCGGCCTCCGGCTCGAGCCGGGCGAGCAGACGCGGTCCGGCCACGGCGACGCACGCACCTACGCCAAGACCGACGGCTCCGCCTACCAGCAGGGCCAGGGCGCCTCCGGCCAGCAGGCAGGCCAGCTGCGATCTCGACGGGAGCGCCGTACGGGCGGGAGGGCGGCCGGCTGGGACGCGTGGCCTGGCGGCACCGAACCGCAGCCGCCGACGTAGTAGCCGCCCGCGACCCGGCGAACGGCCGGCACGTCGTACTGACGGCTCCCTGCCGAGGACCGTCGCGGGGCGGGTGGTCGGCCGCAGGCCCGTCAACCTCGCGGTCGCGTCGATCCCGGCCGGGGCGCAGGCCACGGCAGCCGCGCAGGCGGCGAGCAGGACGGCGAGCAGGGCAGCCACCTCAGGCCGCCCGGGCGGCGCGGGCGACCAGCCGCTGGGTCCACAGCAGGCCCAGGCCGTCCAGGGTGACGCCCACCAGCAGACAGACCAGCCCCAGCGGCGTGTGCAGCAGGACGTGAAGCGGCGAGGCACCGAGCCCGGCGGCGAGCAGCAGCCCGGCGAGCGGCAGCAGGGCGAGCAGGGCGGCGGTCGCCCGCGGACCGGCCAGCTCCGCCGCGACCGCGCGACGACGGTCGGCCTCGCTCCGCAGCCCCTCGCCCAGCCGTTCTACGGCCGCTGCCAGCCCGCTCCCCGCCCCCGAGCAGACCAGCCAGCAGGCCGCGAGGCCGCGCAGCACCTCGGGAACCGCCGACGGCGGCGCGACCAGAGCCGCCGGCACGTCCCCACCGAGCCGGGCGCTGCCGGCCGCGGCTGACAGCGCTCTGCGCATCGGCCCGGCGGCCACCTGCGCGGCGAACGCCAGCGCGTCGGCCGGCGACCGGCCGGCCCGCAGCTCGGAGGCGAGCACGACGCAGGCCTCGTCGGCCCGGGAACGCTCCGAGCGGTCGGCCTCGGTGCGGCGCCGTCGGCCGCGCACCGAGGTGGCGGCAGCGGCTCCGGCGACGGCCAGGACGGCCACACCGAACCCGCCCAGCAGCCCGCCGACGGCGCCAGCGAGCAGCAGCAGCACAGCCGAGGCGGAGCGCGAGCCGGACCAGACCCCGACGGCCCGCAGCCGACCGGCCGCGGGCGAGGGCCGCGGGACAGCGGGTGGAGCAGGTCCCCCGCCCAGACCCCGCAGTCGCAGCGGTGCCGGCCGGGGCAGGCCGACCGCCACAGCAGCGGCAGCGCCTGCGAGCGCGGCTGGTAGGAGGATGCTCATCGGCGCCGGACTGCCGAGCGGGGTCGCGTCATGCGCCCAGGAGCGTGTCGAGCCCGGGCCACCGAGGTCCCCGTGCCCCTGCCTCCGCCGCCCCGTCCCAGCTCCACGCCGTGACGGCCTCGACGAGGCCGTCGCCGCCGCGCACGAGCGCGCACACCTCCGCCACCCGGCGTCGTCCGTCCCGCCCGCGCACCAGGTGGACCGCGACCCGCAACCCCGACGCCAGCTGGCTGTGCAGCGCCGCCCGGTCCAGCCCGGCGACCGCCGCCAGCGCCTCCAGCCGGGCCGGCACGTCCACCGCGCCGTTGGCGTGCAGCGTGCCGCAGCCACCCTCATGGCCGGTGTTCAGGGCGGACAGCAGGTCGACGACCTCGGCGCCGCGGACCTCGCCGACGACGAGCCGGTCCGGGCGCATCCGCAGCGCCTGCCGCACGAGGTCGCGCAGCGTCACCTCACCCGCCCCCTCCAGGTTGGGGGGCCGTGCCTCCAGCCGTACGACGTGCGGGTGCTCCGGGCTCAGCTCGCCGGCGTCCTCCACCAGCAGCACCCGGTCGCCTGGGTCGACGAGCGACAGCAGCGCCGACAGCAGGGTGGTCTTACCGGTGCCGGTGCCGCCGGTGACGAGGAACGCGGCACGCGCGGAGACCAGCCGCTGCAGCAGCGCGGCACCGTCGGGGGGCAGCGAACCGGCGTCGACGAGCTCGGCCAGCGTGAAGGCCCGCCGACGCGGCACCCGCAGCGACAGGCAGGTGCCGCCGGGGGCCACCGGCGGCAGCACGGCGTGCAGGCGCACGCCGTCCGGCAGCCTGGCGTCGACCCAGGGCTGCGCGTCGTCGAGCCGGCGGCCGCTGGGAGCGGCGAGCCGCTGCGCGAGACGGCGTACCGCGGCGTCGTCGGCGAAGCGGAGCGGCGTGCGCTCCAGCCCCTCGCCGCGGTCGACCCACACCTCGGCAGGCCCGTTGACCAGCACGTCGGTCACAGCCGGGTCGCGCAGCAGCGGCTCGAGCGGTCCCGCGCCGGCGATCTCACTCTGCAGGGCGCGCAGCACCGCCAGCAGCTCCGCGTCACCGCGCAGAGCGCCACCCTCCTCCCGCAGCGCGGCCGCGACCCGCGCCGGTGTCGGCGCGTCGCCACCGGCCGCCACCCGACGGCGGACCCGCTCGAGCAGCGCTGCATCCAGGCTCACCGCGGTCCCCGGCCGCCACGGTCGGCCTGCATGCGGTCGGTCCTCACGCGGCCCGGCCGAGCGGCACGAGCAGCTCCTCGAGCAGCCCGGTGCACAGCGCGGCGAGCGGGCCGCGGCCGCGGCGCGCGGGAGCCTCGCCGCGCTCGAGCGCCACCGCCAGGTCGGGCTCCTCCCGGAGCCGCCCGGCGAGCGGCAGGCCGAGCGCACGGGCCACGGCACCGGCGTCCAGCCCGGACGGTGCCGGGTCGCGGACCACCAGGCGCAGGTCGCGGCAGAGCAGGCCCGCGGTCGCCGCCACCCGCGCGGCCGCCGCGGCGGCGCGAACCTCGGCCGGCACGACGAGCAGAACCGTCGTGGCCTGGGTGAGGACCGCCCGCGACCCCTCGTCGAGCGCGCGGGGCAGGTCGACCACCACCAGGTCGTTGGCCCGGCGGCCGGCGGCGAGCACGGCCCGCACGGCGTCGGCGGGGATGACCGGCGCCTCGCCACGGTCCCAGGACAGCACCGACAGCTCCCCCATCCGTGGCAGCGCCGAGGCGAGCGCGGCGGCCGGCACGCGGCCCCGGGTGCCACCGAGGTCCGGCCAGCGCAGGCCGCGGTCCTGCTCGCCGCCGAAGACCAGGTCGATGCCGCCGCCGAGCGGGTCGCCGTCGACCAGCATGGCCCTGCGGCCGGTGCGGATCGCGGTGACCGCGAGGGCGCAGGCCAGCGTGGTCGCGCCCGCGCCACCCCGCCCGCCCAGCACAGCCACCAGGGGCCCCTCCGGGCCGGAGCCCTCCGCGGCGTCGGCGAAGGCGTCCACCAGCCAGCTCTCGGCGTCGGGCAGGAACACGACGTGCTCGGCGCCCACCTCGACGGCCAGCTGCCACACGCCGGCGTCGTCGAGGTCGAGGCCGAGCAGAATGACGTCGGAGCGCCGGGGCAGCCGCAGCCGGGCGCACTCGGCGGCCGCGTCGGGGCCGACGAGCACCAGCGGCGCAGTCGACCAGTCCCGCCGCGCCGACCCGGCGTCGGCGGCCACGTCGAGCTCGGCACCGGCCGTCGCCGCGAGGCGGAGCAGCTCGTCCAGGACGTCCGGGTCGGCGGTCACGACGAGCGGTCGCCGGGCAGCGGCCGGCAGCGGCGGGGCCGGCGGGGCGGGTGTGGGCACGGGCGCCTCCTGGGACGAGCGCCAACGGCTGCGGCGCGGAGGGCAGCCTGCGACGCCGGCGTACGACCTGGGAAGGCGGCCGGGACCGAATGTGGACAGCCCGCTGCTGTGGATCCCCCGCTGCTGTGGATCCCGAGCGCTGGGGCGGCAGGGGGCGGACAGCGGACGGCCCCCGCCGGGGGGTGGCGGGGGCCGTCACGCTGGGGTCCGGCTCCGGGGGGGTGAGCCGGACCCGTCCGGGGGCGGTGCCGTGATGCCGCGGCGCCGCTCGTCCTTACCTGACCACTGCCATCTGGGCCAAACGTGTACGTGGGGGTGACGCTCACCTTCCCCGCCCTCTGCTCCCCGCCCTATCGTCGCGACCGTGAGCTCCCCGGGCGCAGCCGCCTTCTTCGACCTGGACAAGACGGTGATCGCCAAGAGCAGCACGCTGGTGTTCGGCCGGCCGTTCTACAGGGGCGGCCTGGTCAACCGCAGGGCGGTCCTCAAGAGCTCGTTCGCCCAGTTCGTCTACCTCCTGCAGGGGGCCGACGAGGACTCGATGGACCGGATGCGCGACTACCTCAAGGCGCTGTGCGCCGGCTGGTCGGTGCAGCAGGTGCACGACATCGTCGCCGAGACGCTGCACGAGCTGATCGACCCGCTGGTGTACGCCGAGGCGGTGGTGCTGTTCGAGGAGCACCGTGCGGCCGGCCGGGACGTGGTGCTGGTGAGCAGCTCCGGCGAGGAGGTGGTCGGGCCGATCGGCGAGATGCTCGGCGTCGACCGGGTCGTCGCGACCCGGATGGTCGTGCGGGAGGGCCGGTACACCGGCGACATCGCCTTCTACGCCTACGGCGAGGGGAAGGCGGTGGCCCTGCGCGAGCTCGCGACCGAGCGGGGCTACGACCTGTCCGCCTGCCACGCCTACAGCGACTCGATGACCGACCTGCCGATGCTCGAGCTCGTCGGGCACCCCACGGTCGTCAACCCGGACCGCACCCTGCGGCGCGCGGCGGCCGAGCGGGGCTGGCCGGTGCGCGAGTTCCAGCGGCCGGTGCGCGTGCGCGGCCGGCTGCCCAGCCCGCCCGGTCCACCCCTGGCGTACGCCGGAGCGGCGATCACCGCCGGCGCCGTCGGCCTGGCCTGGTGGGCGACCCGCCGGCGCGAGTGAAGAACGCCTCTTCCCAACCGGCCCGCGGCGGCGTACAACGGTGTCACGGACCACCGCCTGCGGGCGGACGCAGCTCCCTCCGACGGCGGTCCGTGCACGAGAGCCAGGCACCCACGTGCGACCAGCCGCGAGAGGCACGTCGAACGGGCCGCGAGACCCGCCACGACGATCGGACTGCACGCTTTGGTAACCGGGCTCCCGTGCATGGTGACGGCGGTCTCCCTGCAGGGGGGCCGCCGTCCCGTCGTCCCGGCCCCTTACCCTCAGGCCTGCCGGGCGATGGCCTCGCAGACCGCCACTCCCTCCCGGGCCCCGAGGGCGACCGCCTCGGCGCAGTGGGCCAGCCAGCGCCCCACCCCGCTCGGACCGCCGTGCACGAACGCCCCGGCCGCCTCGGCGTAGTCGTGGTGCAGCTCCGCGTGCCCCACCTCCGGGGCGGAGACGGCCTTCGGGTCCAGGCCGCGGTCAACCAGGACCAGCCGCGCCGCGGCGCGGGCCACCAGCCCGTCGACGGTGCCGAACGGCCGCAACGCCAGCAGCTCGCCGTGCACGACGGCAGCGACCACCACGGCCGGGACCTTCGTCGCGAGCAGCACCCGGAACAGCCCGTCCAGGCGGGCCGAGACCTCCAGCGGGTCGGGCGCCGGGCCCAGCCCGAGGACGTCGTCGTACGGCGCGACGCCGGTGCGCGGACGGCCGAGCCGCTCGGGATCCTCGACCAGGTCGGAGGCCGCGAGCACGTGCAGCCGGGCCAGCGCCTGCCGGGGCGAGTGCCGCCAGGAGGCCAGCACCGGGCCGAGGTCGGCGTGCAGCCGGATCGCCCCGTCCACGGTCGCGGCGCCGCGGGCGTCCTTGCTGGGCAACGCGGTGCCGCTGCCGGCCATCAGCTGCCCGCGCAGCCGTTCGAGCTCGATGCCGGCACCCTCCAGCTCGGCCGACGCGCGCGCCCCCCGCAGCGCCGACTCCGCCGTGACCTCGGCCGAGCGCCGACGCAGCACCCGGTGCGCCAGCAGCCGGTCGACGGCGGCCCGCGCTTCGGCCACCGCGTCGGCGACGCCGGGCAGCTCGAGCAGGGGGGCGAGGGGGTCGGTCACCGGCACGACGCTAGGGCGCACCCGGAGGTGCCGGACGCGGCCTACCCTCCCCGCATGGGGCAGCTGCTGCTCGTCGCCGCGGTGGCGACCGCTGTCGTCGCCGGAGCCCTCGCGCTGCGCGGCCGTCGGGGCGGCAGGGCCTTCGGCACGACCGCCGAGCGGGCCGCGCACGACGCGCTGCACCACGCCTCCCTGGCCGCGCCCGCTCTGCGGCGGGGACTGGTGCCGGCGGCGGCCGAGCGCAGTGCCCGCCATCTGCGGGCGTTGCTCGGCAGCGCCGCGGTCGCGCTGACCGACACCGAACAGCTGCTTGCCTGGGACGGCGCGGGCAGCGAGCACAGCGCCGGTGCCCGCCGGGTCGCGACCGAGGCGCTCGGCACCGGGCGCACCACCATCGTCGACGTCGCCTGCGCCGACCCGGACTGCCCGGTGCGCAGCGCCGTCGTCGCCCCGCTGGTGCTCGACGAGCGGGTCGTCGGCACTCTGACGGCGTACGGCGCCGGCCGCTCCCCCGCACTGGTGCGGGCTGTCGGCGAGGTGGCCCGCTGGGTGCAGGGGCAGCTGGAGCTGGCCGAGCTGGACGCCTCGCGCGGGCGGCTGGCCGAGGCGAAGATGTCCGCTCTGCGGGCGCAGATCAGCCCGCACTTCGTCTACAACGCGCTCACCGCGATCGCGTCGTTCGTGCGTACCGACCCCGAGCGGGCCCGCGAGCTGCTGCTGGACTTCGCCGACTTCACCCGCTACTCCTCGCGCACCCACGGCGAGTTCACGACGCTGGCCGAGGAGCTGCGCTCGATCGACCGCTACCTGCTGCTGGAGCGGGCCCGCTTCGGCGACCGGCTGCAGGTGACCCTGCGGATCGCGCCGGAGGTGCTGCCGGTGTCAGTGCCCTACCTGTGTCTTCAGCCGCTGGTGGAGAACGCCGTGAAGCACGGCCTGGAGCAGGGCCGCGGCGCGGCACACGTGCTGGTCGTCGCCGAGGACTCGGGAGCGGAGTGCCTGATCAGCGTCGAGGACGACGGGCCCGGCAGCGACCCGGAGCTGGTCCGGGCAGTCCTCGCCGGCAACGGCGACAGCGGCTCGATGGGGCTGGGCAACGTCGATGCCCGGCTGCGGGCGGTCTACGGCGACGACCACGGCCTGGTCGTGGAGACGGCGCAGGGCGCGGGCACCAAGGTCAGCCTGCGGGTGCCGAAGTGGCAGGCGGGGGTGCGGGCGTCATGACCGGTCTGCGGGTGCTCGCCGTCGACGACGAGCCGCCGGCCCTGGACGAGCTGGCCTACCTGCTGCGCGCCGACCCTCGGGTAGCGACCGTGGCCACGGCGGCGGACGCCGTGACGGCCCTGCGGGTGCTGGAGGAGGGAGCCGTCGACGCGGTCTTCCTCGACATCAGGATGCCCGCCATGGACGGGCTCGACCTGGCCCGCGTCCTGGCCCGCTTCGCCGTGCCGCCCGCTGTGGTGTTCGTGACGGCGTACGACGACGCGGCCGTGGACGCCTTCGCGCTGCACGCCGTGGACTACCTGCTCAAGCCGCTGCGCCAGGACCGGCTCGGGGAGTCGGTGCGCCGGCTGACCGCCGGCCGCGAGGAGCCTGAGGCGGCGGATGGGCCGGACCCCAGGATCGCCGTCGAGCTCGGTGGCGTCACGACGTTCGTCCCGCTCGCCGAGGTGCGCTTCGCCGAGGCGCACGGCGACTACGCCCGCCTGCACACCGCCTCGGGCAGCCACCTGGTGCGCACGCCCATGGCGGTTCTGGAGGAGCGCTGGTCGGCGGCCGGCTTCGTGCGCGTGCACCGGTCCTACCTCGTGTCGACCGCCCACATCACCCAGCTGCGGGTCGAGCCCGGCGGCGGCCACGTCGTGCAGCTCGGGGCGACGGCGCTGCCGGTCAGCCGGCGGCACAGCCGTGAGCTCAAGGACCGGCTGGTGCGCCGGGCCCGGCGGGAGGCCCAGCCGTGACAGCGCCCACGCCGCCGCCGCGCCGGGTGGTGGTGACGAGCCCGCGCCGCACGGCGGTGCGCCGTACGCCGGGACCACCGACGCTGCAGGCGCTCGACGACCAGGACGTCGTCGGCGTGCTGCTGGTCCGCTCGCTGGTGCGCGCCCAGCTCGTGCTCGCGCTGCGCGTGGCGGCCGTGTTCGGGCTGCTGGCCGGCGGCCTGCCGCTGCTGTTCGCGCTGGTGCCGGCGAGCCGCACCGCCGGCCTGCTCGGGCTGCCGCTGCCCTGGCTGCTGCTCGGCGTGCTCGTCTACCCCGCGCTGCTCGCCGGTGCGTGGACCTACGTGCGGCAGGCCGAGCGCAACGAGCGCGACTTCGTCGAGCTCGTGGACCGGTCATGACCGGCGCCGGAGCCGACGTCGCCGCCGTCATCCTGGTCGTCGTCGTCACCGTCGGCATCGGCGTCTACGGGCTGCGGCTGGCCCGCACCACCAGCGACTTCATGGTCGCCTCACGGGCGGTCTCGCCACTGTGGAACGCCTCCGCCATCAGCGGGGAGTACCTCTCGGCGGCGTCCTTCCTCGGCGTCGCCGGCCTGGTGCTCGTCTACGGCGCGGACATGCTGTGGTACCCCGTCGGCTTCGTCGCGGGCTACCTGGTGCTGCTGCTGCTCGTCGCCGCGCCGCTGCGGCGCTCCGGCGCCTACACCATCCCGGACTTCGCCGAGGTCCGGCTCGGCAGCCAGGCGGTGCGGCGGCTGTGCTCGCTGTTCGTGGTGGCCATCGGCCTGCTCTACCTAGTGCCGCAGCTGCAGGGTGCCGCGCTGACGCTGCGTGCGGCGACGGGGGCGCCGGCCTGGATCGGTGCGGTCCTCGTGGCGGTGGTCGTGGTGGTGAACGTCGCCGGCGGCGGCATGCGCAGCGCGACATTCGTGCAGGCCTTCCAGTACTGGCTCAAGCTGACCGCGCTCGGGGTGCCCGCGATCCTGCTGGTGCTCGCCTGGCAGGGCGACGGGGCGCCGCGGGTCACCGGCCCGGCGGGACCGGTCTTCCGGCAGACAACGGCCGTTCACCTCGACACCGGTGTGCATCTGGAGGTCCGCGAGGTCGTCGACGTACAGGTGCGCGGCGGCCCCGCTCCGGGTCCCCGCACGTTGGCCGCCGGCCCCGCGCGGCTGGAGGGCGGGACGACCGTGCTCTTCCCTGCCGGCGCGGCGGTCCCGCAGGTGGCGGGCACGACCGCCTCCTCCGGCTCGTCCTGGGCCGCGCCCCTGTCGGGGGCCGGTGGCCGCGGGCACCCGCTCTATGCGACGTACGCCCTGGTCCTGGCGACGTTCCTCGGCACGATGGGGCTGCCGCACGTCCTGGTGCGCTTCTACGCCAACCCCGACGGCGGCGCCGCCAGGCGTACGACGCTCGTCGTGATCGGCCTGCTCGGCGTGTTCTACCTGCTGCCGGCCCTCTACGGCTTCCTCGGCCGGCTCTACACGCCGGAGCTGCTGCTCACCGGCGACACCGATGCCGTCGTGCTGACGCTGCCGGCCGCGCTGGTCGGCGGCACGACCGGCCAGCTGCTCGAGGCGCTGCTCGTGGCCGGCGCCTTTGCGGCCTTCCTGTCAACCTCGTCGGGGCTGCTGGTCTCCACCGCAGGGGTGCTCGTGCAGGACGTGCTGGGCGGGTCGGTCCGCGACTTCCGGCGGGCCACGGTGCTGGCCGCCGCCGTCGCGCTGCTGCTCGCCCTGCTCGCGGAAGGGCGGCCGGTCGGGCAGGTCGTGGGGCTCGCCTTCGCGGTGGCCGCCTCGACGTTCTGCCCCCTGCTGGTGCTGGGCATCTGGTGGCGCGGGCTCACCGCCCCCGGTGCCGCGGCGGGGCTTGTCGCCGGCGGCGGCCTGGCCGCGGTCGCCACGCTGGCCACGATCCTCGGACTGGTCGACGGCGGCTGGGCCGAGGTGCTGCTCGCCCAGCCGGCGGCCTGGACGGTGCCGACCGCATTCGCGGTCATGGTCACGGTCTCGCTCGCCACCAGGAGCCGGGTGCCCGCCGACGTCGGCCGCACGATGCTGGCTCTACACGCGCCCGAGCAGCTGGGGCTGGCGACCGCTCGGCGCGTCTGACGGACCGCCCGGCGCACCACGGCCCCGCGCTGCCGCTCCGGGGGTGCCGGCCACGCCACCCGGTCCTTACGGTGACCGCCGTCACACCTCCGGCACCGAGGAGCCGCCTCGTGAGCACACTCGCTCCGCCCGACCCGCCGGTCGACCCCGTCGGCTCCCGCCGCGTGGACGACCCCGGCTTCGAGGCCGTCCAGGCCAGCCCTGAGTTCCAGCAGCTGCGGCGCTCGCTGCGGCGCTTCGCGTTCCCGATGACCGCGGCGTTCCTCAGCTGGTACCTGCTGTTCGTCCTGATGTCGGCGTACGCGCGTGGCTTCATGAGCCACAAGCTGCTCGGCAACATCAACGTGGCCTACGTCTTCGGGCTGCTGCAGTTTGTCTCGACGTTCGTCATCGCCTACGTCTACTCGAGGTACGCCGAGCGCAACCTCGACCCGACCGCGGACCGCATCCGCGCACAGCTGGAAGGGGCAGCCCGGTGAGCGCCACGACGGTCCTCGCGGCCGGGACCCAGGTCACCGGCGGTCAGCGAACCCTGACCATCGCGCTGTTCCTGGCCTTCGTGCTGCTCACCCTGGCCATCACGCTGTGGGCCAGCCGGCAGACCCGCTCGGCCGCCGACTTCTACGCCGGCGGCCGCTCGTTCACCGGCGTGCAGAACGGCGTGGCGATCGGCGGCGACTACATGTCGGCGGCGTCCTTCCTGGGCATCGCCGGGATCATCGCGCTGTCGGGTTACGACGGTTTCCTCTACTCCATCGGCTTTCTCGTCGCCTGGTTGGTCGCGCTGCTGCTCGTCGCCGAGCTGCTGCGCAACAGCGGGAAGTACACGATGGCCGACGCGTTGGCCTTCCGGATGCGCCAGCCCCCCGTGCGGGTGGCCGCCGGCGTCTCCACCATCGTGGTCTCGATCTTCTACCTGCTGGCCCAGATGGTCGGTGCCGGCGCGCTGGTCTCGCTGCTGCTCGGCGTCACGAGCGACACGGCCAAGAACATCACCATCGTCGCCGTCGGCATCCTGATGATCTTCTACGTCGTCGTCGGCGGCATGAAGGGCACCACCTGGGTGCAGATCGTCAAGGCCGTCATGCTCATGACCGGCACCACGATCGTGACGATCCTGGTGATGGCGAAGTTCAGCTTCAACCTCAGCGACCTGCTCGGCACCGCCGCCGAGAAGAGCGGCAAGGGACAGAAGTTCCTCGAGCCGGGGCTGAAGTACGGCACCGACAAGCAGGGGCTCAACGGCAAGCTCGACCTGATCAGCCTCGGCGTCGCTCTCGTGCTCGGGACCGCCGGGCTGCCGCACATCCTCACCCGCTTCTACACGGTGCCGGACGCCAAGGCCGCCCGGAAGTCCGTCCTGTGGGCGATCGGCATCATCGGCAGCTTCTACCTGATGACCATCGCGCTGGGCTTCGGCGCCGCCGCGCTCGTCGGCAGCGCGACCATCGCCAAGGAGAACCCCGCCGGCAACACGGCCGCGCTCTCGCTGGCCAAGGCGATCGGCGACGACGTCTTCGGCCCGACCGGCGGCACGATCCTGCTCGCCGTCATCGCCGCCGTCGCGTTCGCCACCATCCTGGCGGTGGTAGCCGGCCTGACCCTGGCCAGCTCAGCCTCCTTCGCGCACGACATCTATGCCAGCGTGATCAAGCGCGGTGTGGTCAGGGAGGGCTCGGAGGTGCGGGTCGCGCGACTGTCCGCGCTGGTCATCGGCGCCGTCGCCATCGTGCTGTCCATCTACGCCCAGAAGCTCAACGTGGCGTTCCTCGTCGCGCTGGCCTTCGCGGTCGCGGCGTCCGGAAACCTGCCGGCGATCCTCTACAGCCTGTTCTGGCGGCGGTTCAACACCGCCGGCGCCGTCGCCGCCATCTACGGCGGCCTCGTCTCCTCGGTCGTGCTGGTCGTCTTCTCCCCCGTCGTGTCCGGCAAGGTGACGCCGGGGGTCGGCGGGGCGGCGCCCACCAGCGGTTCCCTGTTCGGCCTCGGCACGGACTTCTCCTGGTTCCCGCTGGAGAACCCGGGCCTGGTCTCGATCCCGGTCGGGTTCCTGTGCGGCTGGCTCGGTACCGTGCTCTCCAAGGAGTACGACGCCGGCAAGCACGCCGAGCTGGAGGTGCGCTCGCTGACCGGCATCGGTGCCGAGAAGGCCGTCGCCCACTGACGGCGGCGCCGTCCTTGTGCCGGGCTGCCGGCTGCGGCAGGCTCGCAAGCCCAACCCAGGAGGCGCGCCTTGACCGAGCAGCCCGGACTGTCAGCACTGTCCAACGAGGACCGGCGCTTCGACCCACCGGCCGCGCTCGCCGCCGAGGCCAACGTGACCACCAAGGCGTACGACGAGGCGAAGGGCGACCGGCTGGCCTTCTGGGAGGAGCAGGCCCGCCGGCTGCACTGGTCCAAGGACTGGACGGCGGTGCTGGACTGGCAGCCGCCGTTCGCCAAGTGGTTCGTCGGCGGTGAGCTCAACGTCGCCGTGAACTGCGTGGACCGCCACGTCGAGGCCGGCAACGGCGACCGCGTCGCCTTCCACTGGGTCGGCGAGCCGGAGGGCGACCGCCGCGACATCACCTACGCGGAGCTGCAGCGCGAGGTGTGCAAGGCGGCCAACGCCCTCGTGGAGCTCGGGGTGCACACCGGTGACCGGGTCTGCATCTACCTGCCGATGGTGCCCGAGGCGCTCGTGGCCATGCTGGCCTGCGCCCGGCTCGGCGCGCCGCACTCCGTGGTGTTCGGCGGCTTCTCGGCACAGGCCCTGACCGACCGCATCACCGACGCCGACGCCTCCCTCGTAATCACCTCCGACGGCGGCTACCGGCGCGGGTCGGCCAGCGCGCTCAAGCCCGCGATCGACGAGGCGGTCGGGCGCTGCCCCAGCGTGCGCAAGGTCCTCGTCGTACGACGCACCGGTCAGGACGTCGCGTGGGATGACGAGCGCGACGTGTGGTGGCACGACGTGGTCGACCGGCAGAGCGACACCCACGAGGCGCAGCCCTTCGACAGCGAGCACCCGCTGTACGTGCTGTACACCTCCGGGACGACCGGCAAGCCGAAGGGGATCCTGCACACCTCCGGCGGCTACCTCACGCAGGTGGCCTGGACGCACTGGGCGGTGTTCGACCTCAAGGCGGAGACCGACGTCTACTGGTGCACCGCCGACATCGGCTGGGTCACCGGCCACAGCTACACCCTCTACGGCCCGCTCGCCAACGGCGCGACCTCCGTCGTCTACGAGGGCACGCCGGACGCCGGCGGCCAGGACCGCTGGTGGCAGATCGTCGAGAAGTACGGCGTGACGCTGCTCTACACGGCGCCGACCGCGATCCGCACCTTCATGAAGTGGGGCGAGGAGCTGCCCGGGGGACGCGACCTGTCGTCGCTGCGGGTGCTCGGCAGCGTCGGGGAGCCGATCAACCCCGAGGCGTGGATGTGGTACCGCCGCGTCATCGGAGGGGACCGCTGCCCGATCGTGGACACCTGGTGGCAGACCGAGACCGGCGCGATGATGATCTCGCCGCTGCCCGGGGTGACGAGCACCAAGCCCGGCTCGGCGATGGGCCCGCTGCCCGGGGTGTCGGTCGACGTCGTCGACGGCGAGGGCAGGTCGGTGGGGGACGTCGGCGGCGGGTTCCTCACCCTCGACGAGCCGTGGCCGGCGATGCTGCGGGGCATCTGGGGCGACGAGGAGCGCTACCGGGAGACCTACTGGTCGCGGTTCGAGGGACGCTACTTCGCCGGTGACGGCGCCAAGTGGGACCAGGACCACGTGCTGTGGCTGCTCGGCCGGGTCGACGACGTGATGAACGTGTCGGGCCACCGGATCTCCACCGCGGAGGTGGAGTCGGCGCTGGTGTCGCACCCGGCCGTGGCCGAGGCCGCGGTTGTCGGCGCCAACGACGAGACGACCGGCCAGGGCATCGTGGCGTTCGTGACCGTCAAGGGCTCGATCGGGGAGCAGGAGAGCAGCGGGAAGGAGTTCGCCCAGTCGCTGCGCGACCACGTCGCCGGTGAGATCGGCCCGATCGCCAAGCCGCGGCAGATCCTCATCACCCCGGAGCTGCCGAAGACCCGCAGCGGCAAGATCATGCGTCGGCTGCTGCGTGACGTCGCCGAGAATCGTGAGCTGGGCGACGTCACCACCCTGGCCGACCCCACCGTCGTCAACGCCATCCACGACAACATGGGCAAGGTCCCCGCTGAGGACTGAGCCCGCCGCCCGGCCGGCGGTGGTGCTGGTCGCCGACGACAGCGAGACGGTGCGGGCACTGGTGCGGCTCGAGCTGGAGGCGGCCGGCCACGTCGTCGTCGAGGCGGCCGACGGCCGGAAGGCGCTGGCCGCCGCCGCCGAGCAGTCCCCGGCGGTCGTGCTGCTCGACGTCGAGATGCCCGTCCTGGACGGCTACGCCACGCTGCGCGCGCTCAAGGCCGACCCCGCCACCGCGGACGTCCCGGTGGTCTTCCTGACCGGCCGCACCGGCCTCGACGACGTCGTCGAGGCGCTGCGTCTCGGTGCCCACGACTACCTGCGCAAGCCGCCGGAGCCGACCGAGCTGCTGGCCCGGGTCGGGGCGGCGCTGCGGGTCAGCGCCCTGCAGGACGAGCTGCGCCGTCGGGCGGCGGAGCTGGACGTCGTCAGCCGCACCGACCACCTCACCGGGCTGCACAACCGGCGGCACGTCGAGGAGCACCTGCGGGCGGCGGAGGCGGCTGCCCGGCGGCACGGACACCAGCTGTCTGTGCTGGTGGTGGACGTGGACCACTTCAAGGCCGTCAACGACAGCGTCGGGCACGCGGCCGGCGACGCCGTGCTGCGGGAGGTCGCCACCCGGCTGCGGACCTGCCTGCGGGTCGACGACGTCCTGGGCCGGTGGGGCGGCGAGGAGTTCCTCGTGCTGGCCGCGCACACCAGCCCGACGGACGCGCGGCGCCTGGGCGAGCGGCTGTGCGCGGCCGTGCGCCACGAGCCGGTGAAGCTGGCGCAGAGCGTGGTGGCCGTGACCGTGAGCGTCGGTGGCGCGGCCCTGGGCACCGGCGGGTGCGCCGAGCTGCTCGCCCTCGCCGACCGCAACCTCTACGCCGCGAAGGACGCGGGCCGCGACTGCGTCCGGGTCAGCGTGGGACCGGGCGGCCAGCAGGAGGCGACCGGCGCCGTGTGACGGCGCGGGACCCCGGGTAGGGCCTGCGCGGAGGCGCCATCCCGCGCGCCGCGCGGAGGGGTGCAGTGACCACCAGCAACGACGTGAAGGGGGGCGACCCCAGCCTGGGCGAGCTCGTGCAGGCAGCGACGGCCAACCTGTCGCAGCTCATGCGCCAGGAGGTGGAGCTCGCCAAGGTCGAGATCAAGCGTGACGTCGTGGCCGCGGGCAAGGGGGCCGGGCTGCTCGGCGGCGCCGGCTTCGCCGGGCTGTTCGCGACGATCTTCCTGAGCATCGCCGCCGCCTACGCGCTCGACAAGATCCTGCCGCTCGGGCCAGGTCTCGGCTTCCTCGTGGTGGGGCTGGTCTACCTCGTCGCCGCCGCCGTGCTCGCCCTCACCGGCAAGAAGAGCATCGCCAAGGTCGGGCCACCGGAGAAGACGATCGAAACCGTGAAGGACGACGTCGCCTGGGCCAAGCACCCCACCACCGCCCCCGACCGCAAGGTCGGCTGAGCACGGCTCCAGGGGCCCTTCGAGCCCTGTGGCACCCTCGGTCGCATGCCGACCGAGGAGTCCGTCGTCCTCGTCGACGGACCCTGGCGGCACCGCGAGGTGACCGCCAACGGCGCCCGGTTCCACGTCGCGGAGACCGGTCCTGCCGACGGTCCACTCGTGCTGCTGCTGCACGGGTTCCCGGAGTTCTGGTGGTCCTGGCGACACCAGCTCCTCGCCCTCGGGGCCGCCGGCTACCGCGCCGTTGCGCCTGACCTGCGCGGCTACGGCGCCTCCGACAAGCCGCCGCGCGGCTACGACCAGTACACCCTGTCCTCCGACGTCGCCGGCATGGTCCGCGCCCTCGGTGCCCGCGACGCGGTGCTCGTCGGCCACGACTGGGGCGGTGCGCTCGCCTGGGCCGTGGCCACGCTGCACCCGCGCGTCGTCCGGCGGCTCGCCGTCCTCGCCATGCCCCACCCGCTGCGGCTGGCCGCGGCGCTGCGACGAGACCCGGCCCAGCTGCGCGCGTCGGCGTACATCGGCTTCTTCCAGCTCCCGAAGGCGCCGGAGGCGCGGCTGCTGCGTGACAACGGCGCCTACGTCGGCGAGCTGCTGGCGCGCTGGGGCGGCCCCGGCTTCCCCGACCGGGAGACCGAGGCGCGCTGCCGGACGGCCGTGCAGGTGCCGGCCGTGGCGCACTGCGCGCTGGAGTGGTACCGCTGGGCCGTGCGGTCGCTGACCCGGCCCAGCGGCCTGCGGTTCCAGCGGCTGCTGGGGCAGGGTGTGTCCGCGCCGGTCCTGCAGCTGCACGGTGCGCTGGACCGCTGCCTGCTGCCCACGACGGCACAGGGCTCCGGCGCCTGGGCGCACGGCGGCCATGCCCTGCAGGTGATCGACGGGATCGGCCACTTCCCGCACGAGGAGGCGCCGGACCTCGTGTCCGCCGCGCTGCTGGCGCATGCGCGCACGTGACGCCCTCGGCCGGCCGCTGCCGGCCGGGTCACCGGACGCGGTGCCGGGGGTGCCCGAGCGGGCCTTGCCGCCCGCGCAGGCCCTCGAGCTGGCCCGGGAGCTGCTGGCGCAGGGCAGGGCCTTCGGCGCCCACGAGGTCTTCGAGGCGGTGTGGAAGGCGGCGCCCGCGGCCCAGCGAGACCTGTGGCAGGGGCTGGCGCAGGTCTGTGTAGGGCTGACCCACCTGCAGCGCGGCAACCGCACCGGCGGGGCCAGGCTGCTGCGCAGGGGTGCCGGTCGGCTGGCCGCATTCAGCCGCACCCGCGGCGCCGGCAGCGCCGGCCTGACGGCGTACGACGCGAAGCGACTGGCCGCGCGGGCGCTGACGCTCGCGGACCGGGTGGACGCTGGGGAGCAGGTGCGTCCCGAGCTGCCGGTCTGACCCGCTGGTCCGGGGAGCAGGCATGCCACCCGGTGGTCAGGCGGCCTGGCTGCGGGCCTCCGCGGCGCGGCCGAGGTTTTCCAGGAACTGCTCCGCCATCAGCTGCAGGCGGCGCTGGCTGAGCCGGCTGTGGGCGAGGTCGGAGGAGTCCAGCGTCAGCACGGCGTGCGTGGTCGGTGCGCCGTCGGCAGCCGGCGCATAGGCGAGCGTCAGCACCCCCGTCGTCCCCGGCAGACCCGGACCGGCCCAGCGGAAGCGGCTGACGTAGGAGGTGGGGGTGCGGTGCGGCGGCTCGGCCCGCACGGTCGCGGGGGCAGCTCGCCTGCCGGCCGGGTCGCGACGGCCGGTCCGTGCGCTGCGGGCGGGCTCGAGGTCGGCCTCCACGAGCACCGACCCGCGCGCGTCGCCGATCCGGCGTACGCCGGGCCAGAGCTCGATCGCAGTGGGACCGGCCAGCAGCAGGGCCGTGCCGGTGGGGTCGGCCACGATGCGTCGGGTGACCCGGGTCCGGGTGCAGTCGATGTCCATGGGGCAACTCCTCCGTCGTGGCAGCCCTGCCCAGCTGCTTGCAAGAGTAAGCACGCCAGCACGCACCTGGTCGAGCCGGGCTGTCAGTCGCACTCCCGGGTGCTCACGCGCGCGTCGGCCCGGGCGCCGCGCTCGGCGTCGGAGGAGACCTCGCGGGCAGTCAGCGCGTAACCGGTCTGCCGGTCGTCCGCCGCCGCCGCGAAGATGACGCCCAACACCCGCCCGCCGGTGTCGAGCAGGGGCCCACCGGAGTTGCCCGGCTGCACGCGCGCGCGCACGGAGTAGACCTGGCGCGTCACCATGCGTGACTGGTAGATGTCGGGTCCGCGGGCCTGCTGCGTCCCGCGCACCCGGGCCGGGTCGGCGCGGAACGGCCCGTCGTTGGGGTAGCCGACGACCACGGCGCTCTGCCCGGTCTCCGCCGGTCCGGCGAAGCGCAGCGGAGCGCGCTCCAGCCCAGGTACGGCGAGCACGGCGACGTCGCGGTCCGGGTCGTAGAGCACGACGGTCGCGGCGAGAGCCTTGCCGCCGCCTACCTGGACCTGTGGGTCGCGCACGCCGGCCACGACGTGGGCGTTGGTCATCAGCCGCTCGCGCGCGAAGACGAAGCCGGTCCCCTCGATGCGACGCGAGCAGGAGCGGGCCACCCCCGTCACCTTGAGGACCTCGGCGCGGGCACGCTGCACCGCCCGGCTGCGCGCGAGGGCGGGGTCCGGTGGCTCGACCGGGCGCACCCGGGTGGGGGCCAGCCCGCCGAAGACCTCCGGGAACCCGCGGTCGTCGATGAGCCGGCGGAAGCCGGCGAACAGGCTCTTGCCGCCGGCGGGCACCAGCGCGTCCACCGTGTCGATGACCACGGAGCGGCGGACCTGCGCGGCCAGCGGCGGGAACGCCGAGGACGCGACGGCCGTGCCGACCAGCCAGGCGACGAGCAGCAGGCTGACCACGCTGACGGCGGCGCCGGCGACCGCGTCGGCCTGTCGGGCCGGGCTCCAGGTCAGGCGGGTGCGCAGCGCCGCACCGAGCAGCGACGCGAGGAGCTGCCCGACGGCGGCGAGCACGAAGACCGCGCCGAGCCCGACCAGGGCCACCGGCAGCCCGGACAGGGGCCCCCAGGCGGCGAGCCCCGGCGCCAGCCGCGCGCCGAGCACACCGCCCCCGAGGAAGCCGACGAAGGACAGCACGCCGACCACGAAGCCCTGTCGGTAGCCGGAGACCGCGAACAGCAGGCTGGCCAGCAAAAGCACGAGGTCGAGCAGGTCGCCGCGCACCGGTGAACCCTAACGGGGAGGAGACCCTAACCGTCAGGAGACCCTAACCGTCAGGAGACGATGACCTTGCCGGCCATGCCGGGGTGGATGGTGCAGACGAAGCCGTAGGTCCCGGGCCGGTCGAACCGGTACGTCGCCCGCTTGGTCTGGTTCCCCCCGACCAGGCCGATCTTCGGACGGCCCGGGTCGTCGAACTGCAGGTTGTGCGGCGTACCGCCCTCGTTTCCGAGGGTGAGCTCGAGGGTCCCCACCTTGGCGTTGACCGTGGCCGGCGAGAACGTGAGGGACGAGGTGCCCTTGACCTCGGCCGTCTGGGCGTCGGCCGGACCGCTCGCGGCGACGCTGCCACTGCCGGCCACGGAGCCGCCCCCACCCGCGGAGCCCGAGGACCCGCCCCCGCACGCGGCGGCCGCGAGCAGCGGCAGGACGGCGAGGACCCGAAGCGGGTGCGTGCGAGGGGACGCGAGGATCGGACGGGACATGGACTCTCCTAGGACGTCGTACGAGCGGAGGTGCGCAGGGACAGGCGGACGGTCTCCGCGTCGAGCTCGGTGTATCGGGTCCGGTCCCACGGCCGCTCGAAGCCGCCGAAGGCCAGGAGCCGGTCCACCAGGGCGGCCGTGAAGCCCCAGACCAGCAGGCCGTCGACCTCGAAGCCCGGTCCGACGCGGCCGCTCGGGTGGGTGACGACCAGCCGGTGGGCAGGGTCGGCGAGGTCGGTCAGTGGCACCCGCACGACGGCCGCCACCTCCGCCGCGTCGACGACATCGACAGGGTGCGGCTCGCGCCACCAGGCCACCACGGGGTGCACGACGAAGCCCGACGGCGGTAGCCACAGGGCGGGCAGGGCGCCGAGCACCTCGACCGTCTCGGGCTGCAGCCCGACCTCCTCGGCGGCCTCGCGCAGCGCCGCGGCGACCGGCCCGGCTCCGTGCGGGTCGCCGTCCTCCGGGTCCAGGGCGCCGCCGGGGAAGGCCGGCTGGCCGGCGTGGCTGCGCAGCGTCACCGCCCGCTCGATCAGCAGCAGGTCCGGTCCGGCCGGCCCCTCTCCGAACAGCACCAGCACCGCGCTGTGCCGGCCGCCCTCCGCCGGCGCCGGGAAGCGGCTGAGCTGCTCGGGGGTCACGCCGGGCAGCGCCTCCGCCAACGGGAGCAACCACCCCGGCAGGCTGTCGGGCAGGTCCGGGGCCAGGTCTGGCGCCAGCCCCGCAGGCAGCTCCTCCGGCCGGCTCATGTCCGCACGCCGAGCCGGTCGGCGACCAGCGCCTCGATCTCCCGCTCCGAGGCGAACGCCCGCAGCTTGACCTCGACGACGCGCCCCTCGGGATCGACCAGCAGCGTGGCCGGCAGCCCGGGCGCGAAGCGGCGGCGCACGACGCCGTCCTGGTCGTCGAGGTTGGGGTAGTGCATGCCGAACTGCGCGGCGAACCGCAGCGCGTCGCCCGGCTCGTCGCTGGTCACGACACCCACGACGTCGACCTTGCCGCGCGCCTTGGCCGCGAAGGCGACCAGGGTGGGCACCTCCTTCACGCAGGGCCCGCACCAGGTCGCCCACAGGTTGACGAGCATCGGGCGGCCGGTCGGCCGGCCGGCCAGCCCGACCGATCCGCCGTCGCCGAGGCAGCCGACCTGCCCGGCCGGGAAGGCAGGGCCGAGCGCCACCGGGCACGGCTGCAGCGCCGCCGCCGACCTCAGGGACCCGAGCGCGTCTGCCGGGGCGGTGGCGCCCTCGTGCCCGCGGACGACGAGCCCGCCGGCGACCAGCGCGAGCACGGCGAGCAGCCCGGCCAGCGCTGTCCGGGTCACAGCTGTCCCGCGACCTGCGCGGGGGTCCTGACCAGCGCCTGGGCCTGCTCCGGATCGGTGGGGCCGAGCCCGTACGACGAGCACAGCCGGGCGATTCCACACGCACCGCAGGCCGGCTGCCGGGCGTGGCAGACCTGCCGGCCGTGGAAGATCACCCGGTGGCTGAACATCGTCCACTCGCTGCGAGGGAGCAGCCGGGCGACAGCGGCCTCGACCTTGACCGGATCCTGCTCGTCGGTCCAGCCGAAGCGGCGCACGAGCCGGCCGAAGTGGGTGTCGACGGTGAGCCCGGGAACGCCGAAGGCGTTGCCGAGCACGACGTTGGCGGTCTTGCGCCCGATGCCCGGCAGCGCGACGAGATCCTGCAGCCGGGTCGGCACCTGTCCGTCGTACCGCTCGACGAGGGCGGCGCCGAGCCCCGTCAGGGCGCCGGCCTTGTTGCGGAAGAAGCCGGTCGACCGGACCAGCTCCTCCAGCTCCCCGCGGTCCGCCCCGGCGTAGTCGGCGGCGGTGGGGAAGCGGGCGAACAGCCGCGGGGTGACCTCGTTGACCCGGCGGTCGGTGCACTGCGCGGACAAGATCGTGGCGACGGCCAGCTCGAGCGGGGTCCGGAAGTCCAGCTCGCAGTGCGCGTCCGGGTAGAGGGCGGCCAGCTCACGGTCGATCCGACGCGCACGCCGGACCAGCGCGAGGGGGGTCTGCGCCGTGGCCACGCGCCCGAGCGTACGTGCGGGTGGCGCGCTCGCCCGTGCGGGTGAGGCTGCTCAAGGACCCTCGGGGTCCTGACGACGCTCCTGCTGTCGGACACGGACGGTGACGACGGCACGGGCCACGAGGGCACGGGCCACGACGGGAAGGGAGCGCATGGACCTCCAACCACTCGGGACCGGCCAGCTGCTCGGCTCCGGCCCGGCGCTCGGCCTGGCCGAGCGTCCCACCGCTGTGCCGCGCCCACGGGGCGCCCAGCGACCGGCGCCGGAGTGCAGCTCCGACTTCGCCCACCTCACCCTGTCCGGGCTGCGGGCCTACCGCAGCGTCCTGGCCCGCGAGGAGGGCCAGGTGTCCTACTGGCGCAGGATCCTGCAGGCCCGGCTCGACGTGGTGCGCGAAGGGCGGCTGGGCACGGTCGACAGCAGCCACCTGCGACCCGTGCTGACTGACGAGCGGGTCGGCTCCGGGCGCTCGGCGCTGGTGGAGCTGCTGCCCGTCGACGACATCCCGCCGCTGCCCAGCCTGGGCGAGCTGTGGGACCGGGCGGTCGACCCGGCCGACCGGGCCGGGACCGAGCGGCTCGAGGCCGACCTGCACGCGGCGGAGACCCATCTGTCGGAGTACCGGGCGGCCCTGCACCGGCGCATCGGCGACGCGACCGGCGAGCTGATCGCCCGCTACCGCCAGCAGCCGGCGCTGTGCCTGTCGGCGCTGCCGGCGCGTCCGACCCGACGTGCCGCCTGCTGACCCACCGGTCGCGGACCGTTCATGTTCTCAGGAGAGGATGCCCTCGTGCCGGTCCTCGCCCTCGCGCTCCTGCTGCCGCTCGGGCTGCTGGGGTTGCTGCTGGTGATGGAGAAGGTGGAGGGGCCGCTGCGTCAGGAGTCGGTGACCGACGACCTGGAGGGCTTCCTGGCCTCGGCCCGGCCCGACGAGGTCGAGACGTTCGTCAGCCAGGGTTACGGGGCCGCCCTGGAGCGGTACTGGAAGCGCCGCCGCTTCGTCCGGCTGCTTCCAGGCCGCAGCCGCTGAGCGGCCCCGGGTGGCCGACGTGGAACACTCCGCGCTCGAAGCAGGCAGCGGGGAGGCAGCGGTGGACGAGGTCCTGGCCAAGGCGGGCCTGTTCCAGGGGGTTGCACCGGAGGCCAGCGACGCCCTTGCCGGCTCACTGAGCTACGCCGACTACGCCCGTGGCGAGACGGTCTTCAACGAGGGCGACCAGGGCGACACGCTGTTCATCGTGCTGCGCGGCAAGGTCAAGATCGGTCGGCGCGCGACGGACGGCCGGGAGAACATGCTGTCGGTGATGGGCCCCTCGGACATGTTCGGCGAGCTGTCCCTGTTCGACCCCGGTCCGCGCACCGGGACCGCGACGGTGCTCACCGACGCCCGGCTCGCCACCCTGGCCCACACGGCGCTGCGGCCCTGGATCACCGACCGACCGGAGATCGCCGAGCAGCTGCTCCGGGTGCTCGCCCGCCGGCTGCGGCGGACCAACGACGCGCTCGCCGACCTCATCTTCACCGACGTCCCCGGGCGGGTGGCCAAGGCGCTGCTGGCACTGGCCGAGCGGTTCGGCACCGAGCAGGCCGACGGCCTGCGGGTGCGCCACGACCTCACCCAGGAGGAGCTCGCGCAGCTGGTGGGCGCCTCCCGGGAGACCGTCAACAAGGCGCTCGCCGACTTCGCGGGCCGCGGCTGGCTGCAGGTCGACTCCCGGGCGGTCACAGTCCTGGACCGCGACCGGCTGGCCCGCCGCGCCCGCTGATCGGCCCCCTGCAGCACCTCAGCCGGTGGCCGCCAGCAGCCGCTCCGTCGTGGCCACCTCCGAGCGCTGCCCGGTGGAGCGGGCCACCGCCAGCGCCTCGGTGAACGCCGCCCGGGCGCCGTCCGGCTCGCCGCAGGCCGACAGGGCCGACCCCAGCGCGCGCAGGCCCAGCACCCTCGCCCGGACGTCCTCGCTCGGCAGCGCGACGGCCTGCCGGGCGGCGACCAGCGCCTCTTGCGGCCGGTCCAGCTCGAGCAGTGTGCCGGCCCGGTGCGCCAGCGCCTGCCGACGGGGGAACAGCAGGGCCGGGGCCCCGTCCGCCGCCAGCGCCGCGTCGAGCGTGGCCAGGGCGCCCTGCAGGTCGCCACGGGCGCGAGCCACCTGCGCCAGCAGGACGCTCGCGCCCAGCGCGGCGTGCGGCTCCAGCTCGAGGCCGCCCAGGCGGTCCGCGGCGCGGCCGGCCGCGAGCTCCGCGCCGTCCACGTCGGCGCGGTCCAGGCAGGCCCAGCCGAGGGCCACCAGCGCCAGGATGGCGGTCAGCGGCAGGTGCCCCCGCTCGGACAGCTCGACGGCCCGGGCGAGGCGGTCCACCGCTCGGTCCGGGTCGTCGGCCCCGCGGGCGGCGGCCCCCTCGGCGACCAGGGCGAGGGACTGTCCCCAGAGGTCACCGAGGGCGGCGAAGCGCTGCGAGGCGGCCGCGGACGCGGAGGCCGCCGCCTCGACGTCGCCCAGCTCGGCGGCGGCGAGGGCGTCGATGGTGAGCAGGGCCGCTGCGCCCCACTGGTCGCCTGCCGCCTCGCCGAGCGGCAGGATCGTCCCGGCCAGCTCGCGGGCCTCGGCATGCCGCCCCTGCAGCAGGCGCACGAACCCCTCGGTGCCCGCGACCCAGGACAGCCCGCCGCTGTCCTCGAGCGCGCTGAACAGCTCCGCGGCCTGCTCCAGCGTCCGTTCCGCGAGCGCGTAGTCGCCGCGCGTCGTCGCGCTCCAGGCCAGGTGCTGCAGGGCCCAGCCGGCTCCACGCCGGTCGCCGACCCGGTCCGCCAGCGCGAACGCCTGCCCGAAGCACTCCTCGGCCGAGCGGAGCCGACCGTCGAAGTAGTCCAGCAGCCCCAGCTGGCGCAGCGCCTCGCCGTGGAGCCGGTCGTCGGCGGCTCGGGTCGCGCCGGACAGGGCCGCGGCCAGCGCCGACCTCGCGCCGGCGACGTCACCGCGCTTGCGACGTACGTCGGCGAGCACCACCAGCGCGGCCGGCCGCGGGCCGTCCGGCGCGGCCAGGGCGGGCGCCAGCTCGGCCTCGGCCTCGGGCAGCCGCAGCAGGGCGGCCAGCGCCTGCGCGTGCGCGACCTGCACGGGCACGAGCCGGCTTGCCGGCAGCTCCGGACCGTACGCCGGGGCAGCCAGGTCGACCGCGCGGGCGAGGGCCCGCTCCGCGGCCTGGTTGTCGTCGCGGGCGAGCGCCGCCCGGCCGAGCCGCGCCAGCGCCGCGAAGGCGATGTCGCGGGCCGGCCAGGACGGGTCCCCCGGCGGCAGCCCCATCTCAGCGGCCAACCGGACGGCCCGCTGCCCCTGAGCGGCCGCCGTCACGTCGCTGTCCACCAACGCGGTGCTCGCCACGTACGCCGCGGCGGCGGCGTGCCGGCGGGCCCGCTCGGCCTTCGCGAGCCCGGCGTAGGCGACGTCGCGCACCAGGGTGTGGCCGAAGCGCAGCCCATCCTCCTCCTCCAGCAGCAGCGTGCGCCCGACCAGCGTCGCGAGGGCCGCCCGGACGACGTCGGGGTCGCCGTGCCCCGACGCGCGCCCCACCGCGCTGAGGGCGGCGGGAGTGACCCGCGGGCCCAGCACGCTCGCGTCGCGCAGCACGCCCTTGGCCGCGCCGTCGAGCCGGTCGATGCGGGCGGCGAGCACCGCCTGCACACCCGCCGGCACGTCGTCGGGCAGCTCGCCCTCGACCCGCCAGCGCCCGCCGTCGCGGCGCAGGACACCTCTGTCGACCAGCAGGTGCAGCAGCTCGGCGAGGAAGAACGGGTTGCCCTGGGCGCGCTCCAGCAACGTCTGGCGGACCGCCGCGTCGACGGCCTCGGCCGGCGTGCCGAGGTAGGCCAGCAGCAGCCGCTCCAGAGCCGCGTCCTCCAACGGCAGGACCGGCAGCACCTCGACCTCGGGCAGCTGCCGCCACCAGTCGCCGGCGAGCATGTCGGGCCGGCCGATCCCGAGCAGCAGCACCTGGCCCCGCACGGTAGCGACGACGGTGAGCAGCCCGTCGAGCATGGCCGGCGTGGCCCAGTGCAGGTCGTCGAGCACGAGGAGCAGCGGCGCGTCCTGGGCCAGCGCCGTGAACAGCGCGGCCACCGCGGCCCGCACCTGGTCCCCTCCACCCGGCCCGCCAGGCGTCACGGCGTCGCGCGGGAGGGCCGGCTCCGCGGTGCCGAGCCCGAGCAGCCGCCCGAGCTGCTCGCCCATGCCCCGCGGCACGGGACCGGCGTACGCCGGGTGCTCGATCCGGCCCACCGTGCGCGCGACGCGCCGGCGGGCGGTCTCCAGGTCGTCGCCGGCGCTGATGCCGCAGGCGGTGCGCACCATCTCGGCCACCGCCTCGAGGTCACGTGCCTCGCCGTACGGCGCGCAGCGGCCCCACAGCACCCGCGCCTCCGGCAGCTCCCCGGCGAAGCGGGACAGCTCTTGGGCGAGCCGGGTCTTGCCGACGCCCGCCTCGCCGGTCACCAGCACGGTGCGCGGCCGGTGCCGGTCGGCGGTCTCCAGCAGCCGGCCCACCAGCAGGCCCAGCTCGGCGTCGCGGCCGAGGAACGGCGCCTCGTCGCCGAGACCCAGCCGGGTGGCTCCCGCCGGGCGCAGGCCGACCAGCTCGTAGGCCACGACCGGCTCGCGCTTGCCCTTGAGCCGCTGCGCCGGCAGGGCCCGCCAGGAGGCGCTGCCCATGGTGGCGAGCGCCGTCGCACCGCCGGCGAGGACCGCCCCGACTCCGGCGGCGTCGGACAGCCGCGAGGCGGTGTTGACCGTGTCGCCCACCACCGTGTAGCTCAGCGAGGCCTGCACCCCGGCGAGCACCTCACCGGTGTTGAGGCCGACCCGCAGCCCCAGCCGGCGGCCGCCGCCGCTCTCCTCCTCGACCACCCGGCGGACCGCCTGCTGCATGCGTGCGGCGGCCCGGACCGCACGCTCCGCGTCGTCCTCGTGGGTGGTCGGGGCGCCGAACACGGCCATCAGGCCGTCGCCGATGAGCTTGTCGACCCGGCCGCCGAACTCCGCGACCACGCCGGTCAGCGCCGCGAGGACCCGGTCGACGACGGCGCCGACCCGCTCCGGATCGAGGTCCTCGGCCCAGCTGGTGAAGTCCGACAGGTCACCGAACAGCACCGTGACGACCCGCCGCTCCGCCCCGACCTCCTCCGGTGCGGCGGTCGGCAGCGGGGCCCCGCAGGAGAAGCAGAATCGCGCCCCCGGCACCGTGGGCGTCCCGCACACCGGACAGGTCACGGGCGTCCCTGCAGGTAGGCCAGCTGGGCCCGGACCGAGAGCGCGGCCGCCGGCCAGAGCACGGGGTCCACGTCGGCGTACACCACCCGCACCACGTCGTCCACGCACCGCGCACCGCCGGCCTGGGCGGCCCGCACCTGCTCCAGCCGCTGCGCGCGGTGGGCGAGGTAGTGCTCGGCAGCGGCTCCCGCGGACACCAGCTCCGGCCCGTGGCCGGGCAGGACGGTCAGGTCGCCGAGCTCGCGCAGCCGGCGCAGCGACGCCAGGTAGTCGCCGAGCACCCCGTCCGGGTGGGCGACGACGGTGCTGCCGCGACCCAGGACGGTGTCGCCGGTCAGCACCGCGTCGGGCAGCACGAACGACAGCGAGTCGGAGGTGTGCCCCGGCGTGGCGAGCACCCGGAGCTCCAGCCCCGCGGCGGCGACCACGTCGCCCTCGCCCAGGCCCTCCTCTCCCAGCCGGTGCGCCGGGTCGAGGGCCCGGACGGGCGCTCCGGTGAGCGCCGCGAGCCGGCGAGCGCCCTCGCTGTGGTCGGCGTGCCCGTGCGTGAGCAGCACGACCTCGACGGGGCCCTGTGCGGCGACCGCGGTCAGGTGCCCCTCGTGCAGCGGGCCCGGGTCCACCACCACGCAGCCCCCATGGGCCGGTGCCCGGAGCACCCAGGTGCAGGTGCCGTCCAGCGTCATCGGCCCGGGGTTCGGCGCGAGCACGACCGTCGCCGTCGGGGTGACCTGGCGGGCCGCGCTCACTGCCGCGCGCTCGGGTCGGGCGGGTAGCCGGGGTCGCCCGGGAGCAGGAAGCGCACCGTGTCGTCCGCCGCGACCAGCAGCTTCGGGAGCACCGGGCGCACCTTGCGCGGCGCCGCCAGCGCCGACCCGATGTCGTCGTACGCCGCGAGGTCGGCCAGGACGCTCGCCGTCGGCGGAAGCATCGCCAGCCCCCCGGTGTCCCGGGGCCTGACCCAGACCCGCTCGTCGGCCTCGCCGCCCACGTGGCGGGTCACCTGCCCGGGCGGCAGCTCGGCGAGGAAGAAGCGGGTGTCGAACCGCTTCGGCTCGACCTCGGGAGTGATCCAGTGCGCGAGCGGGCGCAGCAGGTCGGCCCGCAGCAGCAGCCCGCGCCGGGCGAGCAGCTCCGACAGCGACTGCTCACGGGCCTCCAGGGCGCCCCGCTCTGCCTCCCACGCGTCGGTGCTGACGTCGCCCTGGACGGTGTCGGCCGACGGCCCCGCCAGCAGGACGCCGGACTCCTCGAAGGTCTCGCGCACGGCCGCGCAGACCAGGGCCCGGGCGAGCGGCTCGGCGCAGTCGAAGGCCGCTGCCCAGGCCGCCGGCGGTGGACCGGCCCAGCCGGTGTCGGCGGCGGCGTCGGCCGGGTCGACCGACCCGCCCGGGAAGACGTGCATGCCGCCGGCGAACGCCATCTGACGCACCCGGCGCAGCAGGTAGACCTCGGGTCCGCCCGGGGCGGCCCGCAGCAGCGCGACGGTCGCCGCGTCCCTCAGCGGGGGGGGCGGCAGCCCCTGGTCACGGGCCCGCACGGCGCGGGCGGCCAGGCCCGGCGGGACGTCGACCACGGGCCGGGCCTCAGCCGCCGACTTCGACGACGAGCTCGACCTCGACGGGGGCGTCGAGCGGCAGCGCCGCCACCCCCACCGCCGAGCGGGCGTGCCGCCCTGCGTCGCCGAACACCTCACCGAGGAGCTCGGAGGCACCGTTCACGACACCCGGCTGCCCGGTGAACTCGGGCGTCGAGGCGACGAAGCCGACCACCTTGACCACCCGCACCACGTCATCGATGTCGACCAGCGCGTCGACCGCGGCCAACGCGTTGAGTGCACAGGTGCGGGCCATCTGCCTCGCCTGCTCGGGGCTGACCTGGGCGCCGACCTTGCCGACGCCGAGCAGCTCACCGGCCGCCATCGGCAGCTGGCCGGAGGTGAAGACGAGGCTGCCGCTGCGCACAGCCGGGACGTACGCCGCGACCGGCGGCACCACCGGCGGCAGCTCCAGCCCGAGCTCGGCGAGCCGGGCGCGGGCACTCACGCCTTGGGTCGCTTGAGGTAGGCGACGACCTGATCGCCGCCGCCGGGACCGGGGACGACCTGCACGAGCTCCCAGCCGTCCTCGCCCCAGTTGTCGAGGATCTGCTTCGTCGCGTGCACGAGCAGCGGGACCGTCGCGTACTCCCACTTCTGCATGGGCCGACCCTACCGAGTGGCGTCCGGCTCAGGCCGAGCGCTCCCGCTCCGCCTCGCTCGCGCGCCTGCGCAGGAGCCGCCGTCGCTCGAGCTCGTTCATCCCGCCCCAGATCCCGTGCGGCTCCTGCGCTGTCAACGCGCAGTCCAGGCACTCGGCCCGGACGGGGCAGGCCCGGCACAGCGCCCGCGCCACGCCTTCCCGCGCGTCCTTCTCGTCCTTGCGCTCGAAGTGCGTCGGGGGGAGGAAGAAGACCGCGTTGTCCTTGCGGCACCGCGCCGAGGCGCGCCAGAGCGGTTCGGTCAGCATGCTCACTCCATCAACACGGTTGCCGGGTGGCCCACGTCACATGAGGGAACTTCACCGCGGCTGCCCCAAGTCCTGCCCCTACGCTGCTCGCGATGCCTGACTTCCCCGCCGTGCGCCTGCATGTCGTCACCGGCAAGGGCGGCACCGGCAAGACCACGGTGGCCGCCGCCCTGGCCCTCGCGCTCGCCGCAGGCGGCCACCGGGTGCTGCTGCTCGAGGTGGAGGGGCGGCAGGGGCTGGCGCAGCTGTTCGACTCCCCGCCGCTGCCCTACGAGGAGCGCAGGGTCGCCGTGGCGCCCGGCGGCGGTGACGTCTACGCCCTCGCGGTCGACCCGGAGCAGGCGCTGCTGGACTACCTGCACATGTTCTACAAGCTGTCCCCCAACGGCATCCCGGCCCGCACATTGCGCCGCATGGGCGCGATCGAGTTCGCAACGACGATCGCGCCGGGCATGCGCGACGTGCTGCTCATCGGCAAGGTCAAGGAGGCAGTCGTACGACGGGGGCGCGGCGACGCGCCGGCGTACGACGCGGTGGTGCTCGACGCCCCGCCGACCGGCCGGATCGCACGGTTCCTCAACATCAGCCACGAGGTCGTCGGCCTGGCCAAGGTCGGTCCGATCAGGAGCCAGTCCGAGGGCGTCATGGCGGTGCTGCGCTCGCCGCGCACCGCTGTGCACCTGGTGACGCTGCTCGAGGAGATGCCTGTGCAGGAGGCCGTGGACGGCGTGACCGAGCTGACCGCGCTGTCCCTGCCGGTCGGCGGGGTCGTCGTCAACGCCGTGCGCACCCCCCTGCTGGCACCGGCCGACCTGGTGACCGCCGAGGCCGGTCGGCTCGACCAGGCGGTGCTCGGCGCCGGCCTCACGAAGGCCGGGCTGGACGCGAGCCCTGAGCTGGTGCGGGCACTGGCGGCCGAGGCCGGCGAGCACGCACAGCGGGTGGCCCTGGAGGAGCGCGAGCGCGATGTCCTCGCCGGGCTGGAGAAGCCGACCTACGAGCTGCCGCTGCTGCCCGACGCCGTCGACCTCGGCGGGCTGTACCTGCTGGCAGGGATGCTGCGCGAGCAGGGCATGGCATGACCGGGGCTCCCGCGCTGGACGTCGACGGCCTGCTCGAGCGCTCCCGGATCCTGGTCTGCTGCGGCTCGGGCGGGGTGGGCAAGACGACGACGGCAGCCGCCCTCGGGCTGCGGGCGGCCGAGCGTGGTCGGCGCACCGTCGTGCTGACCATCGACCCGGCCCGTCGGCTGGCGCAGTCCATGGGGCTCACCGAGCTCGACAACGTCCCCCGCGCCGTCGTCGGCGTGGACGGCGACCTCGACGCGATGATGCTCGACATGAAGCGGACGTTCGACGACATCGTCCTGGCCCACGCCGAGCCGGGCAAGGCCGAGGCGATCCTGGAGAACCCCTTCTACCAAGCCCTCTCGTCGTCCTTCGCCGGCACGCAGGAGTACATGGCGATGGAGAAGCTGGGGCAGCTCAAGGCCTCCGGCCAGTGGGACCTCATCGTCGTCGACACGCCGCCGACCCGCTCCGCGCTGGACTTCCTGGACGCGCCGGAGCGCCTCACCACCTTCCTCGACGGGCGGATGGTGCGGGTCCTGCTGGCGCCGGCGAGGGCCGGCGGCAAGGCCTACCTCAAGGTGGTGACCGCTGGGTTCAGCGTCTTCACCAACGTGCTCAGCCGCATCATCGGCGCGGGCGTGCTGCAGGACCTCTCGCAGTTCGTGGCCGCGCTGGAGACGATGTTCGGCGGCTTCCGGGAGCGGGCGCAGGCGACGTACGACCTGCTCAAGGCGGAGGGCACGGCCTTCGTCGTCGTCGCGGCGCCGGAGCGCGACGCGCTGCGCGAGGCGGCGTACTTCGTGGAGCGGCTGGCCGAGGAGTCGATGCCGCTGGCCGGGCTCGTCGTCAACCGGGTGCACCGCTCGGCGGCGACCTCGCTCGGCGCGGGTCGCTCGGTGGCGGCCGCCGAGACGCTGCAGGAGCAGGGTGGCCCGGACCTCGTGGCCGCGGTGCTGCGGCTGCACGCCGAGCGGGTGGCGCTCGGGGACCGTGAGACCCGCCTGCAGGAGCGCTTCCACAGCGCCCACCCGGCGGTGCCGGTCGTGGAGGTGGCCGCGCAGCCGGGTGACGTGCACGACCTGGCCGGCCTGCGGGCTGTGGGCGCCGACCTGGCACGGGGCACCGCCGCCGTCGTTCCCGCCTGAGCCGGCCGGGCGGGCGGGCGGGTGAGCGGGCGGCAGGATCAGCTGGCGATGCTGCGCTCGTGGGCGGCCCGGGCGTCCTCGAGCAGCTGGCGCCAGGAGGTGACGTCGGGCCGGCGGCGCAGCAGGGCCCGGCGCTCGCGCTCGGTCATGCCACCCCACACACCGAACTCCACCCGGTTGTCCAGCGCGTCGGACAGGCACTCCGTGCGGACCGGACAACCGAGGCACAGCGCCTTGACCCGGTTCTGCGCGGCACCGGTGACGAACAGCTCGTCCGGGTCGGTGCTCCGGCAGGAGGAACGGAGCGTCCAGTCCAGCAGCGTGTCCATGGGCCTTGGTGTCCTTGCTCGAGGGGAAGCGCACAGCCGGAAGGGCGGTACACCAAAGGTAGGAAACGTGGGCGGGAAACGGCAGAACCCGATCGGCCCATCTTCTGTAGTCCCAATGGACTACTCCGCCCTAACCGGACAGTGCGGACACCGCGCCGTATCCTGCTCAGGTGGCCCCCACTTCCCCCGGCGCGCCGGTCCTGCCCCGCATCGGGCTGGCGCTGCTCGTGAGCGTCCTGGCCGGGCTGGTCGTCGCCGGGCTCGCCCTGCCGCTGGTCGGTGGCGTGGGGCTCGCCGCGAAGGCGCAGGCCGACGGGTTCAACGGGCTGCCGGCCGAGCTCGCGACACCGCAGCTGAGCACCCGCAGCCGGATCCTGGCGGCGGACGGCTCGACCATCGCGACCTTGTTCTCCGAGAACCGCCTGACCGCAAGGCTCGACGAGGTGCCGCAGCTGACCCGCACCGCCCTGATCGCCATCGAGGACAGCCGCTTCTACGCCCACCGCGGCGTGGACTGGAAGGGCACCGCCCGTGCGGCGGTGCGCAACGGCGCGTCCGGAGGGGTCCGGCAGGGCGGGTCGACGCTGACCCAGCAGTACGTCAAGAACGTGCTGCTGGAGCAGGCCAGCACGAAGGCCGGCCGGGCCGCCGCGCGCGAGCAGTCCCTGAACCGCAAGCTGCGGGAGGCCCGCTACGCGATCGCGCTCGAGCAGCGGATGAGCAAGGACCAGATCCTGGAGGCCTACCTCAACATCGCCTACTACGGCAACGGCGTGTACGGCATCAAGACGGCGGCAGCGCACTACTTCGGCAAGCCGGTCCAGAAGCTCACGCTGGCCGAGGGCGCCCTGCTGGCGGGGATGGTGCAGAACCCCAACGGCCTCGACCCCAGCGACAAGCGCACCCGCACGGCCTCCCTGGACCGGCGCAACCTGGTGCTCAGCCGGATGGCGGACCTCGGCCTGATCAGCCCGAGCCAGGAGCGCAAGGCGCGTCGTGAGGCGCTCCACCTGAAGATCAGCGACGTCAAGAGCGGCTGCGTGGCGCCCAACGTGCCGGCCGCCTTCTTCTGCGACTTCGTCTTCCGCCAGCTGTCCGAGGACACCCCCCTCGGCAGGGTGCTCGGCGCGACCGTCGGCGAGCGGCAGAGGCGCCTGCTCGGCGGCGGGCTCACGATCCGCACCACTCTGGACCGCAAGGCGCAGGACTCGGCGCAGCAGGCGGTCGACACCCGGGTGCCGCCCAAGGACGACAGCCATGTCGCAGCGGTCGCCGACGTCGTGCAACCGGGCACGGGCGACATCAAGGCGATGGCGGTCAACCGGACCTTCGGCGAGGCGGCGGGCCAGACCAAGGTCCCGCTCGTCACCGGTGGCAACCTCGGCTTCCAGGGCGGGTCGACGTTCAAGGTGTTCGTCCTGGCCCGCGCGCTGCAGATGGGGATCCCGCTCGACACCCAGATCTTAGCGCCGGCGAAGTACACCTCACAGGTCTTCACGGACGTCAAGGACGGCGTCACCCGCCCCTACACGGTGAGCAACGCCGGGGAGTCCGAGGCCGGCAGCTACGACCTGGTCAGCGGCACCGCCGACTCGGTCAACACCTTCTACGTGCAGCTCGAGGAGCGCACCGGCACCGAGCCGCCCGCGGCTCTGGCCGAGGCGCTGGGAGTGCACTCCGTGCCGTCCGGGCCGCTCTCCCGGGGCGGTGCGTTCACCCTGGGCCCGTCCGGTGTCAGCCCGCTGGCGATGGCCGGTGCCTACGCCGCCTTCGCCGCCCACGGCAGCTTCTGCCCGCCGCGGGCGGTCACCGCGATCACCGGCCAGGACGGCAAGGACCTCCCCGTCCCGGACCAGCACTGCAGCCAGGTCGTCGAGCCGGCCGTCGCGGACACGGTGACCTCCGTCCTCACCGGCGTCATCGACGGTCCGGCCCCCAACCGCACCGGCAAGGCCGCGTCGATAGGCCGGCCGGCGGCGGGCAAGACCGGAACCGCCAACGAGTCCCGCTCGACGTGGTTCATCGGCTACACGCCCCAGCTAGCGACCGCCGTCTGGGTCGGCCGTACGACGCCCACTCCGCTCATGGGCATCAGCATCAACGGGCAGTTCTACAAGTCGGTCTTCGGCGGCTCGATCGCCGCGCCGATCTGGCACGACGCCATGTCAGGAGCCCTGCAGGGCGAACCGGTCAAGGACTTCCGGCCGGCGGACCCGACCGTGGCGCAGGGCTCGCAGACCGGTGTGCCGGATGTGACCGGGCAGTCCTTCGAGCAGGCCCAGCAGACGCTGCAGAGCGCCGGCTTCGGGGTGCGCAACGGCGGCTACATCGACGGCGCACCCGTCTCCTACGGCTTGGTCGCCCGCACCCGTCCCCGCGCCGGGGGCAACACCCCGTTGGGCACGACCATCGTCGTGCTGCTCAGCAACGGGCGCCAACCGGCCTACGTACCGCCGCCGCCCGCACCGCCGACGTTCCAGCCGTTCGCCCCGCCGACTGGCCAGCCGACGCCACAGCCGAGCGCGCCCGTCGCGCCGAGCCCGTCCGCCGCCCCGGCGACGCCGTCGCCGACGGCCGCTCCCGCCCGCAAGGCCAAGCCCGGCCCGACCAAGACCCGCAGGCGGCCCTAGTCCGCCCGAGGATCGCCGAGACGGGCCTATGCACCGGCTGCCAGCGCTGCGCGGACGGCCGCCGCCACCCGGCCGCCCTCGGCCCGGCCGGCCACCTTCGGCCCGACGGCCTTCATGACGGCGCCCATCTCGCGGGGCCCGGTCGCGCCTGTCTCGTCCACGGTCGCGCGGACCAGCTCCGCGAGCTGGTCGTCGGACAGCTGCGCGGGCAGGTAGGCCTCGAGCACCGCCAGCTCGGCCAGCTCCCGCTCCGCCCGGTCCTGGCGGCCGCCACCGCGGAAGGCCTCGGCCGCCTCGCGGCGCTTCTTGGCCTCACGGGCCAGCACCGTGAGCACCTCCTCGTCCGACAGCTCCCGGCTGGCCTTGCCGGCGACCTCCTCGTTGCCGATGGCGGTCAGCGTCATGCGCAGGCTGGCGGTCGTCAGCTCGTCGCGGGCCTTCATCGACGCGGTCAGGTCGGACCTGAGCCGGTCCTTGAGCGGGTCCTCGAGCGGGGCAGGCATAGCGCCGAACCTACGCTGGCGCCATGAGAGCCCGGTCGGCGTACGCCCTGAGCGGGGCGCTGGCGCTGGCAGCCTGGCCCTTCGCCGAGCCGCAGCTGCCCGTGCTGCGCCGGCGGGACGTGCCCGTGCTGCCGACCGGGGCTTCGCGGCTGACCGTCCTGCACCTGTCCGACCTGCACCTGCTGGGCAGGCACCGGCGCAGGGCCGCGTGGGTGCGGGCCCTCGGGCGGCTGCGTCCCGACCTGGTGGTCTCGACCGGCGACCACCTGTCGGCCATGGACGCCCTGCCGCTGCTGCTGCACGCCCTCGGCGGCTTCGACGCGCCGGCGGTCTTCGTGCCGGGCAACAACGACTACTACCAGCCGGTGCGGCCGCGTCCGCAGGCCTACCTGTGCGGCGGCGGGCCGCTCCGGCGCGCGCCGGACCTGCCCTGGTCGCAGGTGGCCGCCGGCCTGCGCTCGGCCGGCTGGACCGACCTGACCTCCCGCCGCACCGTCGTCGAGCTGCGCGGGCTGCCGGTCACGCTGACCGGGACCGACGACGCCCACCTGCGGCGCGACCACTACGCCCTCGTGGCCGGCCCGGTCGACGGCCTGGGCCTCGGCCTGACCCACACGCCGCAACGCCGGCTGCTGGACGCGTTCGCCGGCGACGGGCACGCCCTGGTCCTCGCCGGCCACACCCACGGCGGCCAGCTGCGGCTGCCGCTCGCCGGTGCGGTGGTGACCAACTGCGACCTGTCGCGCTCGCGGGCCCGCGGGCTGTCCCGCTCGGGCGCCGGCTGGCTGCACGTCAGCGCCGGGCTCGGCACGTCGCCGTACCTCCCGGTCCGGCTGTGCTGCCGGCCGGAGGCGACGCTGCTCACGCTGCTCCCCGCGGATGCGTGGGCAGCCGGTGGACCGACCGCCGTCCGCTAGACTCCCGCTCGTAGATCGGGGTGTGGCGCAGCTTGGTAGCGCGCTGCGTTCGGGACGCAGAGGCCGTGGGTTCGAATCCCGCCACCCCGACCAAGTCTCGTCGGCTCGCCGCTATGAAGGTGGCCGCTATGACTGTGACAGCCTCGCCGGCATGACCAGCCCCGTCGCCCCTTGGGAGCAGCGCTTGCGCGCCGCCCGGGTGAGCCTGCCCGAGTGGGCCAGGGACGCCCCCGACCGCTGCCTGTACGTCGCGAACCCCACCGGCACCTTCGAGCTCTACGCCTGGGACCGTACGGCGGGCAGCACCCGCCAGGTGACCTCGCGCGCGGCGGGCACGACCGACGGCGCGCTCACGCCCGACGGCGGGCAGGTCTGGTGGTTCGACGACCACGACGGCGACGAGCACGGCAGCTGGAGGCGCCAGCCGTTCGAGGGCGGCCCGGACGAGCCGGCGACGCCGGACCTGCCACCCGCCTACTCCGCCGGCATCGAGCTGGGTCATGAGGTGACGGTGGTCGGGAGCAGCGACGACGACGGTACGACGGTGCACGTCCTGGCCGCCGGCGCCACCGCGTTGCTCTACCGCTCCGAGCACGACGCCGCGGTCGGCGGCCTGTCCTACGACGAGCGGCTGGTGCTGCTCGAGCACTCCGAGCACGGCGACGCGCGGCACCGTGCGCTGCGCGTGCTCACCGTCGACGGCGAAGCGGTCGGTGAGCTCTGGGACGGCCCCGGCCTCGGCCTGACCGCGGTGGGCTTCTGCCCGCGCTCGGGCGACACCCGCGTGCTGGCGCTGCACGAGCAGGCCGGCCGGCCGCTGCCGCTGGTGTGGGACCCGGTCAGCGGGACCCAGCAGCGGTTGGACCTGGCCCTCGAGGGCGACCTGTCGGCGCAGTGGACCGCCGACGGCAGCGCCCTTCTCGTGCACGCCGACCTCCGTGGACGCTCCACCGTGCACCGCGTCGAGCTGGACGGGTCCACGGCGGTGGTGCCGACGCCGGTGGGCACGGTGCTGGACGCGACCTCACGGCCGGACGGGACCGTGGAGTACTCCTGGTCGTGCGCGGCCACCCCGCCGGTCGTCCGCTCCACCGCGGGCGGGGTCGTCCTCAGCCCGCCCGGGCCGCCGGCGCCGCCGTCGGTGCCGGTGACCGACGTGTTCGTCGAGGGCCCCGGCGGTCAGGTCCATGCGCTGGTGGCCCGGCCTGAGGGCGCGGGACCGGTACCGACGGTGTTCCTGGTGCACGGCGGGCCGGCCTGGCAGGACAGCGACGCCTTCGCGGCCGACCGCGCTGCCTGGGTCGACCTGGGCTGCGCCGTCGTGCACGTCAACTACCGCGGGTCCACCGGCTACGGCGCCGGCTGGCGGGACGCGATCCAGGGCCGTCCCGGGCTCACCGAGCTCGAGGATGTCGCGGCGGTGCGGGAGTGGGCGCTCTGCTCGGGGCTCGCGTCTGCCTGCGTGCTCTCCGGCGGGTCATGGGGCGGCTACCTCACCCTGCTCGGACTCGGCACGCAGCCGGAGGCGTGGGCCGCCGGAGTCGCGGCGGTGCCGGTCGCCGACTACCTGGCCGCCTACGAGGACGAGATGGAGCCGCTCAAGGCCTTCGACCGGTCCCTGTTCGGCGGCGACCCGGCCCAGGTCCCGGAGCTCTACGCGACCTGTTCCCCGCTGACGTACGCCGACCGGGTACGCGCCCCGCTGCTGGTGCTGGCGGGGGCCAACGACCCGCGCTGCCCGATCCGGCAGATCGACACCTACCTCGCCGCCCTGGACGCGCTGGGCACGCCGTACGACGTCTACCGCTTCGACGCCGGGCACGGCTCGCTGGTGGTCGACGAGCGGGTCCGGCAGATGCGGGTGCAGCTGGCGTTCGTGGCGCGGCTGCTGGGCCTGCCCAGTCCCGCCTGACCCGCCTGCCCCGTCAGCGGCCGGGTCCCTTGCTCTTGGTCTGGCTGTTGCCGTGGCCGTCCCCACCGGCGCCGGAGCTGGGCTGGCCGGTGCTCGGTGGTGCGGTGGGCAGCAGGCTCGGCACCGGCGCGGTGCTGGGCGGAGCCGAGGACGGCGCGGGCGTCGGGCTGGCCGACGCCTGCTGCTCGGCCTGCCGGCGGGCCTCCTCCTGGCGGCGCTGCTCCTCGGCCGCCGACGCGCTGGCCCGGGCCGCAGCCGCTGCTTCCGACGCCGACGCCGAGGCCGCCGCCGCTGCCGAGGCCGAGGCCGCTGCCGACGCCGAGGCGGACGCCGAGAGCTTGCCCTGGTCGACGAGGTCGGCATCGGCGAGCACCCGGTTGGCCCGGGCCCGCAGGCGGTCGGCCTCCGTGCTCGCGATGTCACCTGCCTTGCTCTGCTGGTCGACCGCAGCGAGGAAGTCTCCGACGGCGGTGCGCAGCCCGGCGGCGTCCCGGCCGTTGGCCGCCGTGGTGACGGCGTCGAGCCGCTCGCGCAGCCGGGCCTTGGGCGAGGACGACGCGCAGCCGGCCAGGGCCAGGACGGCCAGCGCACCCGCCACGACCGGCATCGCCGCGCGCCTCACGGCTGCACCTCGTTCTGCAGGTTCTTGACGTCGTTCTGCAGCCGGCTGGGGAGGTTCTTGTCGACCTGCACGGGCGGACCGGTCGGGTCCTGCTGCTGCGAGCCGGACTGGGCGATGGCGTAGCCGGCGCCGGCGAGCACCGCCAGCAGCAGCACGAGGGCGATGACGAACGCCGGCCCGCGGCCACGCCGGCGCCGGACCGGCGCGGCGCGGGACGGCACTCGGTCGGCCGCGGGCGCCCGTCCGGCCCGCGGCGCCTCCCGCGCCCGGGTCAGGAGCTGGGTGCGGTCGATCACCTGGGTCCGGTCGGCCGCCGGGGCGGGGGCGAGGACCGTGGTGGCATCGCCGCCGGCGGCGATGCTGCCCAGCTCCGCGGCGACCTCGTCCGTCGAGGGCCGGTCCTCGGGCTCGCGGGCGGTCATCGAGCGCAGCAGGCCGGGCCAACCGGACGGCAGGGTGTCGGGGACGTCGGGCTGACGGTGCAGGCGGGCCACGGCGACCTCGATCGCGGCGCCGGGGTACTCCCTTTCGCCGGTGAGGCACTCCAGCAGCACCAGCCCGAGGGCGTAGACGTCGGCGGCCGGTCCGACCGCGCGGCCCGTCACCTGCTCGGGCGAGAGATAGCTCGCCGTGCCGACCGTGAGACCGGTGGCCGTGACCCTGGCCCCGTCGACGAGCCGGGCGATGCCGAAGTCGGTGAGGCGCACCCGGCCGTCACGGCCGACCAGCACGTTGGCCGGCTTGACGTCGCGGTGCACCAGGCCCTGGGCGTGCACGTAGGACAAAGCCTGGGCCAGGCCCTGCCCGGCGCGCGCGACCTCCCCGGGGGGGACGGGCCCCCGGCGTACGACGTCGGCGAGCGTCTCACCCTCGACCAGCTCCATGACGACGTAGGGCCGGCCGCCGTCGTCGGTGCCGGCGTCGTAGACCGGGACCAGTCCCGGGTGCGACAGACGGGCCAGCAGTCGGGCCTCGTCGCCGACCCGGCCGGAGTCCTCGCCGCCGGACGCGGTCACCAGCTTGAGCGCGACCCGGCGGTCGAGGGCCCCGTCGGTCGCGCCCCACACCTCGGCCGAGCCGCCTCGGCCCACCAGGCCGTCGAGCCGGTAGCGGCCGGCGATCGTGCGCGCCGGCGCGTCGCCGGTGGACAGCGCCTGCGTCGGCTCGTCTGTCACGGCGTCCTCTCGCTGTCGCAGCGACACCTGCGGGGCCTACCCGGCCGGTCCGGTCCACTCACCTGCGGGCGGCCAGCAGCTCGGTGATCTGCACCGCGTTGAGCGCGGCACCCTTGCGCAGGTTGTCGTTGCTGACGAACAGCGCCAGGCCGCGCTCGCCCTCGACCCCCCGGTCCTGGCGCAGGCGTCCGACGAAGCTCGGGTCCTGCCCGGCGGCCTGCAGCGGCGTGGGGATGTCGCTCAGCGCCACCCCCGGGGCCGCTGACAGCAGCTCGAGCGCGCGCCCGACCGGCAGCGCCCGCTCGAACTCGGCGTTCAGCGACAGCGAGTGGCCGGTGAACACCGGGACGCGCACGCAGGTGCCGGAGACCCGCAGGTCCGGGATCCCGAGGATCTTGCGGCTCTCGTTGCGGAGCTTGTGCTCCTCGTCGGTCTCACCGGACCCGTCGTCGACGAGCGTCCCGGCCATCGGCAGGACGTTGAAGGCGATGGGCCGCACGTACTTCTCGGGCGCCGGGAAGGCGACCGCGGCGCCGTCGTGGACCAGCTCGCTGGCCCGGCCGCCGACCTCCCGGACCTGCTTGTCGAGCTCGTCGACGCCGGCCAGGCCACTGCCCGACACCGCCTGGTAGGTGCTCGCGACCAGCCGGACGAGGCCGGCCTCGTCGTGCAGCGGCTTGAGCACCGGCATGGCCGCCATGGTCGTGCAGTTGGGGTTGGCCACGATGCCCTTGCGGATCTCGTCCAGTGCCTGCGGGTTGACCTCGCTGACCACGAGCGGCACGTCGGGGTCCATCCGCCAGGCCGAGGAGTTGTCGACTACGACGGCCCCGGACGCGGCGTAGCGGGGCGCCTGGGCGCGGGAGGCGGCGGCGCCGGCGGAGAACAGAGCGACGTCGAGGCCGGTCGGGTCGGCCGTCGCCGCGTCCTCGACGACGATCTGGCCCCCGTCCCAGGGCAGGGTGCTGCCGGCGGACCGGGCGGAGGCGAAGAACCGGATCTGCGACATGGCGAGGCCGCGCTCGGTGAGCAGCCGGCGCATGACCGCACCGACCTGGCCGGTGGCACCGACGACGCCGACCCGCAGGCCGCTCACCGGCCGGACCCGCCGTAGACGACGGCGCTCTGGCCGGTCGGGTCGCCGAGCTCGAAGGCGGAGTGCACGGCGGCGACCGCGTCCGGCACGTCGGTGTCGCGGCAGATCACCGAGATGCGGATCTCGGAGGTGCTGATCGCCTCGGCGTTGATGCCGCCCTGCGCGAGCGCCTCGAAGAAGGTCGCCGTGACCCCCGGGTGGGACTTCATGCCGGCACCGACGAGCGAGACCTTGCCGATGTGCTCGTCGGACAGCAGCTGCTCGAAGCCCACCCGCTGCTGCACGTCCGCCAGCGCCTTGACCGCGGCGGTGAGGTCGGCCTTGGGCAGTGTGAAGGAGATGTCGGTGCGGTCGGTCCCGCCCGAGACGTTCTGCACGATCATGTCGATGTTGACCTCGGCGTCGGCGACCGCCCGGAAGATCGCGGCGGCCTCACCCGGCTTGTCGGGTACGCCGACGACGGTGACCCGTGCCTCGCTCAGGTCGTGCGCGACGCCGCTGATGATGGCCTGCTCCACGCGTGACTCTCCTGTGACGAGTGTGCCGGGCTTGCTGGAGAACGACGAGCGCACCACGAGCGGGACGTCGTACCGGCGCGCGTACTCCACGCACCGCAGGTGCAGGATCTTGGCGCCGCATGCCGCCAGCTCGAGCATCTCCTCGTAGCAGAGGACCGGCAGCTGCCGCGCGGTCGGCACGATCCGCGGGTCGGCGGAGTAGACGCCGTCGACGTCGGTGTAGATCTCGCACGCCTCGGCGCCGAGGGCCGCCGCGAGCGCGACCGCCGTCGTGTCGGAGCCGCCGCGGCCGAGCGTGGTGATGTCCTTGGTGTCCTGCGAGACGCCCTGGAATCCCGCCACGATCGCGATGTGGCCCTTGCCGATCGCCTCGGTGATCCGCCCGGGAGTCACGTCGATGATGCGGGCCCGGCCGTGCGAGGAGTCCGTGATGACCCCTGCCTGGCTGCCGGTGAAGGAGCGTGCGGACAGCCCCAGCGACTGGATGGCCATGGCCAGCAGCGCCATCGAGATGCGCTCGCCGGCGGTGAGCAGCATGTCGAGCTCGCGGCCGGGCGGCAGCGGCGACACCTGCTGGGCGAGCTCGAGCAGCTCGTCGGTGCTGTCGCCCATCGCCGAGACCACGACGCACACGTCGTGACCGGCCTTGCGGGTCGCGACGATCCGCTCGGCCACCCGCTTGATCCGCTCGGCGTCGGACACGCTGGAGCCGCCGTACTTCTGCACGACCAGCCCCATGGCAGCGAGCCTACCGGCGGTCCGGCCGCCAGCGTGGCAACTGGGCAAGCCGGCCCCGGCCGGGCGGTCCGCGCCGTACGGTGCGCGCGTGAGCTGACGGCGGTCAGCCGTAGGCGCCGCTCGGCAGGAAGGGCGTCAGGGGGCCCAGCACCCCCCGGCGGCAGGTCGAGGCCGGCACGGAGAGCGAGAGCCGGGCCGCGAGGGCGACCTCGACGGCCCAGGGCTGGTCCGCGCCGAGCGGCTCGAGGTACTCCTCGCCGTCGCCGCGCGCCAGCCCTTCCCACAGCAGCCGCTGCGCGAGCGCCGGTGTCGTCGCGCCCAGCCCCTGCACGCCCTGGGTGCCGCGCAGGCAGAAGCCGCGCTCGGGCCCGTCCTCGGCGACCATCAGCTGCCCGTAGTGCACCGCCATGGCGGTCAGGTCCGGGCCGTAGCCCACCCCGCGCAGCCGCGTGACGACGTCCTCGACCAGGTCGGCGTCGGTGGCCCAGTCACCGTCCCGCACCCCGAGGCCGGACGGCAGCCCGGCGCGGTCCGTACGGCCGGTCCCGACGTAGGCCGGGTGCAGCGCGAAGCCGGCGAGCGCGTAGCGGCGCAGCGCCTTGGGGTCCGAGCTCGCGACGATCAGCCCCGCGGGCGCGTCGGCGGCCGTGCGCAGGGACGCCTCCAGCAGGCGGGCGCCGATGCCGCGGGACTGGTGCCCGGTCGCGACGGTCAGCAGCGACAGGAACCACAGCGGCCCGCGGCGCAGCGCCAGCGCGACCCCGACGAGCTCCTCCCCGTCGACCGCCACCCAGGCGCCACCCGGGTCGGTGCGTTGCAGGTGGGCCACCCGGTGGCGGCCGCGGGCCACCCGCTCCGGGCTGCGCTCGGGCATCGGACTGCCCTCGTAGAGGGCCGCCATCTCCGACAGCGACCGGTAGGCGGAGTCGTCGGCGGCGGCCACGTCGGCGGGCAGCAGCGGACGGACGTCGACGGGCACGCGGCGACGCTAACGGCGGGGCGGCCTGGTCACACGTCGATTTGGCGGCGTCCCTCGAAGGCCCGGCCGAGGGTAACCTCGTCGGCGTACTCCAGGTCGCCCCCGACCGGCAGCCCGCTGGCCAGGCGGGTGACCCGCAGCCCCATGTGCTTGACCAGCCGGGCGAGGTAGGTGGCGGTCGCCTCGCCCTCCAGGTTGGGGTCGGTGGCGAGGATCAGCTCGGTGATGCCGCCCGCCTGCAGCCGCACCATCAGCTCGCGCACCCGCAGGTCGTCCGGCCCGATCCCCTCGATCGGTGAGATCGCGCCGCCGAGCACGTGGTACCGGCCGCGGAACTCGCGCGTCTTCTCGATCGCGACGACGTCCTTGGGCTCCTCGACGACGCAGATGAGCGCGAGGTCGCGGCGCGGGTCACGGCAGACCCGGCACTCGTCCTGCTCGCTGACGTTGCCGCAGACCCGGCAGAAGCGGACCTTGTCCTTGACCTCGGTGAGCGCTCCGACGAGCCGGCGTACGTCGGCCGGGTCGGCCGCCAGCAGGTGGAAGGCGATGCGCTGGGCGCTCTTGGGCCCGACGCCCGGGAGCCGGCCGAGCTCGTCGATGAGGTCCTGTACGGCGCCTTCGTACACCTACATCCCCGGCAGCCCGAGGCCGCCCATGCCGCCGCTCACCGGGCCCATCGTCTCGCCCGCCAGCTCCTGCGCGGCCCTGCCGGCGTCCCGCAGCGCAGCCACCACGAGATCCTCCAGGCTCTCCACGTCCTCCGGGTCGACGGCCTCCGGCCGGATCTTGACCGAGAGGATTTCCCCCGCGCCGGTGACCGTCGCGGTGACCAGGCCGCCTCCGGCGGTGCCGGTGAGCTCGGCCTTGGCCAGCTCCTCCTGCGCGGCGAGCACCTGCGCCTGCATCTTCTGCGCCTGCTTCATGAGCTGCTGCATGTTGGGCTGGCCGCCAGGCCTCATGTCCACTCCCGCGCTCTCGTCCCGGTCGTCCGGTCGAGCGTAGTGGCGCGGGCTGTGGATGACAGCGCCACGGCTGCGAGGTCAGCCGTCGCCGAGTGTCCCGACCACGCGACCACCCAGCTCGGACTGCACCAGGCGCAGCGCGGCCTCCTCACCCGAGAGCCCGGCCGGCGGCGCCTCCGGGTCGTCGGGCACCGCCTCGTCGCCCGGCGCGAACCCGTCGTACGCCGGAGCCGATGCGGCCGGCCCGGCCGGTTCTGCGGAGGACGCCGCGTCGGTGCCGGTCGTGCACCGGACCTGTAGCTCGGCGCCCAGCACCTCGCGCAGGGCCTCAGTGAGGACGTCGGGGCCGACCCCGGCGGTGAAGCTGCGCATCACCGGCGGGTGGGTGAAGGCCAGCACCACCGTGCGGCCCTGCACCTCCAACACCTGTGCAGTCATCAGCTGCGCCTCGGTGGTGCGCTTGCGCCGGCGTACGGCGAGCAGCACCTCGTCCCAGGAGCGCCGGACCTGCGCGGCGTCCAGGGCGGCGGGGGCCTGGTCCCCGGCCGGTGCGGACGGCGGTGCGGCAGCCGAGCGGCCCTCCCCCGTTGTTCCGGCGGATGCGGGCGCCGGGCTGCCGCCGAGGGTCGCCGTCTGCGGCCAGGCCGCGCCCACGTGAGGCGGCTGGTGCCGATCCGAAGGCTGGGAAGCATCGGGCGAGCGGGGCTGCTCAACGGCCTCGGCGGTTCGTGGCCGGCCGTCGGCCGCCTGCGGCTCGGCGGGCCCAGTGCGCGCGGGCCGGGTGGGCTCGGGCTCGGTCACGCTCTGGCCCGACGCTGCCTGGCTCGTCGCCGTCGCGGCGTCGCTCACCGCCGTCCCGGTCTCCGCGGCCGCAGGTGCCGAGTGCGGTCCGGGCGCGATGTCGAGGCGGCGCTCGAGGCGCTCGACCCGCGACAGGACGGCCACCTCGTCGGTCGCGGCGGCGGGGAGCAGGACCCGCGCGCAGACCAGCTCGAGCAGCAGGCGCGGTGCCGTCGTACCCCGCATCTCGGTGAGGCCTTCGTGCAGCAGGTCCGCGGCGCGCGACAGCCCGGCGGACCCGAGGGCCTGCGCCTGGCGGCTCATCCGGTCGAGCTGGTCGGGGGGGCAGTCGAGCAGTCCCTTGGCGCCGGCGTCGGGCACGGCGTCGAGGACGACGAGGTCACGCAGCCGCTCGAGCACGTCCTGGGCGAAGCGGCGGGGGTCGTGCCCGCCCTCCATGACGCTGTCGACGGTGGCGAACACGGCCGCGCCATCACGGGCGGCGAACGCATCGACGACGTCGTCGAGCAGCGTGTCCGGGGTGATGCCGAGCAGTCCGGCGGCGGCCTCCCGGGTGACACCGTCGGCACCGGCTGTGGCCAGCACCTGGTCCAGGATCGACAGACCGTCGCGGGCGGAGCCGGCGGCCGCGCGCACGACGAGCGGGAGGACCGAGTGGTCGACCGCGATGCCCTCCGCCGCGACGACCTCGCTGAGCAGCGCGGTGAGGTCGGCCCGCGGCATGAGCCGGAACGGGTAGTGGTGGGTGCGCGACCGGATGGTCTGCAGCACCTTCTCGGGCTCGGTGGTGGCGAACACGAAGAGCAGGTAGTCCGGCGGCTCCTCGACCAGCTTGAGCAGCGCGTTGAAGCCCTCCCGCGACACCATGTGGGCCTCGTCGATGATGTAGACCTTGTAGCGGCTGGCGACCGGCGCGTAGATCGCCCGCTCGCGCAGGTCGCGGGCGTCGTCCACACCGCCGTGCGAGGCCGCGTCGATCTCGACGACGTCGAGCGAGCCGGGGCCGTTGGGGGCCAGTGCCACGCAGCTGTCGCAGACCCCGCAGGGGTCCGGCGTCGGGCCGCGCTCGCAGTTGAGCGAGCGCGCCAGGATGCGGGCCGAGGAGGTCTTGCCGCAGCCGCGCGGCCCGCTGAACAGGTAGGCGTGGTGCACGCGGCCGTTGCGCAGCGCCTGCTGCAGCGGGCCGGTGACGTGCTCCTGGCCCTTGACCTCGGCGAAGCTGCCGGGGCGGTACTTGCGGTAGAGCGCGAGGCTCAACGCGGTCTCCTCGCCAGCGGACGGACCATCGAGAGGACCCCTCGCGCACCCGCCCAGAGCCCGCCTGCCCTTGCTGCCTTCCGGCCCTGGGGGAGTTCAGCGAGATGCGCGCCGCACGAGGGGTCTGGTCGCCACTCTAGACGTACGCCGGCCGCCGGGGCGGCGCCCGTGCACCGGCCGCGGGCGCCCTCCGCCCGGTAGGGTGGCCGGCGGAGGATTCGCCTAGTTGGCCTATGGCGCACGCTTGGAAAGCGTGTTGGGGGCAACCCCTCGCGAGTTCGAATCTCGCATCCTCCGCCATGCATCATGACGTTGCGCAGGCTCGCGCTGCCTACGCCGCCGGGCGTCGGTGATGTCGCCTCAGGGGCAGGGCGCCGTGCCAGTCGGGTTCCCAGTCGGGTTCGTCGAGTAGCCGCCAGCTGATGGTGTCGGGGTCGAGTTGGTCGAGGTGTTCGAGCCAGCAGCCTTCGTCCTCGGGTTGATGATCGCGGGGGGTGTCGGGGTAGGGCCCGACGTCGGGGTGGCGTTGGTTGGCGTCGGCGGCGGCTTCCAGGGCGGTGCGGAACGGCGCGGGCAGCGCCGGCAGCGTCCCGGTGACCGGGATCGGCGGCAGGTGGTCGGGGTGGTGCTGGTAGGTGGCTCCGGTCGGGCTGGTCCAGCGCACGCCGCCGTCGAGGAGGCGCTGCTTGGCCCAGCCGGCTTGTTTGCAGCGGTGGTGGTGGCGGCACAGCGCGCCGAGGTTGCACGGGCAGGTCGGTCCGGCCGGCCAGGCCATGTCGTGGTCCTGGTCGCAGTGCACGGCGCGGGCGGGTCGCGTCCCGCGAGGTGGTGTAACTCGTCGCGTGTGACTTTGTGAGTCAGTGCAACTATGCCGTAGCGGCGATCTCCTTTCGCGGGGCCGTCTTGGTGGTCGTGGTCTTGGGCTCCAGCAG
>JAABUT010000675.1_pt1 | contig 49715 bp, 62 predicted proteins | sample 5559281 | NCBI WGS metagenome assembly JAABUT01 (sample SAMN10711880, study PRJNA513359) | rock metagenome | isolation source: Antarctica rocks | place: Antarctica: Victoria Land, Ricker Hills nord | collected 2016-01-04
CCCAACGCCATCACCGTACGGGATCTGCCGGACCGGAACTGCTGCAAGACGCGCATACCGGTCACCCTAGGTCGCTCCGAGCCGCCCACCGGATGCAGACATCCACTGTTCAGCAGGGCTTCACCTGGGCCGCAACGGAGTCCCGCGTCCGCCTTTGCGGTGGCGCATCTGCTGTGCATGAGGTGTCGCTCATCGCCGAGGCGGGGGAGGTCCTGGCCCTGACCGGCCCGTCCGGCAGCGGGAAGTCGACCCTGCTCGCGGTCATCGCCGGCCTCGAACCTGTGACGACCGGCGTGATCCGCTGGGGCGAGGAGGTCGTGTCGGCCAAGAGGCGCGACCTCCGGCAGCGCTGGGGCCTCGTCCTGCAGCGGTACGGGCTGGTGTCGCTGCTGACCGCCGAGGAGAACGTCGAGCTCGTCCTGCAGGCCCGAGGACTCCCGCGGGACCAAGTCCGTGACCGTGCCGCGGAGGCCATCGAGCGGGTCGGCCTCGAACACATCGGCGACCACCTCATCGAGCAGCTGTCCGGCGGGCAGCAGCAGCGCGCCGCCGTGGCCCGAGCGATCGTCGGCCGGCCCGGGGTGCTGCTCGCCGACGAGCCCAGTGCCGAGCTCGACGCCTCCACCCGCGACCGGGTTCTGCACGTCCTGGTCGCGGAGGCGAACAGGGGGGCGGTCGTCATCCTCGCTACGCACGACCAGGCGGTGGCTGACGCAGCCCACGTCGAGATCGCCCTACACGACGGACGGCTCCAGCTGGTCTGGCACGGCGTGACGACGTTCACACGCTCCGAGTCGCTGCTCGTTTCCGCGACGTTGGCAGGACGAGGTCGACGACATGTGAGATCTGGAGGACGCCGGCATGGCCGAGGCACCCGCCGCACCCTGTCCCTCGACGTAGATTGTTGGCGGCATCCAGCGGTACGTGCTGTTCGCGAGCCGTGGAGAAGTGATGCTCCCTCGCTTAGAAGCGTTCTCGTCGGTCTTAACCGGCATTAGCCGCCTTCCCCGCACCACCCGCAGCCGTTATCGTCTGCTTGTGGCGGCGGAAGGCTGGACCCGGCGGCTGGACGACCGTGCCCAGCTGCTGCTCAACCGTCGCTTCGGGTCGGGGTTGACCAGATGGGATGACTTAAGCCTCCGCTAGCGGATTAGCAGATCGCCATTTCCCTGGCGGGTCAGGAGCCGTCGGGCTGGTTCTGCTCGTGGCCCCTGTAGCGTCCGGGCAGGCTGGTCGAACGCCCATAGTCCTCGGGCCGCTCATCGGCTCGATTGTCGGGACCACGCTTGGGCGCCTCATCCGAGACGCATGCAAGCGGCATAAGTGATGCAGTTAGCCAAGATCACGACTGACCGTACTGGGGCTCGCTCCGGAAGCCGCTGGAGGACCAAGGCCGGGTCACGATGGTCGCGACCTGTTCCCGACTCGTCGCCCGACGCAGGCGCGGCCCTACGTAGGAACAAATACCCGCAGGTGCGGCTTACCCGGGCCATACTGACATAAGATAGCGTATCGGCGCGGTGGGCGAGGCTCCTTCAGGGAGGCGTCGCAGGCCGCCCGCTTCGCCTCAGGCACCAGGACGGGCGGCGGCCGCCGACGACGACCACGATCAGAGCGCTCAGACCGTGCGGCACCGCGGTCTGCAGTTCACGCCACCGGCGGGTCCCGCGACCAATCGACCGTGATCACAGAGTGCTCCTGCCGGGGCTGCGGGGGTGCTTCAGGAGATGTCACCGCCGGGACCGGCAACGGGAGCGTCGGCCCGTCCGGCCCCTCGGCGCTGGGTGAGGACTACGCCGCTTGGGTGTTCAGGCCGGGCAGGGCGGTGCCGAGGAAGAGGTATCGACATCCGTGGCCACCCTGCCAGTCCGCTGCTTCTCGATGAGGATCACGTTGACCCACATCAGCCCAACCGCGCCGACGGCCGGCCCCCACTCGCCTCTGGCGCCAGGCAGTGCGGGCGGCCGGGCCGGGCGGCGCAACCGGCTGGCGGCTGGCGTGCTGGTGCTGGTCCTGCTGGCGCTCAGCGCGTTTGCGGTCTGGTCCTCTCAGGCCACCAGCCAGGCCTCGGCGCGGGCAGTGACCGCCAATGGGCTGTCCGACGACTACGCCCAGGCGGCCAACGCTGTCGGCGGCGAGGAGTCGCTGGAGCGCAAGTACCGCCTGGAGCCTGGCCCGCAGGTGCAGGCCAAGTACGACAAGGTCGCGGCCCGGTTCGTCGCTGCGCTCGCCGCCGTCCGGCATGACGGGGGCACCGCTGACCGGGCGCTTGTCGACGCGACCCTGGCCCAGCACCACGACTACCTGCAGGCGATCGACCGGCTGTTCCGGGCGACCGACCGGGGTGACACCGCCGCCGCAACCAAGATCGAGGGCGTCGCGGACCCGTCGTTCGGTGCGATCGAGCAGGCTGTCCTAGGCGCGGCCGACGCCAAGCACGCCTTGGCGATCGTGGAGCTGGGCCGGCTGCAGCGGCTGGAGCGTATGACCCGGGTGCTGACTCCGGTGGTGTTCCTGCTCGGGCTAGGCCTGGCCGGGCTGCTGATGTCGGTGATGCGTGGGCACCGCCGGCAGCTCGCCGCCGAACGGGCTGAGGCGCTGCATGCCTCACTGCACGATGCGTTGACTGGGCTGCCGAACCGGACGCTGCTGGCGGACCGGTTCGGTCAGGCGCTGCGCGCCGACGCCCGCGCCGGCAGCACGACCGGGCTGCTGCTGATCGACCTGGACCGGTTCAAAGAGATCAACGACACGTTCGGCCACCACTACGGCGATGAGCTGCTGCGTCAGGTCGGGCCGCGTCTGGCCGGCGCCCTGCGCGAGGTCGACACGGTCGCCCGGCTCGGCGGCGACGAGTTCGCCGTACTGCTCCCAGACGTCCACTCGGTCCACGACGCGCTCGCTGTGGCCGGCACGCTCCAGGCGGCACTGGAGACCCCGTTCCGGGTGGAGGGCGTCGAGCTCGACGTCGAGGCCAGCATCGGCGTCGTGCGCTCCGGTGAGCACGGCACCGACCCGACGGTGCTGCTGCAGCACGCCGACATCGCGATGTACGTCGCCAAGACCCAACAGCTCGGGGTGTTCGCCTACGACCCCGGCGTCGACGGGCACTCCCCGGCCAAGCTCGCCCTGCTGGGAGACCTGCGCCGGGCACTGGAACACGGCCAGCTCGTCCTGCACTACCAACCCCAGATCAGCACGAGCACCGCCGAGGTCGTCAGCGCCGAGGCCCTGGTCCGTTGGCAGCACCCCGACCGGGGCTTGATCTTTCCTGACGAGTTCATCCCGCTCGCCGAGCACACCGGCCTGATCGGGCCGCTGACCCGCTACGTCCTGGCCGCCGCGCTCACCCAGGCCCGGGTCTGGATCGACGCCGGCCGGCCGCTGCCGGTGTCGGTGAACCTGTCCGCCCGTAACCTGCTCGATGAGAACCTGCCCGGCCAGGTCGCCAAGCTCCTCGCCGCCCACGATGTTCCGGCCCAGCTGCTCCAGCTCGAGGTGACCGAGTCCGCGCTGATGAGCGAACCGGCCCGCGCGCAACGGCTGCTCAAGCAGCTGTCCGCTCTCGGCGTGCGGATCTCCATCGACGACTTCGGCGCCGGGTACACCAGCCTCAGCCAGCTCAAGACGGTGCCCGTCAACGAGCTCAAGATCGACAAGTCGTTTGTGATGACGATGACCGAAAACCGCAGCAACAGCCTGATCGTGCGCAGCGTCGTCGACCTCGGACACAACCTCGGCCTGACGATCGTCGCTGAGGGCGTCGAAAGCGAGCAGGCCCTGTCCGCCCTGCGCGAACTTGGATGCGACGTCGCCCAGGGATACCACCTGAGCCGGCCCATCCCCACCGCCGCCCTGGACACCTGGCTGCTCGGACGCACCATCACCCCGGCGCACCCCGTCGCCCCCGCTCCAACCCTGCCTGCGGCCCCCGTCCCGCCGCCGGCTCCACGCCCAGCACGCTGACCCCCCGGATCCCGGCGCCCTGCGCGCACCCCCCGAGCAGCCGGTGACCACCGCGGCTGCCCCAGCGGTAGCGACCGACCACGGCCTCCTACACGGCGCTTCCACCACAGAGCACTGGCAGGACCTGGCGGCTCGGCTCAAGGCCTTCGCCGACCCCACCCGCCTACGCCTGCTCGCCACGCTGCGCACACGACCCCACCAGCAGGCATGCGTCAAGGAACTCACCCAGGCAACCGGCCTCGCCCAGCCCCTGGTAAGCCACCACCTGCAGATCCTGCGACGCGCCAACCTCGTCAACAGCACCCGGCACGGCAGCCACGTCTACTACCAGCTGAACACCAGCATCGTGCACGCCACAGCCCAACAGCTCACCCGGCCGTAGAGCCAACCAGCAGCAGAAGGCCTTCGGCGCGTGGATCGCCTGCTACGCCCAGCGGCTTGTGCAGCGGCCAACGAACGTTCATCACGAAGCCCCGGGTTCCTGTGCGAGTTCGTGCAGGCGCGACTGACCCGTTCCCGGCTCGGCGACCGACGCAGACGCGGCCCCCAGTAGGAGGAGCCAGCCGCAGGTGCGGTTTCATCGGCTAATAGTGACATAATATAAATTATCGGCGCGTCATATCGGGAGCCGGGGGAGGGGCTTGAGCGCCGCCGTTCTGGGGCCGGCGCGACGGCTTGTCACCTGCCTGGAAGTAGCCGCCAGGCCAGCCAACGGCGTTCGAGCTGGGCGAGTTCGCTGCGGCTGGCGCCGAGCAGCAGACCCCCGGACACCAGCGCAGCAGTGAGCATCAGGGCCAGCACCGGGCTGGGACTGCTGACGTACAGGGCGCCGAGCATGGCCGCCGTCGACGCCAGCCACCAGCCGCACCGGCGCGCTCGAGCACCGGTACAGCCCAGCGCCAGCACCTGCGCGTTCGCCAACGCCCGGACTAGCCGTGGTGACTCCCGCATCAGCTGCACGGCGAGCGCGTTCAACACCACCTGCTGCCGGTCCGAGCCCCACGGACCCGGGGTCGTCGCCGCTGGCACCCATTGAGTGTGTACCTACGCCCGGCGCGCTGTCAGGCTCGTCGGGCAGCAGAGCAGGCACCGCCCGGCGGGCCAGCACTGATCCGGGTGCCTGACCCGGAGCTCGAGGTCCACAGGTGGCGATGGAGGTCCCCTTCACGTTGACAGTCGCAGGCCGCGCCGCTCCACATCCACCGCTGACCAAGCACACCAGTCGCCTAGCCTGATGGCCCTAGCCCGTTCACTTCAGTGGGAGCTCTTGCCGGGTGCCACCTCTCACGCCCGTGCCGGAACCGGCATAAAGGAGCACGATGACCGTCCTGGAAGTCCTGATCGCCTTCTTCCTGCCACCGGTGTCGGTCGCCATGAAGAAGGGACTGAGTAGCAAGGTCCTGATCGCGCTGCTGCTCCAGTTGTGCGGACACATCCCCGGCGTCATCTACGGCATCTACGTCGTCACCCAGGAGTAGCACCCGCTGCTGGCCGACCACCACCGCGGCGGTCTGCCGCCGCCTGCCCCGCTTGGCGGCGCGGTGGGGTGTGAGGGGTGGCTGGTCGGGTAGCCGCGGGTCATGTTCTTGTCCATGCGACTTCGTCGGTGGCTGTTCGCGGTCCTGGTGCTGCCACTGGTCGGCAGGGTCCTGACCCGGGTCGGGTCGCGGGTCGAGGCCACCCGGCCGCGGGCCGGTAGAGCGCTGACCGGTCTCGGCCAGGCCCTACGGGCAGGCCGGCGCCGGCGGCGCTCGGCGAGGTAGCCGCCGTTGTTGCTGTGCTTCGCCTGCCCCTGGTCTACAAGGCCGGTTGCAGCGGGTGCTGCCCGTGGGCACCTGACGGCGGGTGGCTTGCGCTGCCCGGGCCGACCCTGTTCACTGGCGGCGCTCCTATTAACCGCCGTGCATCGACTGCAGGCCGCCCTGGTCCCGTCACTGTGAGGACGTCCGTGAGCACAGCCATCGTGGAGCCCGGAGCCAGCCCGTCCGGACAGGGGTACGCGGCGCAGGACCGCCGTCTGGCCTCCAACAGCCTGAGGTTCTTGGGCAGCGTGGCGATCAGCGTGGGGATCCAGGGGCCGACGGGCGGCATCTTGTTCATCCCCGCGCTGATGGCTGGCATCGTGGGCAGCCAGGGTCCTTTCGCGTTCTTCATTGCGATGCTGGCGATGCTGCCGATCGCGTATGTGTTCGGCGCGTTCAGCCGGGAGTACGCCTCGGCTGGGTCGGCGTACGCCTTCGCCGGGTCGGCGCTCAAGCCGCTGGTGGGGTTCGCGGCCTGCTTCTCACTGCTGATCGTCTACATCACCTACACCAGCGCGAACTACACCAGCACGACCAACATCTTCGAGGAGTTGCTGCACGACCAGGGCCTGCCGCACCTCCCGTGGCCGCTGGTCGCCTTGGTCTTCTTCGGCCTGTCCTGGTACCTGGCCTACCGGACCATCCACTTCAGCGCGCTGCTCATCTTCGCCCTGGAGGGGATCTCGCTGCTGATCGTGCTCGTCGTGGGGATCGTGGTCATCGCCAAGGGCGGCTACCACGGGCACGGGCTGCACCTGCAGCCGCTCACCCGCCACGGCCTGCCGTTCCAGACCGCGATGCTGGGTCTGGTCTTCGCCTACACCGGCTTCTCCGGTTTTGAGGGCGCCGCCTCGACCGGGGAGGAGACCAAGCTGCCGCGGCGCAACATCCCGGCGGCAATCTTCGCCTCGCTGCTGATCGGCGGCGGCTTCTACACGTTCGGCTCGTTCATCGAGACGATCGGCTTCCCCAACGCGTTGGCCCTGGGCAAGTCCGAGGCGCCGCTGCAGGTGGTGAGCGCCGCCTTCGTCGCTCCCTGGGTCGGCACGCTGATCCTGGTGGCCAGCGTCGTCAGTGCCTTCGGCGCGATCCTGGCCTGCCACAACGCCGCCGCCCGGCTGCTGTTCGCCCTCGGGCGGGACGGCTTCATCAGCGACAAGCTGGCCCGCACACACCCGGTGCAACGCAGCCCGCACATCGCCGTCGGCGCCGTCGCGGTGCTGTCCGCACTCGGCGTCGTCGGCCTGATCAACAAGCAGCCGCTGGACATCTTCTTCGACCAGGCGACGGTCGGCGCCGACATGATCCTGTGCGTCTACCTGATCGTGTGCATCGCGGGGGTGGCCCTGGCGGTACGCCGGCGCAAACCCCTGCTGGCGGTGGTGTCGGTCGTCGGAATCGCCGTGCTGGCGCTGGTGATCCGCTACACCGTCTACCCGATCGCGGAGTACCCGTTCAACCGGCTCCAGATCATCGCCGGGGCGCTGGTACTGCTGGGCTTCGCGATCCCGCTGTTCATCCCGGGCTTTCACCGCCGGGTCCAGGCCTCACCGCTGTTCACCGGAGAGCTCGCCACCGCGGGCGACGCCGGCGAGGGCCCCGAGACCCCGCTGCCCGCCGCCACCCGCGGCTGAGCCCACGACCCCGATCGGAGACCTCATGTTCGACGAGCCGTTCACCGCGATCGACTGCGGTGTGTTCCTGGACCAGGCCAACTACCCGCCGTGGGGGTTCACCTCCACCCTGGTCCCGCACGAGCGCGGCGCCGCGGCGATGGCGAACTTCCTCAACGTCCGGATGACCGACCAGGACGACGAGCGCATCAACCGACGGGACTTCCCGGAGGCACTGGGCCTGGCCTGGATGGACGTCAAGATGTCCGACCACGCCGGCAACCACATCGACGCGCCCTACCACTTCGGCCCGACGGTCGCAGGTGAGCCCGCCAAAACCATCGACCAGGTGCCGCTTGAGTGGACGATGGGCCCCGGCGTCCGGCTGGACTTCCGCGGGCACTCGGGCCGCGACATCACCGTGGCGGACCTGGAAGCCGAGATCACCCGGGTCGGCGCCACCCTAGGCCCCGGCACGATCGTGCTGCTGTGGACCGGAGCGGACGAGCACATCGACGACCCCGAGAAGTACTGGCAGCTGCAGGGCGGCCTGTCGGTCGAGGGGCTGAACTACCTGCTCGACCAGGGCATCAAGCTCATCGGGATCGACGCCTACGCCATGGACGTCAGCTTCGACACCATGGAAGCGGCCAAGGACACCGGCGACCCGGACTTCTTCCCACTGCACTTCGTCGGCCGGGCCCGCGAGCACATGCACCTGGAGAAGCTCACGAACCTGGGTGCGATCCCGCGCCCGACAGGTTTCTTCTTCGTCGCCACCCCGATGAAGCTGCGGGGCGGCAGTGCCGGTTGGGTCCGGCCCGTCGCCCTGGTCCCCACCAGCCACTTCACCAACACCGAAACGGCAACCGCCCGTGACTGACACCACCCCATCCGAGCTCACCGGCCAGCAGACCTGCGACGCGACCAAAGCCCTGGTCTATGACACCGGCGCCGGGTTCATGCTCGCCCCCGGCACCACCGAGCTCGGGGCCTCCCACGGCTACGCCGACCTGCTCGCGTTCTACCTGGCCGGCCGCTGCGGTGTGCTCGGCGACGTCGACTCCGACGTCGTCGCGGCGGCCTTGGGGTTCTTCAACCCCGCCGCGCTGCGCCCGGTCTGGGACCGGGCCCTGCAGGTTCACCCGGCCCGGGACGGCGCCAAGCTCTACGCCCAGGCCCTCGCCGAACAGGGCCGGGCTGCGTTCGCGTCCCTGGACAGCGCCGCCCGCCTGGTCGAGCTGGCCGAGCGCGTCACCGACGCGGTCAGCCCGACCGGGCTCCCGCTGTTCGCCGGCTGGCGGGCCCAGGCCCGTCCGACCGACCCGGCCGGCAGGGCCGCGCACGCCCTACATGTCATGCGTGAGTGGCGAGGCAGCGCCCACGTCGCTGCCGTCGCCGCCCTGGGACTGGACCCGCTCGACGCCGTCATGCTCAACGGCGGCGACGCCTACGCCGAGTTCTACGCCTGGCCGCAGCCATGGGGCGACGGCGCGGGCCATCAAGAGCTCAGCGCCCGCGCCGAGGAACTCACCGACGCGCAATGCGCCCCGGTGTACGAACGCGCCCTGACCGGGCTGGAGCGGGCAGAGCTGGCCACGCTCCTGCAGGCCGCAGCCACACGCGCAGCCACCCCCGCCTGAGCCACCGCCGTGCCACGGCGTAACGGCCTCCTGGGACAAGTTCCTGCGCGCGACTTGCCGCCGCAACGGTTGCCCGCAGCGCCGTGTGCCAGGACAACCAGGCCGGCTAGAAGCGGTGTTGCTCGTGACGAGAAATCTCGACCCCGAGCACGGTGATGAGTGTCCGGCAGCAAGCGAGCTGAGCAGCCGCCCGTGCTCCGTCCGCGCTTTGGACTTGCACTCACGACGGAAGCGTCCCGGATCCGCCGTGGACCGCTTGGTCGAGGTGGTAGGTGACGCCGATCGGCACCGCTGCCACCAGGAGCAGGGCGACCGGGACGACCCAAAGAGGGGTGTGGCTGCAAGACTTCCCGGCCAAGGTGGCAAGCCGAACGAGACCACGCCCACGGACTGCCGTACTACCCGCGGGCCGGAGCAGCTTCGCGACGGCGAGCAGGCCCACTTGATTGGGCCGACTTGCACCGACCGGCAGCCCACCATCGGCTTGACCCTGGACACGCAACTGGCCCTACGGCGCGAGCCGATGGCTCTGGCTGCTTAGATGGTGATGACGTTGACGGCGAAGGCCAGTAGCGCCGCGGCAGCCCTGGCCCGGCGCAGCGCTACCCCGGGGGCAGCGCCCCGCAGGTCGAGGTAGACGGCAACGAAGACCCAGGTGACCACTGGTGCCAGGCAGTCGTTCGCGGAGTAGCCAGGCAAGCCATCGTCGTTGAGTTGCGGCATGTTTGCTGCGGTGCGTAGCAGCCACGTTGCGGTGAACGCCAGGACCGTCAGGACAGCCAGGTCCACACCCCCCCGGACCTTCAACAGCACGACTGCAACCAGGGTCAGGACGGCAGTGATGCCTGCTGTCAGCAGAACGTGCGCCGCCCCGAACGTGCCCGCAGGCAGGGCGGCGGCCAGTGCCGACATCAGCGATCTCCTTCACGTTGCACTGCCCAGGCAGGGCAGTGTTAGTGGCGTCGTGGCCCAGCTGGCCAGGATCGCGCCGGCCGGACAACGGGATGTTTGCGCGTTGACGTAGTACTTCTCCGGGTGCGTACGATCTCACGCGCCTGCTGACCGTGGAGCAGCCGGACAGGCCACCCGGACTCGTAGGGCTCGGTGGTGATCGGGTCATTGGGAAGAACGGGTTTCCCGCTACATGCGTCGCCTCGTGGTCGACCAGCTATGGCTGATCGATCTGGTCTGGTCCAGGACCCGGTCAACCAGCGTGAGCCCTCGCTGCGTGGTTTCGGTGTGCCGATGATGGCGGCGGCACGCTGGACCGGGCGTGCCGTCACGGTGCGCCGAAGGCGGTGACGTCGGTGGGGGACTGCACGGTCACCTGGACGTCGGCATGGCCGTTGACGGCGAACTGCAGGGTGAGGGTCACATAGTCACCGGGGTGCAGCTCGCGCCGCAGGCCGTGGAGCTCGATCGTGCCACCCAGACCACCGACGCCGAGCGGGGGGACCGGAAGGGACGGCACCACTGTGCGACCGTGCAGCAGCAGCACCGACGCGGCGTCCGCGCTACTCACCGAGGTCAAGGTGTCAGGCTTGTCGCTGTTGTTGACGAACTCACCAGTGATCTGAGCGTCGCCGCCCTGAGGCAAGGTCCGCCCGGTGGTCGGGGCCCGCACCAGCAGGTTCGCCGCCAGGACCTGTCCTAGCTGTGCGTTGGTGCCGTCTTCGGACGTGCGCACCTGGTAGACTGCGGCCCGATGCCCTGCACCGCAACCGCTCAGCGCCGCCACCGTCAGCACACCGACGGCGACAACCAGCCGGCGCCGGGTCACCACGAGGCGCCTAGCCGCAGGCGGTCACGGACCGCAGCGACCAGCGTGTAAGCGGGGCCGCAGGCTGCGGAGGCGTTCGAGAGCAGCATGCGTGACGATCTTCGCGATGCCATGACATTTCCTTGCGTAGGAGCACCCCGCCAGTTGACGGAACGAGAGCCGGTGGGTCGGCGGTCCTTAGTGCAGGGCGATGCCCAGGGCGGCGCAGGCCAGCACGACGTAGGGCTCTTTGACCTTGTAGCGCAGCAGGACACCGAGGGTGGCCAAGGCGATCGCGGCGGTGGTGAGGTCGGTGACGGCCCCTTGGGTCAGGACCACGGTGGCGCCGGCGATGGCGCCGGCCGCGGCGGCGGCGGCACCTCGGACGAAGGCTTTGACCTGTGGGTTGTCCTTGTGGCGCAGGAACCACCGGCCGGGTAGCACGACGCCGAAGTAGATCGGGAGGAAGATCGCGATGGTCGCGACGATGGCGCCGCTGAGGCCGCCGACGAGGTAGCCGATGAAGGTGGCGGTGATGACTACCGGGCCGGGGGTGATCAAGCCGATCGCGACGGCGTCCAGGAACTGTCGGTTGTTGAGCCAGTGGTGGCTGGTGACAACGCCTTCGCGTAGGAACGGCACGATCGCCAGCCCGGAACCGAAGATGAATGCCCCGGCCTTGAGGAAGAACAGCGCCAGCGCGATCAGCGTCCCGCCGGTGGCGAGCACCCCGAGCGTGCCGGCAGTCATGGCCTTGGCCAGCGGGGCAAACGCGGGCAGGGTGAACGAGGCCGCCCGGGTGGGACGGCGCAGCCACCGGGGTGGCGCTTCCAGCACGATCATCAGCAGGCCGGCGGCGAGGAACAGCAGCGCGACTTCGGTGCCGGTGACGGCGGTGACCACGGCGATGACTGCGGTGATCGTCCACAGCTTGAGGTCTGTCCGGTTGGTCAACCGGGCCAGCTTGTAGGCGGCGATCGCGATGATGGCCATCACTCCGGGGGCCACGCCGTAGAAGACCGCTTGCACGACCGGCAGGCCGGAGAAGTGCGCGTACAGCGCGGCGACGGCCAGCACGAACAGGAACGACGGGGCGATGAACGCGATCGCGACCGCGAGCGCCCCAAATGCTCCCTGCTGCAGGAACCCCACCCACATCGAGACTTGCGCGGCCAGCGGCCCGGGCATCGTTTGCCCCAGCGCGACGCCGTTGAGGAACTCCTCCCGGTCCAGCCAGCCACGCTGCTCCACCAGGTCGCGCTGCATGTACCCGACGGTGGCGATCGGGCCGCCGAACCCGACCGTGCCCAGGACCAGGAAGTAGCGCAGCAACGCCCGCAACGACCCGGGACCGTGGGCCGGCCCCGGCCCCGGCCCCGGCTCTGCGGCGACCGGCTCCGGCTCCCGGGACGAACGATCCGTCGTTGCCGGGGTTGCGGTGCCGGGGAGGGCGACGCTTTCCGGTGAGCCGGTGGCCGGCACGGCGTGGTCGTCGGCGCCGGCCGGGGTGCCGGGGGTGGTCACCGGGCGACCGGCGCAGCGGTCTCACGCAGGCACCAGGCGTACAGCGCGTCGTAGGCGAAGCACAACCGTCGGGTCAGCCGCTGGTCATCGGGTTCACTGTCCAGCGCGCCGGTCGCCAGGGCCAGCAGCCCGGCAGCCAGACTGTCCTGCTCGAGCTCGACGGCGTCCGCGGCGTGCACCGCGTGGCCGAGCCGGACCAGCGCCCCGTCGCCGGTGAGCGCGAACTTCGCCAGCAGCACCTCGAAGGTGCACCGTTGTTTTCCGTCGTGGACTTCCCGGCCATACCAGGCCGGGACGGCGTCATAGGACCGGCCGTGCTGCTGACTAGCCACGGTGGACACCTGCGGCTCGGGTGCGAACGCGAACTGCGCCAACGGGTCGATGAACCGGCCGATCAACCACGCACAGGCCGTCCGACCCACCGTCGGTCGTTGCCCGGTCACCCACAGCACCAGCAGCACCTCCCCTTTCACAGTCACCACGGCCAAGCGGCTCGCCGCCCCATGTTCTACCCGTCACCTCGAGCATGCGGCAACCTTGGTTACTCGACAGCGTCCTTGCCGGTACGTAGCGTGCTGCCCGGGGGCACTCATGCCCGGACGCCGGGCGGCACGGTTCGGCGGGTGACGAAGACGCAAGGGCGGTGGGTCGGTGCCGGCACGGACCTGGGTGATGCTGGGCTACCGGATGCCGCGGGAACCCTCCACCCCGCGGCTCGTGGTGTGGCGGCGGTTGCGGCTGCTCGGGGTCGCCCAGCCGGTGGACGGGTTGGCGGTGCTGCCGCAGACCCCCCGGACCCGGGAGGCGCTGGACTGGGTCGCCGGGCGGGTGCTGGAAGCCGGCGGCCAGGCCACCTTGTGGACCGCGACCTACGCCGCCCCCGCGCAGGAGCACGCGGTCATGGAGGCGATGACAGCCTCGGTCGCTGCGGAGTACGCCGCGCTGGCCTGCGATGCCGACGCGGCCGCCGGCCAGGCACAGGCTGCCCAGGAGCTGGCGGTGCTGCGGCGCGCACCGGCCCGGCTGGGTCGGGCGTTGGCCGAGGTGCAGTCCCGGGACTACTTCGGTGCCCCCGGCCGACGAGAGGCTGAACGGGCGGTGACCGCCTTGGCGGCGGCCAGGCGCGCACCCAGGCAGGTCGCCCGATGAAGTGGGTGACCCGCACCGGTCCGCACGTGGACCGGATGGCCTGCGCCTGGTTGATCCGTAGGTGCGTGGACCCCGACGCGCAGTTCAGCTTCGTCACCGAGCCGGATCAGGCACCGCCCGATGCCACCGCGTTCGACATGCGCGGCGCGCAGCTGTCCCACCATGGGGAGGACTGCTCGTTCGAGACCATCCTGGCCCGGTACGGCCTGACCGATCCGGTGCTGCACGAGCTGGCGATGCTGGTGCACGAGGCCGACCTGGCCGACGCCCGGTTCTACGCCCCGGCCGGGGTGGGCCTGGACCTGGTGACCCGCGGGCTGTCCCTGGTCTGTGGCGACCAGGAGGCCTTGAACGCAGGAGGACGGATCTTCGACGGGCTGTACGAGCAGTTCCGCCAACAGCTGCTCAGCGGCTCCCCGGCCCTGTGAGACCCGCCCGAGCGCTCGCAGTGGTCCTGGCGGCGGTCGCGCTGTCGGCCGCGGCCTGCAACCAGCAGTCGCCGGACAGCCCCGCCGCTGCAGAGCCGGCCCCGCAGTCCGCAGCACCGGTGAGCGTTGTCGGAGCCGGTGCTGCTGGGGTCGGCCGGGCGGTCCCGGCCCCGGGCTGGACCCGGCCGGCTGACCAGTCGGCGCAGGTACACCGGGCTGGCCTGGACCTGCTGGCTGCGGAGAACCTCACGCTGCACTACCACGCCCACCTCGACATCGTGCTGGACGGCCGCGCCGTGCCGGTGCCGGCCGGGCTGGGGATCTCAGTCACCGACGCGGCTGACAACATCCCCGGGTCGCACACCCCAGGCCGGCCCGGAATCGCGGCGCTGCACACCCACGACACCAGCGGGGTGCTGCACGTGGAATCCCCCACCAACCCACAGTTCACCCTGGGCCAGCTGTTCACCGAGTGGGACGTAGGACTCGGTCCGGGTCAGACCGGGTCCTACCGCGACCAGCCCGGCACCGGGGTGCAGGTGTACGTCAACGGCCGGCCGTTCACCGCCAACCCCACCCGGCTGGTGCTGCAGCCACATCAAGAGATCGCCGTCGTCATCAGTACCACCGCCGCCACCGCCGCCACCGCCGCCACCCCCGCACCCGTGCCCGCGCCCGCGCCCAGCAGCTACGCCTTCCCCGCCGGCCTGTGACCGTGGTGCGCGGACGCGCACGGGGCGCGGTACGCGGCCCGCTGGGCGTGCTGGGCCTGGTGCTGCTGGTGGTCCTGGTCGCGCTGGTGTACGTGCTGCACCAAAGGACCGCCCAGCCCGGCGAACTGGCGTTGCCGCTGCGGACCGTCGCCCAGACCGAGCTGCCGGGCAGCACCAGCCGGTTCGACTACGCCAGCTTGGACCCGGTCGCGCACCGGCTGTTCATCGCGCACCTGGGCGACAGTGAACTGCTCACCGTCGACACCACAACCAACCAGGTGGTGCGCCGCACCGCCGGCCTGGCAGCTGTGCACGGGGTGCTGGTCGTACCAGCCCTGCACCGGGTGTACGCGACCGCCACCGGCACCAGCCAGCTCGTCGCGCTGGATGAGGCCAGCGGCGCCGAGCTGTGGCGGGCACCGACCGGCTCCTACCCGGACGGGATCGCCTACGCCCCGACGACCGGCCAGCTGTGGGTGTCCAACGAGGACGCCGGCGGCCAGAGCGTCGTGGACGCCGCAACCGGGCGGGTCGTCGGCAGCGTGCCGCTCGGCGGCGAGGCTGGCAACGTGGCTATCGACCCCGGCGCCAGCGGCAGCTCCGCTGCGGTGCTCGTGGACGTGCAGACCAGCAACGAGGTGCTGCGAATCGACCCGGTGACCCGCCGGGTGCTGCACCGCACCGCCCTGCCCGGCTGCCAGCACGACCACGGCCTGGCGATCCTGCCCGCCCAGCGACTGGCGTTCATCGCCTGTGACGGCAACGCCGTCCTGGAGGTCCTGGACCTGACCAGCGGCCGGATCAGCCAGCACATCCGGGTCGGCCGCGACCCCGACGTGCTGGCCGTCGACCCAACCCGCGGGACAGTGCTGGTCGCGGCCGAGAGTGGTCTTGTGACCACCCTGCACGTGCAAGGCCGGCGCGTGCAGCTGACCGGCCGGGCACCACTCGCGGGCGGTGCGCACGTCGTCGCCGTGGACACCGGCACCGGCCAGGCGTACTGGCCGCTGGCCGACGCACACGGGCGGCCTCAGCTGCTGGTCACCGCACCACGCTGAGCTCGAACCGGCTGTTGCGTGCGCAACCGCAGGCTGAGGCCGTCTGTCGCAACACGGCTCCGCGGCCGCTCAGTGGAAGCGGGCTGGGTCACCCACCGCACGCAACCCCGCCACGACCCGCCCCGCCCGCTGCTCCTGCACCTGCGCTCCAGGCTCCCGAACCGACAACCATCCCAGCTGATCCCATGGCACCAGTCGGCGCCGGAACTCAAGGACCTGTTAGCGGAAGACGCCGGTGTGGCCCAGGGAGTACCGGCCGGGCTGGGGGTAGACGGCCATGCCGTGGGGTTGGGTGCCGACGTGGATTCGGGTCAGGAGTTGGCCGGTGGCGGTGTCCAGCGCATAGATCTCGCTGCGGTAACGACCGGTGAGCCAGAGGGTTTTGCCGTCGACGGAAACGCCGCCCATGTCCGGGGTGCCGCCCGGGACCGGCCAGGTCTGCACGATCGTGCCGGTGGCGAAAGACAGCAGTGACACCGACCCGCCGGCGCGGTTGGTGATGTAGAGGGTGCGGGAGTCCCGGCTGACGTACAGCCCATGCGCGTCGCCACCAGTGGGCAGGAAGCCGGTCGTTGTGAACGTCGTGGGGTTCACGGTCCACACCCCGCCGCGGAAGCGGTCCGCGACGTACATGGTGCGGCCGTCCGGTGCGGTCTTGACGTCCTGCGGGGAGGTACGCGGACCGAGCGGCAGGTAGCCGACGACTCTCTGCTGGGCGACGTCGACCTTGATGAGCTGACCGGAGAACTCGCAGCTCGCGATGAGGTAGCGGCCGTCGGCGGTGAAGTCCATGTGGTCGATGCCGCTGCAGTTCACCGGTACGGCGTGTACCAGGGCCATCGTGTGCGGGTCCCGGAACGCCAGGGTCTGCCGGGCCTCTTCCACGACCAACGCGTACCTGCCGTCCGGGGTGAAGTACATGTTGTACGGGTCGGCGACCGGCACGGTCCGGCCGGGGCTGCCGTCGCGCGGGTCCAGCGCGGTGACGCTGTTGCTCATGTCGTTCAGGACCCACAGCGTCTTCAGGTCGTAGGACGGCACGACGTGCTGAGGGTTCCGGCCCACCGGCAGGTGCCGGACGGTGCGGTCGGTCACCGGGTCGATCTCATCGACCGAGCTGCTCTCGCTGTTCGGCACGTACAGCAACGGCCGGAAGTGCGCCACGGTCGCACTGAGCGCCCCGGCCCGGTCCGCGGCGTAGATGTCGCGGGGATCCAGCACCGGCGGCATCCCCGGCAGGGAAGCTTGTCTTTGACCCGCGCTGACGGCTGGAACCCCGGTCCCCGGCGACGGGGCAGCGGCCGGGCGGGCCGGGACTGCCGCGCCGGTCGTGGCGCCGGGACCGCAGCCGGTCAGGGCCAGCGCCGCCGCGGCGGTAGCAGCAACGAGCAAGGGCACACGCACGTCCAGGGCCTTCCGTAGGGCGCGGCAGGAGGCTTCCCGCCGCTCCGGGCACGAACCGTGGTTACAGCCTCGATGGTAGCGTCCGGGCTGTGGGCGTGCTGATAGGACCAGGCCGGCCCCCGGCCCCGGCTACCGCACCCGGGCTCGGGCTCGGGCTAGTTCTGCCGCCCCAACGGCTTTGCTGGTGACCTCGCTGGACCGGTGGACAGCGGCCTCGCGCTCGGGAGGTTGTGATGGATGAGGACGGCGCACTGGTGCTGGCCCGCGCTCTGACCAGGCGAGGGTTGTCATGCCGCGTCGTCTCGGTCGGGAGCGCGGCACACACGGTGCTGGTGGGGCTGGATGACGGCACCGAGGCGGCCTGGGACGTGCGCGAAGACGGGGTGGAGGCCAGGGTGCTGCGCGAGGGGGCCCTGATCGGGTTCGTGTCGCTGCCCCGTCAGGGCGAGGTGTCGCCGGACGCGACGGCGGCCCTGATCGCCGCTGAACGTTATCAGCGGTTGTCCACCGCGGGCAGCGCCGGCACCTTGGCCGACCCCGGCCAACGCGCGGCGTCCGGCGGGGCGCTTGGCGGTTCCCGGGCCGCTCGCGCGGCCCGGTCCGGCCGACCCGCGGCGCTGCTGACCGCCATGGTGCTCGTGCTGCTGCTGCTGTACCTGCTCGACGGTCGGATGTGAACCGGGAGCGCAGGCCGACAACCGCCGCTCGCACTGTCATGCAACCGGCCCCCGATGACCGAAGCACCGATGGAGAGGAAGTCTTTGTGGGACGCGGCGACATCTACCGTCAGCCGGAGGCACCGGACCCGGTGCTGCCCGACGCCTTGGTCCTGGACCTGGCCCGAGCCCACTTGCCCGCCGGCACGAGTGTCTCGGCGGTGCGGCAGGTCGATGAGTCTGGTGGGGAGGCCCGCGCGTACCTGTTGGACGGCGCGGTGGTGGTCAAGACCCAGCGCCCGCACCGGCTGCGGCCACGGACCAGTCTGGCGAAGGAAGCCGCGCTGCTGCGGGCGTTGGCCGGGCCGTTGGCCGGCCGGATCCCGATGGTGTTCGGCTACGCGCAGGTCGACAGCGTCGCCGGCCCGGTCGAGCTCACGGTGATGAGCCGGGTGCCGGGACGCCCGGTGATAGGCCGGCCCGCGTCTGCCTCGGCGCGCCGGGCGGTGCTGACCGAGCTCGCTGCGGTCCTACGTGCGGTGCACGCGCTGGACCCGGCAGCGATCAACCGCGCCCTGCCGGTCAGCGGCCGGGTGCCGGTGGAGGCGGATGCAGCCGCGCTGCGCCGTCGGTTCGAGCTGGGCTTCGCCGACCTCACCGAGCAGCTGAGCGCCCGACCGGGCAGCTGGCCGCTGCAGACCGCACCGGACGAGCTCGCCCGGCGGGCCCTGCAGCTCCTGCCGAGCCGATGGGAGCAGCCGTCGGTAGTGCTGCACTCCAACCCAGGACCCACCCACACCTTCACTGACTCCGCGGGGCGGTTCACGGCCCTGATCGACTTCGGTGATGCCTACGCCTGCCACCCGGTGTTGGACCTGCGGTCCTGGCCCGATCCGCAGGACCGCCGGGTGCTGCGCGAGGGCTACCTGGCCGGGGTCGAGCCCGGTGCCCAGTGGGACGCGGTGTGGACGGTGGCGATGGTGCTGGCCGACATGGCCGCGATCGCCGCCGGGGGGCAGTACGCGGCGGCGGCCAGAGCGGACCTCACTGCTCTGCTGGGGGTGCTGTGAGTCCCGCAGCCCGGCGGTGAGCTCCGAGCCCCCACCGGGCGCCCTCGAGGAGCCAGGGGTGTGGCGGGCGATGGGTCCGTACGCCCGGCAGGTCGTCGGGTTGCTGACCATCGGCTCGTTGTGCGGGATCGTGATGAACACCGCGGCGGTGCTCCCGGCGGTGCTGCTCGGCCACGCCATCGACGTCGTGCTGGCCCAGGAACGCGGCCGGGCCGGTGGTGGCGCGGTGACCCGGGCGGCGGTGCTGCTGGTCGCCGGGACCGCCGCGACCGAGCTGCCCCGGATCGGGAAGCGGTGCTGGCTCGGGGTGTGCAAGAACAGGATCCTGGCGAACGTCCGCGCCGACGCGCTGCGCGGGGTGTTGTCCTGGCCCGCGCAGCGGCTGCACACCACCTCCGTCGGGGAGGTGATGGCCCGGATCGTCGGCGACGTCGAGGTCCTCGGTACCGGCGTCGGTGAGGTCATCGTAGAGACCTGGGACACCCTGCTGTTCTCGGTCTCGTTGATCGTCGCGATGCTCGTCTACGACCCGACGTTGGCGCTGCTGGCGCTGCTGCCGGTCCCGGTCGCACTAGCCCTGTCCAAGGCCGTGGGGTCGCGGGTGACTGGCCGGGCGCTGTGGGCCCGGGAGGCCAACGCCGCGGTGACCGCGTTCCTGCAGGAGGGCCTGACCGGGTTGCGGGTGCTGCGGGTGTCCGGCCGTGGCCCGGCCTACACCGCCCGGCTCCGCGCTCTCGCGCAGGTGCAGGCCGACGCGGAGCTGGCCGCCTCCCGGCTCGATGCGGTCCTGGGGCCGGTCTACAGCGCCCTGGTGACCAGCGGTGTCGTGGTCGTGTTGTGGCTGGGCGGCCATCGGGTCGCCGACGGGGCGCTGAGTATCGGCGGGCTGGTGGCGTTCCTGGGGTTGTTCGGTAGGTTCACCGGCCGCGCGTTTCGGATCCCGCAGATGGCCAATCGCATCCAAGCCGCGACCGCTGCCTACCGTCGCCTCGCGCCGCTGCTGGCCACGCCGTTGCCCCGCGCGAGCGAGCCGGCGTTCGCCGGCTGGCATCCCGACCGGATCGCCGGCCTGCCCTGGCCGCCATCGGACCAGCAATCGGCCCCCACCCCCGCACCGCCTGTGGTGGCCACCGGGCCCACGGGGGTGAGCCTGCACGATGTCGTGTTCACCTACCCCGGTGCGGCCGGCCCGGCACTGCGCGGGGTGAGTCTGCACGTGCCGCCTGGGGCGCTGGTCGCGGTGACCGGTCCGGTCGGGTCAGGCAAGTCGGCGCTGGCCCGGCTCGTGCTCGGGCTGTACCCGCCGGACAGCGGACAGGTCCGCGTCGACGGCCACGACCCGCACTGCTGGCAGCCGGCCGAACGCAGCACAGTCGGGTACCTGCCGCAGGGGCACCCGGTGTTCTCCGGCAGCATCACCGACAACGTCCTGCTCCCTGCCGACGGCGCCCCACCCGACGGGCCGGCGCCGGCCGGCGCCGGCGCTGGTCCGGCGGAGCTGCTGCGGCTCACGACGGCGCTGGCCGTCGCCGGGCTGGCCCAGGACATCGCCGGGATGCCGGCTGGGGTCGACACCGGCATCGGGGAGCTCGGCGTGCAGGTCTCCGGTGGGCAGCGGCAACGAATCGCGCTGGCCCGCGCCCTGGCCGCCCCGATCAGGACTCCGCGGCTGCTGGTCCTGGACGACCCGTTCTCCGCCGTCGACGTGCCCACCGAAACGCAGATCAGCACCGCGCTGCGCGCAGCGGTCGGGCCGGCCGCGCGGGCTACGTCCCGGGCCAGTGTGTTGCTGTGCTCCACCCGGTTGGCGAGTTTCCCGCAGGCCGACCTGGTTGTGGTCCTGGACGCCGGCAGGATCGTCGAGAGCGGCACGCACACCGCGTTGCTGGCCGCCGACGGCCTGTACGCCCGGATCTTTCGGGCGCAACGGCACACCGGCGCCGGCGGCCGCCACCCTGACGCGTCAGCACCGCTGAACCGCGCGGTGGAGAGCAGCCGATGAAAGCCTTCGACCTGGGCCGGGTGGCAGCCGCCGCGCCCAGCCCGGAGCCGGAGGTGCCCGGCGCTGCCCCGGTGCGGCTGTCCCGGCACCTGGCCCAGCTGGTCCGGCCGTGGCGGAGCCGGTTGCTGGTTCTGGGCCTGCTGGTGCTCGTCGCGGCGGTGCTGGAGCTCGTCCCGCCGCTGGTCCTGCGGCACGTCATCGACGTCGACCTGCGCGGCCACCGCACCGCAGGGCTGCTGGGTGCCGGCGCGCTGTACCTGGCCGCGTCAATAGCTGTTTCGGCCTTGGGCTCGGTGTACGGCTACCTGGCCGCGACCGTCGCGCAGCGCAGCCTCGCCGGGTTGCGGGCGCGGCTGTTCACGCACCTGTTGGTGCTGCCCACCAGCTACCACGACCGCACACCGGTCGGGGACTCCATCTCCCGGGCGACCGCCGACATCGAGACGATCGACGAGCTGTTCTCCTCCTCGGTCGCCACCCTGCTCGGTGAGCTCGTCCGGCTGGTGACCGTCGCCGTCGCCATGCTCGTGCTGAGCCCGGTGCTGGCGGCCGCCGCCGCCCTGGTCATCCCGCCGCTGGCGTTGGTCACCAGCGTCCTACGCCGTCGGGTCCGAGACGCTGAACGCTCCACCCGGACTGCGGTCGGGGCGGTGAACACCCGCCTCGCCGAAGACCTGTCCGGCGTCGAGGTCATCCGCGCGTTCGGCCGACAGGCAGCCTTCACCGACCGCTTCCGGCTCGCCCTGCAGCAGTGGCTGCGGGCCGGGAACCGCAGCGTGTTGTTCAACGCCTTCTACGCCCCCGCCCTGGGCGTGTTGGCCGCTGCCGCGACCGCGATGCTGCTGTGGCTCGGCGGCCGCAACGCCTTCGGCGCCATCGGGGTCAGCGTCGGCACGCTGACCGCGTTCGTTCTGCTGTTCGCCCGCTTCTTCACGCCCTTGGTGAGCCTGGGTGATCAATGGCAGAGCGTGCAGAGCGCCCTGGCCGGCGCCGAACGGGTCTTCTTGGTCCTGGACCTACCCACCGACCTGGCTAGCCGCCCGGCCACCACCGCGAACCCGGCCCGCACAGCCAACTCAGCAGTCGCAGCGGCGCAGGGTTCCCCGGCCCTCGAGGTGCGGGACGTGACCTTCGGCTATCTGCCCAGTCAGCCGGTCCTGCACGACGTGTCGCTGACGGTGCAGCCCGGCGAGCACGTCGCGGTCGTCGGCCGCACCGGAGCGGGCAAGTCCAGCATCCTGTCCCTGCTCAGCGGCCTGCACAGCCCCTGGTCCGGCCAGGTCCAGCTACTCGGGCACGACCCCCGGGGCTTGGATGACCCCGCTCGCCGGACGTTGCTTGGTTTCGTCCCGCAGGCCGTGGGGCTGTTCAGCGGCACCGTCACCGACAACATCACCCTGGGCGACACAACTCTCGACCTCGAGCAGGTCCAGCGGGCAGCCTGCATCGCCGGAGCCGACGACTTCATCGGGTCCCTGCCCGACGGGTACACCACCGTGCTGTCCGACAGCGGCCGAGGCAACGGAGTCCAGCTGTCCGCCGGCCAACGACAACTACTCGCCCTGACCCGCGCACTGGTCACCACGCCCGCCGTACTCCTGCTCGACGAAGCCACCGCTGTCATCGACGGCGCCACCGATGCACGATTTCGTGCCGCCCTGCATGACCGGGTCCTGCCAACCGGCACCGCCGTACTCACCGTCGCACACCGGCTGACCACCGCCCGGGAAGCCGACCGCGTCCTCGTCCTGCACGCCGGGCGCATCATCGAACAAGGACCCCCCGCCCAGCTCCTCGCGATCGGCGGCCGCTTCGCCGACCTCATCGCCCTCGAACAGGCCGGCTGGGACTGGCAGAACGACCCCGACGTCAGCACATTCTGAGGACTCACCCACCCGCACATGTCCGTGCTCTCCCTGGCCACTCGAGCCCTCCCGCGGATGGCTGGCAGCCGCACAGCACAGGCTCGCAACTACCCGCCGTGGGGCTCCACGTCCACCCTGGTCCCGCACGAGCGCGGCGCCGCGGCGATGGCGAACTTCCTCAACGTCCGGATGACCGACCAGGACGACGAGCGCATCAATCGACGCGACTTCCCGGAGGCACTGGGCCTGGCCTGGATGGACGTCAAGATGTCCGACCACGCCGGCAACCACATCGACGCGCCGTACCATGTTGACCGACGGTCGCGGGTGAGCCCGCCAAGACCATCGACCAGGTGCCGCTGGAGTGGACGATGGGCCCCGTCGTCCGGCTGGAGTTCCGCGATCACTCGGGCCGCGACATCACCGTGGCGGACCTGGAAGCCGAGATCGCCCGGGTCGGCGCCACCCTGGGCCCCGGCACGATCGTGCTGCTGTGTGTGACTCGACATCACTCTGAACCGCCCTGGGAGTGCACGTCCTCCCTCATTCGCTCACGCCGGCAGCGGCTGCGCCCGGCGGATTCGCGTGCCCACGTCCTTGAGCTCCCCGCCGACGCAGTGGAGCCGTCCGACGGGGTCAACGCGGCACAGCTCTGCCTGTGAGCGGTCCATGGACGCCTCTCCAGCCGTACGACCGTACGGACAAAATGGACCGAGCCGGGTCGCGGGCATTCCCGCAACAGCACGGGCCCGTCCCGCGACCTACTCTTGCCCTGTGCGCAGGTGCAGAGCGACGACGCGGGCGGGCGGTGGCCGCATGCTGCTGCTGGCCGCGGTGCTGCTGGGCCTGCTGACCATGCACGCGACCCCTGCCATGGCGATGCCGTCCCCCTCGGCCGGACCCGCTGCCATGGCCATGCCGGCGATGCAGCAGGGCGTTGTGCAGCAGGGCGCGGTGCAGCAGGTTCCGGTGCAGCAGCTTCCCTTGCACGACGGCCAGGGCCAGCACCACCTGGTCAGCCCGTGCGTGTCGTCCCCGATCCGGCCCGCCGCCACCGGCCCCGTCCCGCCGGGCACCGCCCCAACCGCCTCCCGCATCCCGGCCGCACGGCCGGCTCCGGCACCCGCGGTGCGCCTGCTGCGCCCGTCGTACCTCGAGCACGCGGACCCGCAGGACCTGGGGATCTGCCGGACCTAGGACGCCGGCCCCGCGCCCGTCCTTGTCCGACCCACCTGCACAGGTGGTCCCCCATTCCTCCTCCTGCTTCGGAGTCCTCTATGCGTTCCACCCTGTCCACCCGCCCCGTCGTCCTCGGCGGGGTCGTCCTTACCGCGGCGCTCACCCTGAGCGCCTGCGGCGCCAGCTCCTCCACCACCACGCCCAAGGCTCAGGCCAGCGCCTCCGCTTCGCAGGGCCCCGCGGCCAGCGGACCGCACAACGCCGCGGACGTCACCTTCGCCAGCGACATGGTCCCCCACCACAGCGAAGCCGTGCAGATGGCCACGATGGCCCTGCAGCAGGGCTCGAATGCGCAGGTCAAGCAGCTGGCCACCGCCATCAAGGGCGGTCAAGACCCCGAGATCAACACCATGGACGGCTGGCTGGCCGGCTGGGGTGCCCCCGTCCCGGCCGCGGGCTCGATGACCGGGATGGGCGGCAACGCGTCCATGCCCGGGATGATGACCGGCGCTGAGAACCAGCAGCTGTCCTCGGCGAACGGTCCCGCCTTCGACCGGCTCTGGGTGACGCTGATGACCAAGCACCACAAGGGCGCGCTCACGATGGCCCAGACCGAGCTGGGCGCGGGGCGCAACACCGACGCCAAAGCCCTGGCTATGAAGATCATCGGTGAGCAGACCAAGGAGATCGCGACGATGGCGGCGCTGGCGAAGAGCCTGCCGGCCTGAGCTGGGCAGCGGGGGAGCCGGCGGTCCGCCGCCGCTCCCCCGCTGCCCAGCCCGCGGGTCCGGGTCAGTCGCACGCGCTGCGGCGAAGCAGGACGTAGGCCCCGAGCCCGACCGAGAAGGCGGTCCACCAACCACCCTGCGAAACCCGCAGCGGCCACTGCGGCGCAGCCAGCACAACGATTCCGATCCCGGCCAGGCAGACGAGCGCCTCATGTCGGACCCGAGCTGAGCGCGCCACCACAACAGCGGCCAGCAACCCGAAGCCGACCAGGTCACCGACCACCCCACGGGCCAGGTAGGTCCCACCGCCGAGCAGATAGCCAGTCGTAGACACCACCGCGGCGACTGCGGTCGTCCCGAGTTCGCCCCGCGAAAGCGCGAAGCGGCGGGTTTTCAGACTTGCGCACCAGCGCTGATCGGCCAAGTCGACTCCTCGATGTCAGGGCACTGCGTGTCCAGCGTCCCCCGACTAGGTCCCCGCCGACTGAACGGGGGGCGGCCGGGTCCGGGCCGCCGCGAGGCCGCCAAGCGCGGCCGCAAGGAGCAGAAGCGCCCCACCCAGCACGTACACGGCCTGGACGCCGACCACGTCCAGGAGCACCCCGCCGGCGAGCAGGCTGACGAGCCGCCCGGTCTGCCAGATCACGTCGAAGCCGGAGAACGCGCGGCCGCGTAGCTCCTCGGGCACGCGTGACTGGATCAGCGAGCTGAAGGTGACGTTCCTCGGCGCCTACTGGATCGCCAGCCCGTAGCGGTGGTGTCCGAACTCGCTGCGCCAGGGCGAATTGAGCAGCTGCATGACGCCGGAGTCGTAGGTGCGGCAGGTCTTGAGCACCAGCGCGCGCGACGCGCTGTTGATCGTCGGCTCGCTGAACTCCGCGCGGCGCGTGCGGCCATCACCGGTGCACAGCTTGAGCACCAAACCGCGCCGTGGCGGCTGCAACGCGCCGGAAATGATGCTGTCGGCTGACGCCACGCCGGTACGGCCCAACTTACGGATGGCTACGAGATCCAGCCCAACGACGACTCGGCGCAAGCACAGGCCGTACGAGAGCGGGATCACCAGCAGTATCGCCACCCAATAGTTCCAGCTGGCGTACCCGGCGACGAGGGCCACCGGGACATAGGCGACCGCCCCCACGACGACGCTCGGATGTGCCCTTGCCGTTGCCGCATCGAGCGGCGCCACCGGACTCCGCACCCCGCTGAGCTGCTTTCCGCCGACCAAGGGGCTGGGTCGGCAGTCTCTCCACCCAGGGATCAGGGCAGACGAAAGGGCCGGCAGCATGCGCACCGAAGCGCAGGTGCCGGCCCCCCTCGTGGAGGTGGCCGTCGATCAGGCGCGGACCTTCGTGCTCGGTGCGTCGTGCTGCCCTTCGAGACTGCGGTCCTGCTCCGCAGGAACGCTGCTCCGCTGCGCTTGCTCTGGGTGGCGGGACGGACGCAATTCCCACAGGCCCCACACTCCTAGCAGGACGGCGAACGTGATGCCGTGAAAGATCCACGACGGCGAGTGCGCGTAGTTGTGCGCGAAGATGATGCCCATCGACACCACCAGCCCGATGACTCCAGCGGCCAGTCCGATGGTGTAACGCAGGGCCAGCGCGAGAGCGACACCGATGAAGCCGGCGATCTCGTACGAGAGCTTGCCGTCGATGGTCACGACTCGGTGGACGCCCAGCAGCACGGCGATGCCCCAGCAGGACGTCACGATGCCGGGAGCCCACAGGGCACCCTTGCGGCCAGCCGCCGCCGCCGCCCCGAGATAGGTGAGGCCGACGATCAGTGGCGTGTAGTAGAAGCGCACGACCTGCTGCTGGACAAGGAGCTCCATCGCAAGGGCTCCGAGCAGCAGCGCGACTGCGCTGCGGTGGCGGCGGTCAGTGAAAAAGGCGCCGGGCTCGAACCGGGCGGTGGTCGCATTGGCCATGTCAGCTCCTCACAAGACCCCGGGTGGGTTCGGAAATGAGGTAAGCACATATCCGGCGCCCTGAAAAGGTCAACCCGACGTCAGCAGATGCGCGGCAGCGGGTCGCCCACGAGCATGTCCACGATGCGGGTTCCTCCGAAGGCCGTCTCGAGCAACACGATCCGTTGAGGCTCTGCCGCGATCCGCCCGATGGCCGCCGCCGCCACGCCCAGCGGGTGGCTGCGAAGGGCCTGTAGCGCGGCGGCGGCCTCGTCCGCGGGGACAACGGCGACGAGCTTGCCTTCGTTCGCGACGTACAGCGGATCGATGCCCAGCAGGTCGCAGGCGCCTACGACCGGCCGGTGCAGCGGCAGCGCCGACTCCTGGAGGACGACCGCGACCTCTGCGTCGGCCGCCAACTCGTTGCAGACGGTCGCCACTCCGCCGCGGGTCGGGTCACGCAGCCACCGCGTGCCCGGAGCGGCCACCAGAAGCAGCTCGACCAGGTCGACGAGCGGAGCTGTGTCGGACTGGACGTCGGCCTCCAGGTCCAGGTCACCTCGCGCGAGCATCACCGCCACGCCGTGGTCCCCGAGCGTCCCGCTCACCAGGACGACGTCACCTGGCCGGACGCGGTCCGCGCCCAGGTGTCGGCCGGCCGGAATGAGGCCTATTCCAGCGGTCGTGATGTACAGGCCGTCCGCAGCGCCGGTGTCGACGACCTTGGTGTCGCCGGTGACGATCGTGACGCCGGCCTGCGCCGCGGCCTCGGCCATGTCGGCGACGATCGCCGTCAGCTCCGCGACCGGGAAGCCTTCCTCGATGACGAAGGCGGCGGACAGCCAGGTCGGATGGGCCCCGCACATGGCCAGGTCGTTGACGGTGCCGTGCACGGCGAGGTGCCCGATCGAGCCGCCCGGGAAGCGGCGGGGCTTGACGACGTAGGAGTCGGTGGACAACGCCAGTCGCTCCCCTGTCGGCAACGTAAGAACGGCGCCGTCACCGAGGCTCGCGAGGGCGTCGTTGCGAAACGCCTCCAGGAAGACCGCGTCGATCAGAGCAGCGGAGGCCTTGCCGCCGGCGCCATGGGCGAGCGTGATGACGTCATCGGTCAGTCGTGGGCGTCGGCGCCGGAAGGACTCGACCCGCTCGAGTACGAGTTCCTGCCGGCCGTCCGGCGTCGTCACGTCGCGGCCGCGGCCAGGCCGGCCGCGGTCTTGTGTAGCCGGCCGAACGTGTAGTAGGCCGCGCACGCCCCTTCGGAGGAGACCATGCAGGTGCCGATCGGCGTCTCCGGCGTACAGGCTGTACCGAAGACCTTGCACTCCCAGGGCTTGATGACGCCCTTGAGGACTTCACCGCACTGACAGGACTTCGGATCAGCGACCCGGATGCCCGGCACCTCGAACAGCTTCTCCGCGTCGTACGCCGCGAAGTCGTCGTTGAGCGCTAGGGCGCTCTGCGCAATGAAACCCAGGCCCCGCCACTCGAAATGCGGCCGGAGCACAAAGACCTGCTCGAGGATCCGCAGCGCGATCGGGTTGCCCTCGTCGCTCACGACCCGGGTGTACTGGTTCTCGACCTCACAGCGACCGTCGGCGAACTGCTGCAGCAGCATGACGACCGCCTGCAAGATGTCGAGCGGCTCGAATCCCGCGGTCACCAGCGGCTTGCCGTAGCGCTGAGGGACGAAGTCGTACGGCCGGTTGCCGATGACGGTGCTGACATGTCCCGGCCCGAGGAAGCCGTCGAGCCGCAGATCGGGCGAATCGAGGATCGACTTGAGCGGAGGCACGATCGTCACGTGGTTGGAGAACACGCTGAAGTTCTCGAGGCCGAGTTCGCGGGCTCGCAGCAGCGTCACCGCGGTCGACGGCGCCGTCGTCTCGAAGCCGACAGCGAAGAACACCACCCGGTTGCCGGGGTTGGCCTGGGCAATCTTCAACGCATCGAGCGGGCTGTAGACCATCCGGACGTCGGCCCCACGGGCCTTGGCTTCCAGCAGGCTCGACGTGCTGCCCGGGACGCGCATCATGTCGCCGAACGACGTGAAGATCACGCCGGGTTGCTGGGCGAGCGAGATGGCGTCGTCGACACGTCCCATCGGGATCACGCAGACCGGGCAGCCGGGCCCGTGGATCAGCTCGACGGTGTCCGGCAGGAGTTGCTCGATGCCGTGCCGGTAGATGGTGTGCGTGTGGCCGCCGCAGACCTCCATGAAGGCGTACGGCACGCCGTCGCGGCCGCCCTGCGCCAGCTCGGTGATGCGACGGACAGCGACCCTCGCGGCGGCCGGGTCCCGGTATTCGTCGACGTACTTCATCCGCGCTCCTCGGTCTTGAGCTGGTCCTGCACGTCGGCCCACAGGGCCTGCGCCAGCGCCGACTGCGCCTCCTGCGTGCGGTGGACGCTCTGGCCCTCGACGCCCAGGCAGTGGTCGAGCGCGGCGCAGTTCCGCATCGCTCCGCCACCGTGGCCGGCGAGGCCGATCGTCAGCAGCCCCAGGCGCCGCGCCTCGGTGAACGCCTTGAGGACGTTGGCCGAGCCACCGCTGGTCGACAACCCGAGGGCGATGTCGCCGGGCCGGCCGTGGGCGATGAGCTGCCGGGAGAACACCACGTCGACGCCGACGTCGTTGGCCAGTGCGGTCAGCACCGCGACGTCTGCGACCAGCGACCTGGCCGGCAGAGCGCGGCCGTACGGCGGGACCGAGAACAGCGCGGCCAACCCGGCCGCATCGGTGGCGGAGCCGCCGTTGCCGAAGCAGAAGAGCCGACCGCCGGCGGCGAAGGCAGCCGCCATGGCGGCGCCCACCGCCCGGAGCTGCTCTGCGAGGTCATGCAGCGTGCTTGCGCGCAGGCGGCTGCTCTCGACGGCCTTGGCCTGGACGGACCGCGCTAGGTCAGCCAGCAGCGCCGGGGCGTCGTGCTCGCTCGATTCCAGCATCGGGTACAGGAAGCTGCTCACGCTGCATCCAGCCGGGTGATCGCCATCCCGGCGTGCACGACGACCAGGTCGTAGGGAGCAGCCCCGCCGACGAGCGACAGGTCGCAGTCCTCGAACCCGGTCGACGTCCGGACCTGTGCCGTCGTGCCCCTGACCGTCAGCACCTCGGCCAGCCGGCCCTCGTCGGAGCAGGTGACGCAGACGGGAGCTTCGCCCACGGCTGCGGGCTCGAGCAGCCCGCGGTGCTCCAGGCAGACGTGGGCGAGCTCCCACAGCAGGTGGTACAGCAGAATGAAGCGGCCGTCGTGGGCAGCGTGCTCGTCGTCCGGCAGCCACAGGACATGGTCGGCCGAGCCGGCGGGTGGTCGCGGACCGGCACCGACCCAGAAGGTCGTCGCGCCCCAGGCGGGCGCACGCCGCAGCAGGTCGACGAGCGCAGCATCGTCGGCTTCGCCGATGACGAACAGCACGTCACCCGGAGCGACGTTGGCACGCGCCACGGCTGTCAGGCCCTGCCCGGGCAACGCCACGGCCGGCAGGGCCGGCTTCCCGACGATCACCGGATGGACGAATTCGACGGCCACGTGCTGTGCGTGGTGCGGCCACGCCGGCGAACCGCACCAGAGCGTGGCGCCTGCGTGCAGCCTGCCGGCCAGGACGAGAGCAGCCGCGGCAAGGTCTTCCGCCAGCCCGTCGGGCAGGCTGTCCGTGCCGGACAAGGCCGGCGCCATCATCACCACGGCTTGGCCGCGGCGACAGGGGCGGTGCTTTCCGCAAAGCCCTCGATCTCGGCGGAGTAGTCGGTCAGCTCCTGTTCGTACATGTCACCGAGGGCCTTAAGAGCGTCGAGCGTCTCCTTCGCCTCGGCTTCTTCGATCTTGGCCATGGCGAAGCCGACGTGCACGAGCACCCAGTCGCCGACGCGTGCGGCGTCGGGACCGTCAAGACCGAGCAACGCGATGGAGATCTCGCGGTGGACGCCCTCCACATCAACCTTCGCGCGCAGCTGCGCGGCGTCACTGATCTCGACGATTTGACCGGGAATGCCGAGGCACATGGCACGCTCTCCTCGCTGGTGGGTAACGCCGACTGTAGATGGTCCGGTAGGTGCGCGGAACCAATACTGCGCCTGATTCCGCCCGTGGCCCTACAGTCCGCTCATGCGGGTGGCTTTCGTGGGCAAGGGCGGTGCTGGCAAGTCGTCCCTGGCCGGCACCTTCGCGCGGCTGCTCGCCCGGACGGGTGAGCAGGTGCTCGCCCTCGACTCCGACCCGATGCCCGGATTGGCGTTCTCCTTGGGCGTCGAGCAGTCCGACGCCGGCCTACCGGACGACGCCGTCGAGGACTACGAGTCCGAGGGTCACCGCCGCTACCGGCTGCGTGCCGGTTTAACCGGGCCGGCGGCCATCGAGCAGTACGCCGCGCGTAGCGCCGACGGCGTCCGGCTGCTGCAGCTGGGCAAGGCGCGTGGCGCGAAGTGGAACAACACGCGACAGCACTTCGGTTTCCAGCGCGTCCTCGACGATCTGCCCGGCGCCGGCTGGTCCATCGTCGGTGACCTGCCAGGAGGAACGAGGCAGCCCTTCTTCACCTGGGGGCGCTATGCGGAGACCTTCCTGGTCGTCGTCGAACCGACAGCAGCCTCGTTGCTCACCGGTCGTCGGCTCGCCAAGCTCGCGGCAACGGCACAGGCGCCACGGGTGCTGGTCATCGCCAACAAGGTGCGCAGCCAGCAGGATGCGCAGGAGGTCGCCGAGCGCACCGGGCTGCCACTGCTCGGTGCGGTGCCGTTCGACCGGGCGGTCGGGGAGGCAGACCGGCTGGGCCGCGCGATCCTCGACCACGACCCTGACGGTCCGACTGCTACGGCGGTACGGTCGCTGGTCAGTGCCCTCAGCCACGAGACGGAGCCAGCATGAAGATCGCGGTTGTCGGCAAGGGCGGGTCGGGCAAGACCACGACCTCCGCCGTCCTCGCCCGCACGTTCGCCCGTGCCGGTCGTACGACCTTGGCACTGGACTGCGACAGCAACCCCAACCTGGGCCTCTCCCTGGGTCTCGGCGAGGAGGCGACGGAGCGCCTGGTCACCGTGCGCGATGCCGTCGACGCCGGCGACGAGGAGCACGCGACCAGCGCCGACGACCTGGTCGAGCGGTTCGGTGCGGACGCACCCGACGGGGTGCGACTGGCGGTCGTCACGGCGATTCAGAACCCCGAACCGGGCTGCCCTTGATGCGGCATCTCACCTGAGCAGTTGCTCGGGCAGCTTGCACGACCCGGCCGCGACGTGATCGCCGACTTCGAGGCCGGTCTCGGAACGGTCCTGCGCCTGGACGGTCACCCGGTCGACGTGGTCCTCATCGTCGTCGAACCCACCGTGAAATCGCTGGAGGTGGGTCGTCGTGCGGCGGAGTCGGTCACTGCTTGCGGCCTCGGCCGCGTGGTCGTCACGGCGAACCGGGTGCGCAGCATCGAGGACGAGGTGCGCGTGCGCGAGGCTTTCCCGGGCCTCGATCCGGTCCTGGTTCCGGACGACCCGGCCATCGTGGACGCCGAACGCCATGGCGTGGCTCCGCTTGACGCGGCGCCGGACTCACCGGGCGTCCGTGCACTTGTCGATCTTGCCGAGAGCATCCTGAGCGTCGGCTGATCCCGCAGACTTCTCGGCCGCGGCTTCGGGACGCGTTCGCCTCCGCCGCCTACCGGCGGTTGTGGGCCGCCCGGACAGTTTCCCAGTGCGGCGACATCGTCAACGCAGTCACGCTGGCCCTGCTGGCATATGACCTGACCGGGTCCGGTTTCGGCGTCAGCTCGGTCGTCGTCGCGGAGATCCTGCCCGTGCTCCTACTGGCGCCGGTCGCCGGTGCACTCGTCGACCGGCTGTCCCGCGTGCGCGTCATGGTGACGGCGGACCTCGGCAGGGCCGGCCTCGTCACCCTGCTCGCCCTCTCGCACCAGCACCTCAGCGTCGTGCTCGGCGTGGCGTTCGGCCTGTCGGTCGGAACCGCCTTCTTCAGCCCAGCAGCTGGGTCGGCGCTTCCGGCGATGGTCGAGGAGTCCGACCTAGTCGCCGCCAACAGCGGCATCTGGACGGCTGCCGTACTCTGCCAGATCGTCCTTGCACCGGCCGCCGGGCTGCTGGTGGTGACCTTCGGGTTCGGCTGGGGCTTCGCGCTCAATACCGTCTCATACCTCGCCAGTGCAGCACTGCTTCGGCGCCTTCGCCTGCCGCGCACGGTCGCGGTACGGCGGCGGCTGTTGTGTGACGCCCTGGAAGGCGCCCGGGTGCTACTGGCAGACCGGCTCCTGCGCGCGATGGCGATCGCCCAGTTGCTGGCGGCGCTGTCAGCCGGAGCCACCAGTGCCCTGCTGGTGCTCTACGCACGTCAGCAGCTGCGCACGTCCGCCTCAGGCTACGGCACGCTGCTCGCGGCCATCGGAGTGGGGGCGTGCCTCGGGCCTCTGCTCGTGCTACGGCACGTACGCAACCCACGCCGTCCGCTCCTGGTGTTCGGTCCGATGGGACTCCGGGGAACCGTCGACCTGCTGCTGGCAGGCACCTCCTGGCTTCCGCTCGCGGCGGCGGGGCTGGTCGGCTACGGCCTCGCCACCTCGACCGGCTCCGTGACGTTCACCTCGTTGCTGCAGGCCCGGACCCCGGATCGGTTCCGAGGACGGGTGCTGGCCACGATGGACCTGCTGTGGCAGACCGGCCGGCTGGCCTCGCTGGCGCTGGGCGCCCTGGTAGCCCAGACGCTCGGCATCAGCGCGGTCTATCTGATCGGCGGCCTGCTGCTGCTGGCTGCCAGCTGCTACGGCGCCATCGCGACTCGGACGATGCCGGCCCGCGCAAGCTGATCAGCCCGCGAGCCGGACCTGCGCGGCCTCCAGCGCAGCCAGCACCTCTGCGAGCGCCTGCTGCACGTCCGGGGCGACCGGCAGCAGTCCCACGGCACCGGACTGGTCCGCGGCGGCAACGGCCGCGTCATGCGGCAACACACCCGCCAGCTCGATGCCCGCTGCTGCCAGTGCATCGCGAAAGAAGGCGACGTCCTCAGGGCCCCGCGCCTTATTGCCGACGGCGAGCACGCCCGGTATCCCCAGCTCTGCTGCCAACGCGGCAGTGCGGGCGGCGGTCAGAACGGACTTGCGGGTCGGCTCACAGACAACCAGCAGCAGGTCCGCGTGCGCGAGGGTGCCACCGGACCGGCTGAGGTGCTCGAGCCCGGCCTCCATGTCGACGAGGGTCAGGTCGACATCCTCGAGCGCGTCAGCAAGCAGGCTGCGGACGGTGGCATGGCCGCCGCACGTGCAGCCGGCGCCTGCCTCGGCGACCTTGATGGCCGAGAGCAACATGGGTCCAGCCGGCGTCGCGCGGCCGTACTCCGCGATCAGTTCGTGAGCCGGCGTCGTACCGCCCGCGCCCATGACGGCCGTGCGCGGCAGCACCGGCACGGCCTCGGTCTCGGCGAGCGAGAGCCCGAGCGAGAGCCCGAGGTTGGGGTTGCTGTCGGTGTCGATCGCCACGACGTGGCGACCCTGCTCGGCGTACGCGCGAGCCAACAGCCCGGACAACGTGGTCTTGCCGACACCTCCCTTACCGACGACACCGAGCTTGAGACGGAGCTGGCGTGCAACGGCTGGCATGTCTGATCCATTCTGTCCGGCGGTACTGGCGCGAATCATCTACCGGAGGCAGACTGCCAGCACAAGGTCGCCGCGTCGACAGCGAGGAGTCACCTGTGGTCGTGCTCTGGGTGATGAGTGCCCTCGGATTACTGGTGGTCGCGCCCGTGGTGGTCGCCCTCGCCAGCTACGTCATTCGGCCCGCTCTGGAGTGCGCCCGCTACGCCGACGACATCTTGGTGCACGGCGTGGGGATCACTGCCGCCGTCGAACCCGTACCCGCGTTGATCACGACCCGGGAGTTGGTGGGCGAGGTGACGACGAATGCCGTCGCCTACGTCACCGCACTTCGTCGCATCGTGGCCAAGGGCTGAGGAGCGGTCATGTCCGCTGCTGCCATCGCTGCCATCGTCGTCACCGGCGTGCTGGTCGCCGCGCTCGCCTTTTACCTGCTGTGGGTCGTCGTCATCCTGCGGCGACTGACGGACACGCTCGGCAAGGTCGTCTTCGGGGTGGCCTCGATCGCGCACCGGGTCGAGCCGGTCACCGGCATCGTCGGTGACCTGAACGCCGACCTGATCGGCGTAGCGGACGCCCTCGAGGTGCTGGCCGCGGACCTGAACCCGCAGGACAAGGCGCAGGCCTCGTGAGCACCCCGAGCACAAGGAGCAGCTGATGGTGCTGGAGTTCCGCTGCACGGACGTGGGGGTGGCGTGCAAGAACGTCGCCAAGGCCGACACTGCTGAGCAGCTGGTGGCAGCGGTTGCCGCCCACGCCAAGCAAAAGCACGGCGTCGCGCTGAACCAGACGCTGGTCGACTACGCGATCACCAAGGTCCGGCCAGCGGGTGGCTGAGCAGGTCACCACACAGCCAGCTCCGGACACCGACGCGACGCTCGCCTCGCTGGGTCCGCTCCTCGATCGGCTCGAGGAGCTGCTCGGCGACATCGAGGGGCTCGACGAGGACGTCCGGAACCGGGTCTTCGAGCTGCTCGACGGCGTGGATGCCGTGCACCGGCTGGCCGTGACGAGACTGGCGAGCTCCCTCGGCGACGGCCTGCGCCTCCTGCGGCGCGACGACGTCGCGGTCGACTGGCTCTTCGAGGCTTATGGCGTCGGCGTCGACGACGTCGATGCTGCATCCGCCGCCCTCGAGCAGGTGCGTCCCTACCTGCACGAGCACGGTGGTGAGGTGGAGGTGCTGGCGGTCCAGCAGGGCGTCGTCCGGGTACGCCTGCTCGGTTCGTGCTCCGGCTGCACGTCAGCGGCCGAGACACTTCGCCACGGCGTGGAGGAAGCACTGCGCGAAAACCTCCCCGGCTTCGTCGCCATGGACGTGGCACCGGACGACGGCGCAGCAGCGCACCCGCCGCCGGCCCAGGTGCTGCTGCAGATCACGCCACGGCCGGCCTGAGCAGTTGGTCCCTCAGCACGCTGTCACGTCATGCAGAGCCAGCAGGCGCAGGACTTCCTGCACGACCTGGGGGACGGCGTTGGCCGTGATCGGCGACAGCCCGTACCGCGGTTCCTCGGTGTTGGTCGTCTGGACGCCGACGACGAAGGTCACCGCCGGCAGCACCCCCAGACCCAGGGCGACCATCAGGGCTCGCGCGGGCGTAGCGAGGTGCATGTCCGCGAGCTCGTCCCGACGTCGGTCGACCGACAAAGTACTGACGTCGAGCACGTCCGGACGCTGTACTACGACGCTGCCCGCGGGGCGACCGAGGTCGACGGCGTCAACGACGAGCAGCACGTCCGCCCCGCACCGCATCAGCTCCTGCACGAGGTGGATGCCACCGATGCCGACCTCGAGCACCCGTACTCCGGCAGGCAGGTGACCGTCGAGCAGCGCCTGCGCAACGGCGGGGCCGACACCGTCGTCGGCCCGCAGCACGTTGCCGAAGCAGGCCACCACCGCGTTCACGCTGAGAGGGTAGGCCGATGACGCAGTCCGAGCAGGGGGTCCTGCTTGCGCGACTGCAGCAGTACCCGGTCGCGCGGTATCCCGTGCAGCACGCGACGACGCAGTTCCATCTCGGCTCGGTGCTGCTGCACGCTGGTGACAGCGCAGCGGCGCTCGACGCGTTGATCACTGCCCGCAACATCTTCAGCGTGGCCGGCATGCGCCTCGAGCAGGCCAAGACCACCGTGCAGCTGGGGGTGGCGCTGCGCACGGCGGGTCGGCTGCATGAGGCGGCCGCCGCTTTCACGGCTGCTGGAGCTGGTCTCGGCACGCTCGACCAGCCCACGGAGCGGGCCGCGGCGTCCTACAACCTCGGGTTGGTCCACCAGGACCAGGGCGACCTGCAGGCGGCACATGTGGCGTGGACCGAAGCGCGGGAGCTGTTCCTCGCTGCGCATTACCCGGCTCAGGCTGCGGCCGCAGCCCGCGATCACGGCGGGTCGTTGCTGACGGCCGGCGAGGCGGACCAAGCAATTCCCTTACTGGAGCTGGCGGCGACCCTCGCTGAGAGCGCCTCGGACCTGTCGGGGTTGGGCGCCGCCGCCAACGTGCTCGGCCTCGCCTATCTCGCCACGGACGACCCGGCCGCTGCTGTCGCCGCGCTGCGCCGGGCGCTCGCCGCCTTCCCGCGCAGCACGCGTCCCGGTGACTACGCCATGGTCAAGGCCAACCTGGCGCTGGCCCATGAGCGAGCCGGGGATGTCCCCCGGGCCCGGTTGGCCGCCGGCCAGTCCGTTGCCGTGGCGAACGCCGCGCCCCTGGTGCGGACCCAGGCGCAACAGGTCCTCGCCCGACTGCTGGCACCAACTGGCGGCGACCTGCTCAGCGTTCTCGATGCCGAGGACCGGGAGCAGTGGGCGGCCGTGATCCGCGAGGAGGTGCTCCGCGTCGCGGACCTGCCCGACCAGGCCGCACAGGCCCTGCTTCGCGCCGTGTTCGACGGGCTGCTCGCCCGCAGCGGCGCCTCCTACGACCTGGCTGAGGCCCTGCTGCAGGTGGTGCTCGAATTGCCGCCTCGGCCCTATGACCTGATGGTGGCGGCGATCGTTGCCGCCGGCGCGGGCCGGAGCGAGCAGGACAGCGACCGGCTGTCGGCGGTCCTCAGCTCGGCGATGGCGAGGTTCGCGATGCCGCAGTGGCAACGCCTTGCGGCCAGCCTGAACGCCGCCGCGGCGGAGGCCGGCCTGCCCGGGCAGTGGCGGTGAGCGACGACCTGGATGCAGACGTCCTGACCGCTGTGCTGGGATCTCGGGCGATCCGCACATATCCGGCGACGCTGTCGACCGAGACCATGACGATGGCGTGGGCGCGCGAGGGGGCGGCCTCAGGATCGGTGGTGGTGGCGAATTACCAGGCCTCGCCGCGCGGACGCGGTGGCCTGCCCTGGCGGGTGCGTCCCGGTGAAGGGCTGGGCTTCACGCTGCTGCAGCGGCCCGAGCTGCCACCCGAACGCGAGGGCTGGCCCTACGTGCCAGCCCTGTTGGGTCTGCACGACGTCGTCGGTGAACCCGGCAGCGGCGTTGTCTGGCCCGACACCGTCACCGACCCGAACGGTGAGGTCCTGGCGAGCCTGGGCGTCTACGTCGAGCTCGGGCCGGGACGCACCGAGTGGGTGACGGTGAATGTCCTCGTCGAGCACACCCGGCCGCCCCGCGGGCAGCTGCTGGGGCGGCTGGTCGACGCTGTCGAGACGCGGCTCGGGCAGGACGCGGAGCAGGTGCTGGCGGACTACCTGCCGCTCTGCATCACGTTGGGCCAGCAGCGCCGGGCCAGACTCATCCCGATGGGGCCAGGAGGTCCGGAGGTGACAGGGGAAGCGGTCGACGTGCTGGCGGACGGAGCCCTGGTGCTGCTGACCGCTCGCGGCAACCGGGTGGCCGTCCCGCCGCACAACCTGGGGCTGCTGGAGGAGCCGGCCGAGCCCGTCGAGGTGCCTGACGTGCTGTTCGGGCAGACCCGATCGCCACGAGGCGGTGCTGGTCCCGTTGACGGGTAGTGCGGACCTGCACACGGCGAGCTCTCGTCGTCGCGGCCTCAGCGGGTGGCGGCTTCGATGGCTTCGAGCCGGTCCAACTCCTCGATCAGCGTCCACCACAGCGCCCAGTCCCGCGGCTCCATCCCCTCACTGCTGTTGCTGCCGGCGATGCACAGCTTGAACCGGTCCCGTACGGCGAAGGTGTGGCCCCATCGGGCTTCCTGGTCGAGCAGGGTCAGTTCGCCGAGCAGCTCCCGTAGCGCTGCCAGCGCGTCGGAGCTCTCCAGCCGGTCCCCGTGCACCAGTGGACGAAGCTCGTCGGCAAGGGCGAGTACCGGTGCGCGCCGCACCTCTGCCCGCACCAGCGCCAGGGCGACCTGGAGGCCCTCGACTGCCGACGCGCTGAGCCCCTCGCCTGATCCGGTGATCTCGGGTTCGACCTCCACGGCCACCGTGCGCGGCGGCAGGAGTCCCAGGGCGGTGGCGATCTCGATGACCAGGTCGGGGTGGACGTAACCGGTGACCGCATCACCTACGGCGGCCTGGACATCTGCGGTCGAGAGCTCCGGTGGCTGCACCCGCCGGCGCTCCACCGTGCCGGGCCGCCGACCGCGCTGCACTGCGCTGATCAGGATCAGCGCCTGCGGTCGCAGGTCCTCCAGCCGCTGCGCTACGGCGACGGCGCCGTAGTGCAGCTCCTCGACCCGGACGCCGTGGCCGAGCTGCTCGCCTTGGAGCTGCTCGATCGCGAGCCGGCCGAGGTCCAGGTCGTGCTGGAACAGTTCGCTGACCCCGCCCACGAGGACGCTGGTGTCAGTCACCGCCGCACGAGCAGGTGTTGACCTCGCGCACGATCTCGCCGTCACCGGTGTGTGCGTGCGTCGTGCACGGCATGCACGGGTCGAAGCTGCGGATCCCGCGCAGCATGTCGATGCTGGTGAACGACGAAGGATCCGACACGTCCTCGATGATCGGCGTGTTCATGACCGCTTCCTCATAGGGCCCGGGCTGACCCCACGGGTCCCGCGGCGAGGCGTTGATGGTCGAGGGGGTGCAGATCTGGTAATTGGTGATCTTGCCCTTGTCCATGACCAGGTGGTGCGTGAGCCAGCCACGCCCGGCGCCCCACCAGCCCACCGCGACCCGCTCGTCCTGCGGGATGGCCTTTTCCAGCTCGTCCGGGGTGAGTGTGGCGACCTTGCGCTCGCCCTGCTTGAACAGGTTGTAGGCCTCGAACAGGCTCTCCAGCCCGACCAGCTGGCTGAACAGGTAGTGGTAGGCCCTCCCGCGGTTGCGCTCGAAGGCATTCCATCGCTCCGGGACGTGCCACTCGACCTCGCGCTCGCCGCGTTCGCCCTTCGGGATGACGAAGCGCATGCTGTGTCCGGTCGAGGACATGTAATTGCTGGACGGCATCTTCTGAGCCAGCGCGGTGACCAGCAGCCGTGAATAACAGCCGGCCTCGACCACCTGCCGATCCCAGCGCGGCGCGCATGCCCAGGTGTACTTGTCCTTCCAGTCACGGGCGCCGGGCTTGGGCAGGGTCCGCTTGTTCCACGGGTGGTACGGCGACAGCGGGTTGCCGAGCGGGTCTGTGGCGAAGCGCGAAGAGGAGGACTCGTCGTAGTAGGAGTGTTCGACGAATTCCTCCCACCCGATGTTGATGTCGGTCAGCCGGGTCGTGACGAGCTTGCCGTCCAGCACGACACCAGGCGTCGACCAGCGCTTCTCGCCCCACTCGTTGCAGTTCTCGTAGGTCGCGTCGTATGCGTAGGGGTCGTCCCAGTAGCCGGGGTCGATGTGGTTGGTCGGCCGGTAACCGACCATCTGGTAGCGGTCGTCGGCCTCGTAGAAGAAGGCCGGGATGTCGTCCCAGACGGCCATCATCCGCTGGGCGTAGTCGAAGATCTTGCCCAGCTTCGAGTGATATTCGTTCAGCGTCTGCAGGGTCAGCGTGGTCGACACACCGCCGGGTACGACGTTCTGCGGGTGCGGGTACTTGCCAGTGAGGATGACGACCATCTCGCGCGACAGCCGGGTGAACTCCAGCCCCTCGCGGTACAGCGCACCGGTGAGCGGGTTGAGCGCGGTCATCAGGTCGGCCATCGTCTTGAAGCCGTGGATGTTGGCGTTGGGACAAGGCCAGCTCTCGGCCTTGGGCCACAGCTCGGGGTTGGAGGACCGGATGACGGACTCGGAGTAGTCCGGCCCGGCCAGCAGGTACAGGTGCAGAGGGTTGTCGTAACCCATCTCCGCGGCTTCGGTCATGTTGCGCACGACCGTGCCCAGGGGCGGCGGCTTGATCCCGAAGGCCTGCTCGATGGCGTACGCCGCGGCGTGCGCGTGCACACCACCGCACACCCCGCAGGCCCGCGACGACACGAAGATGGCGTCCCGCGGGTCGCGGCCCATGAGGATGACCTCGTAGCCGCGGAACAGGGTGGCCTGGGCGTGCGAGTCCAGGTACTCCTTCTTGTCAAGGTCGACGGTCACGTGCACGGCGAGCGCGCCGGCGACCCGTGTCACCGGGTCCATGTTCAGGTCCTTAACGTGCCCGTTGCGCTGCACGAGGCGTTCGATGCGGGCCGTGCGCTGCTGCTCGGTCATCCCGACGTCGGGCTTGGCGATCGTCACGTCGTACGGGTTGGGGATGCCGCCGCGCAACGTGGCCACACCGCCCTCGTCGAACTCGACGGGCAGCGTCTTGAAGCACATGCGCGAACTCCTCGGGGGCCGTGGGTGGGGTCAGGTACGGATGCGCGGACTGCCGCCGCTCGGCGCCTCGTCGGGGCGCTTGCCCCAGACGTCGGCGTCGTTGCGGGAGGTGTCGCTGTAGCGCCGGAGCTTGTCGTAGAACTTGTGACCGACGTCCGCGAGTGGCGACGGTTCGTACTTCTCGCGGGAGAACCCGCTGGGCGCCGCTCCCTGCAGGTCCCAGCGCACCTCGCGGTTGAGGTTGTTGTTGCTGAACTTACGCAGCGGCCGGATGACGCTGCCGACCATCCGGGACACGCTGGTGGAGGCCAGCGAACCCGGTGGTCGCTTGTAGAAAGGCGTGAACTTGTCGGGGAAGCCCGGCATCGTGCAGCCGATGCAGGCACCGCCGGCGTTCATGCAGCCGCCCAGGCCCTTGATGGCGCCCCGGGAGGTGATGTTGCAGTTGACGACGGGTCCCCAACAACCGATCTCCACCAGGCACTCCGGGTCGCCGAACTCGTGCGCGAACGTGCCTTCCTCGTAGTAGGCGCCGCGCACGCACCGGCGGTGGACGGTCTCGCCGAACAGCCAGGCCGGCCGGCCGAGTTCGTCGAACTCGGGCAGCGGCCCGAAGCCCTGAAGGAAGTACAGGACCGCGGCCACCGTCTCGGTGAAGTTGTCGCCGACCGGCGGACAACCCGGGACGTTGACGACCGGCACCCCGAGCACGGAGCGGTAGTCCTTGCCGAGGAAGTCCATCAGGCTCATCGCGCCTGTGGGATTGCCCTCAGCGGCGGGGATGCCGCCCCAGGTCGCGCAGGTGCCGATGGCCAGCATGGCGGACGCGTTGGGCGCGAGGCGGGCGATCCATTCCGTGGACGTCACCGCCCGCAGCTCGCCGTCGGGTCCCCAGGGCTCCTCACCGACGGCCGACCAGTAGCCGCCCGCCTCGTAGGCGACCAGCTCGTCCGCGATCGACCCCTCGAGGATCACGACGTAGGGCGCATCAAGGGTGCCCTGGATCGCTTCCTCCGCCTGCTGGAGGTAATACGGGCCGGACTCCATGTTGAGGACCGTGTGGTGCAAGATCACCCGCGGAATGCCCGGGTGGGAGCCCAGCATCATGCTCTCCACCGAAGGGTTCGTCGCTCCGGTCACGGCAACACTGCAGCCATCGCAGCTCATCCCGGAGAACCAGAACGCGTGCACCTGCTTGAGCGGCCCGAAGTCCATGGAGCCCTGAGCGGCATCACCGGCCAGCATGTGCTCGGTCATCATCCCGGAGGGCATGCCGAACGCCCCGAGATGGCTGGTGTCGTGGAATTGCGTGACTGGACCAAGCGCGTCCAGCAGCTCCTGGGCAGGCGTACGGGCCTTGAGCTGTGGGCTCCTGGTGTTGCGATCCGCCATCTGCTGCTCCCGCTCCGGCAATCCCGTTGTGCAGTGCCTCACATGCGTTCTAGGTGCACCATACACATACCCGGCGGTTCCGGTGTACGTTCGGCATGTCCGGTCCGCACATGCCTTGGAGGGCCTGTGAACGGTTGGGTACTCGGCTACTTCATCGGCGCGGTCGTGGTGGTCATCGTGGTGGTCGCCCTGCTGCTCATGATCCGCGGGGCGCAACGGACGGCGACCAAGGCCGAGGCGATTCTCGCCGGGCTCAACGACACCCGGGACCGCACTCAGGGGCTGTGGCAGCTCGAGGCCACGGTCGGGACGGCTGAGCGCATCGTCGCTGCCGCCACCGCAGCCCGGCTCAGCCTCACGCCCGGTGGTCGATCATGAGCGGCCACGCCTACTGGTTCGTGGCGCTCGGGCTCGGATTGGTCGTCGCTGTGGTGGCAGTCGTCCTGCTCGAGGTCTTCCTGCGCCAGGTCCATCGGATCGAGCGCGGCGCCGGACTGCTCTGGACCGCCGGAAAACAGGTCGCGCGCAACACCGCCACCACCTGGCTGCTGCCGGAGACCTCCGCGCGCCTGGATGCCCTCACCGGGGAAGCGATGCTGCACGTCGCCCTGCTCACGCCGGCCCCAGCCAGCACGACGAGGCACGCAGCCCGATGACCGCGCTCCTGGTCTCCCTCACAATCGTGGAGATCGTGCTGGTCGTCGTCGTCCTGGTGTACTACCTGTGCCGCATCGCGGGCTCGCTCCGCCGGACCTCGACGTTGCTGGGCAAGGTCGCTTTCGGCGTGCGGGCCATCGAGACGCAGACCAATGTCATCGGCCCCTCCGTGCTCGTCGTCAACGAGCAACTCACGGTCATCGCGACCGCCCTGGACGATCTCGCTGCTCTGGCCAACGCGGCGGCGGGTCCCGTGCCCACCAGTCGGCGGCGCTGACGATGGACGAGCTGCACCCCCCGAAGTCCGAGGCGTTGCGATCGATGTACTGGCGCAGCGAAATCCTGCAGGTCATGTACTGGCTGCGCGGCGAAGGTCTGGGTGAGGTGGTAGACGCAACGCTGCTCGAACGCTTCCTCGGCGTCGATGCTTGCGTCGGGGTCGGCTACCTCGACCACATGGTGCTCGACGGCTACCTCGAGCCCGCGCCCGGCGGTTACGTAATGTCCGAATCGGGGCTGGCCGAGGGCAAGACCGAGTTCGCGCTCAGTTTCGCCGACCTCACCCGCCCTACCCACGGTGAGTGCAGCGCCGACTGCTGGTGCCAGAACTCGGTGGAAGAGGCGATCGCCTGCGCTGCCGAGCGCGGCCCGAGGCCAGGATGACCAGCAGCGCCGCCGAGGACTTCGCCATCGGACTGCCACGCAACTATCTGCGACCGTGCCTGCTGCTGCTACTGGCGGAAGGGACCTCGCACGGCTACGAGCTCCTCGACCAGATCAGTACGCTCGGCCTGGAAAAGGTGGACCCGGGTGGTCTCTACCGCTCGTTGCGGGCCATGGATGAAGAGGGCCTCGTACGGTCCTCCTGGGAGCCGTCGGTCTCCGGACCTGCTCGACGGACCTACGAGCTCACCGACGACGGTCGCGAATGGCTGCATGTCGTCGCCGGCACGCTCGGCGACGTCGCGCGGTCCCTCGCCGTCTACCGCCGCCGCTACCAGCAGGTCACCCATGAGCAGCGCGTGCTCCGTTGAGGCTGGCGATCGCGGGTAAGGGCGGCGCCGGGAAGACCACGATCAGCGCCACTCTTTGCCGACTCGCCGCACGCCAAGGGGCAGCGGTCGTCGCAATCGACGCCGACGCCAACCCGAACCTGTCGGCAGCGCTGGGCATCTCGCCCGAGAACGAGGTTGGGTTGCGCGCTGTCTCCCCTTCGCTGGTCTCCCGCCGGATCGGAGGTCGGGGCTTGACGCAGCCCGTCGACGATGTCCTGGCCGATCACGCCCTCGCCGCGCCGGACGGCGTACGCCTGATCGGGATGGGCGCACCGGCCCATGCCGATGAGGGGTGCCTGTGCTCCGCGCACGCCGTTGTGTCATCGCTGCTCGAAGACCTGGGCGGTCCCCAGCGTTACGTCGTCGTCGACATGGAGGCTTCCCCCGAGCACCTCAGCCGTGGGACCGTTCGGCACGTCGACGCGATCTGCCTGGTCGCCGAGCCCTACTACCGGTCGCTGGAGACCGTACGACGCATGAGCGCGCTCGTCGCGGAACTCCCGGTGCAGCGGGTGGCGGTGGTGGCTAACAAGGTGCGCTCCGCAGCTGACGAGCGAGCTATCGCCGAGTTCTGCGAGCGGCACGGGTTGGCTCTGGCCGGCGTGGTGCCGTGGAGCGACGAGGTCGTCGCCGCGGACCGGGCGCGGGTCCCCGTCGTCGACTGGTCAGCGGCGCGGGAGGTGGTTGCCGCCGTGGCCGCGCTGTCCGACGTGCTGAGCGCTTCAGTCTCCCCCCCCGTCGGCTGAGACCCGACCGACGGACAGTGTCGTCACCGCGGTGGAAGAACCGTCATTTCAGCGAGCCGACGCCGTGCGATCACGATGACCGACAGCACCAGGGCGGAAATCGACTCCAGCGCCATGAGGGCCTTCGCCCTGCTCGACAGCAGCATCGTGTCGGTCGGGCTGAAGGCGGTCGAGTTGGTCGTCGAGACGTAGAGGCATTCCACCAGGGTCGGCACCCAGTCGGAGCTCTTGCTCGAGCCCCGGCCCACCTCGACCGCAGTGTTGTCGTTCTCGTCCTGGGAGAAGCAAACATCCGCCGGCGGCACATCCCTGCGCGCCTCCTGGGTCCGGCCGACGGCGCCTTTTCGGTCCAACTGCCAGAACAGCGCGGCCAAGCTGGCCCGGCTCATCAAGACCCCGCCTCCGCTGCACCGCGAGCAGGTCGCGCAGCTCCGCGCTGCCCTCCCCGACGTTTAGGCGGACGAGGCGGTATCGCGATGAGCCGCAAGCAGCGCCACTCCGCCACGGCCAGCACCAAGCCGCCGGGGCAGCCCGACTCGAGTGCCACATCCGGCACCTCGTGGACTCCGCGACGCCTCCCAGCCCTGAGCAGCGAGACCGCGTCGCCGTGCTGCTGCGGCGGTGGACTCGAAGTAACCGCGCAGGTCGCCGCCCCCTGGCAGGAGCGGCCGCTGCTGAGCTGAAAACCGACGAGGCAAGCATCCCACGCCTCCGAGTCGGGTGCCGGCGCTCAGCGGCTGAACGAGCTGGCCAAGCTTCAGCACGTCGAGCGCAGCAGGGCGGTGACGGGTGTGTAGCTCTGCTAAGTGCTGGTAACATCTACCGCTAGGTGATGTGTCAGTCGCCACCTGCATGGGGGACCTCCGGATGGACCTGGACCGCGCCGCCTCGACCGCCAAATCCGGCGCAGGTCTGGACGAGCGGCTCCCTGCGAAGCGGTGCGGCCGGTGAACGGGATCGGGCCGCCGCTGCCGGGCACCAGTGCAGATTGGCTGCTCGGGTGGTGGAGCGGGCTGTCGACCACACAGGTCGCGATCGCGACCGGCCGGCAAGCGGCGTCGTCGCTCGCGGACCTCGGCAGGAGCTTAAGTCTGAGCCGGGAGCGGGTACGACAGCTGGAGGTCGCCAGCAGGCGGTCGCTGTTGGGGGCTCAGCGCCACCACCAACCAGAGCTTCCGGACCGGATGCATGAAGTGCTCAGCAGCGCCGTGGCTGTTCCCGAGAACGTGCTGGGCAACCTTGCTCCCACTCGATGCGTGGTAGCCCGCGACATCTTGTTCGTTTCGCTGGGAGCCGTTCGGCCTTGTACATGGGCAGGAAACCTGCCCCGCTGGTGGTGTCGTGACCCCGAGGCGCTGGCGCAGCGGTTGGTCGGGCTGACCGCTGGAATGCCCATGACGGGCGCCTCGCTGGATGACGCCGTTCTGGCGTCGGCGCTCCCGGAACACCTGCCCGTACAGCATCTGCTGCTCCACAGCCAGAGCCCGATCGTGAGAACGGACGTTGGGTGGGTGCGCCGCGCCTATCTGCTGACCGACACGGTCGCCCTCTACCTAAGGGACTGCGGCGCGCCGCAGTCCCTCGCGACCCTCGGAGCATGCGGGTCGACCCCGGAGGCGACCCTGCGAAAGGCGCTGCTCCGCGACGACCGCTTCGTGTACTCGCGGCCGCGCCAGTTATGGGCCCTGCGAGAGTGGCATCCGGAACTCGCGAGCCGCTATCAGAACGCCGGCGATGCACTCGTCGACGTCCTGCGCGACCGTGGTCCATTGGCTTGCGAGGCTCTGGTGTTCGAGACGCAACGCCGGTATCCGGTCACTCCGGCACGGCTCCGTCAGTCGCTCAGCAGCAGCCGCATCGGCCTGCACCCCGACGGCCGGTACGACCTCGTGGAGCGAGGGGCGGCGATTCAGAGCGACGCCGAGCCGAGTCGGCCCGGCAGCATCAGATGGGCGGACGACGGCTCGGTGCTGGAGGTGGCGCTCGTGACCACGGCCGCGGTCCTCAGTGGGGCCGTCGTGGCCGTCCCTCGCTGGCTCACCTGGCAGCTGGGGCTCCGGACGCCGCCCGCTCAGCACGACTTCGCACTGACCAGCAGTGACACTCTGGTCGTGCGCCGCACGATCCGAGGCTCTTCGGTGTCCAGTCTCAGAGGTGTCGCGCAGGAGCTGCAGGTGCGGCTCGGTTGTGTTCTGCTCCTGTCCCTGGACCCTCGGTCGGGGCGCGCCTCAGTTCGGCACGCCTGTCACCAACCGGCGCGGACGCAGTTGCCCGATCTGAAGTGCCAAGCGGCTTCCGAGGAGGGCGGAGCGTGCCTATGTGGGGCATGATCGCCTGCCATAGTCAGCATCGCGCTCGAGCAGGTGACGAAGCGGTACCCCGGCGATGTCCTGGCTGTTCAGGCGGTCGACCTGGCGATCGCCGACGGTGAGCTAGTGGGGCCGTCGGGATGCGGTAATCCACCATCCTGCGCCTGATCGCCGGCTTGGAACGGCCCACCGAAGGGGACGTCCGGATCGGGGAGCGGGTGGTGAACGAGCTGGCCCCTGGGACCGCAAGATGGCCATGGTGTTCCAGGACTACGCGCTCTACCCGCACCACAACCCATACGGCAACATCGCCTTCACGCTCAAGCCCACCGTGAAGTCAAAGGCCGATCTTGATCGACGGGTCCGCACGGCGGTGCCGAGCAGCTGCAGGTGACCGCGATATCCCAGTAGGTGCAGTGCGCACCTAGTGACGTAACGGACACTGGGGAGGACAGTGACCCGGCTGCGCCACCCCGGCGGCAGCAGGCAGGAGCCGTCATGAGCGCCCTCGACACCCGCACCGTCACGCAGTCTCCCGTCGTCCAAGGCAGCATCGAGCCGATGTCGTCGCGGCTGCGCCGGGCCGTTCCGCTGCTCGTCGGCGCCGCCCTAGTGCTGCTGCTGCTGAAGCCGATCGGAAGCCTGCCGCTGCAGGGCTGGGTGCCGGTGCTCATCGGCCTGAGCTACGCCGCCTCCGGTCTGCTGTCCGGACGCCGCGGCGTCCTGCTGGCCCCCGGGGTCATCATCGCGGCCTGGGGCGTCGCCCCGCTCAGCGCCCTGCACGGCCACACCTTCCCGGGCATGTTCTACCTCTGCCTCGGCACCGGCCTGCTGATCGCGGCCCTGCTCGCGCAGTACGGCTTCTCCCGGATCACCCCGATGAGCCTGGCGCTGCCGGTGCTGTTCATCGGCGGCACCATGACCGTCGCCGAGCACGCGGGCACGGCGTTGACGACGGGGTTGGCGGTGCTGCTCGCCGTTTACGGGCTGGCGCAGCTCCGACCGGTACCCGCCGAGCCGGCCAGCGGGGGCGGCGTACCGGTAAGGACGTAGCCTCGCCTGCTTCGCTGCGCCGCCCGGCGACCAGTTCACCTGCGGCCTTCCAGTGCGGACTCCCGTCCGCGCGGGGGCTTGCATGAACCGGGTGATGCTCCACTCGGGTCGTCTGGAACTGATGGAGGGTCGCTCGACGACGTTGCGGCCGCGGTAGGCCTGCCGGTCGTAGGTGACTGGACGGCCACCGGCTGCGACGCGACCCGCTCGTCGTTATCGACCCCGCGGTCGCCGACGGCGTTCGAGCAGAGCGCAGAGCTGCGCGAGCAGCTCGGGTTCGGCGTCGGCGGCTTCCGGGCGGGGCAACAGCTGCAGCAGGAGCTGGTAGTAGCGGGTCTCGGTGAGCCCGAGCTCGTCATGGACCCGGCTGCTGACCGAGCCCTGCAGGTGATGAGCGCGGGCGAACGACAGCACCGCCCGGTCCCGCCCGTCCAGGCACAACGGCAGCAACGACAGCTGCCCGGGCACGCTGCGCCGGATCACGACGGCGGCCCTTGCTGCTCCACGGACCGGCCCAGCTCGGCGTCCCATTCCAGCCGGTGGGTGATCTGCTCGCCCGTCCGGACCTGCAGCCCCTCCCCCACCGGCCCGCCCGGCACGGCCGCGCGCTCACCGCGCGCCCGAGCAAGCGCAGTCAGGGCGGCGCGCTGCGTGCCGTGCGCGCTCAGCACGACCACCGCCTCGCCACCATCACGCCCGCCCGCGCCGCTGCCGTCCCCGCCGGCGACGTCCACCACGTACTAGCGCGGCCGCGGCTGGGCAGCAGCTCGACGGGCCGGGTAGGCCCCCGCTGCAGCGGCAATCAGCGGCGCGGGCGCCTGGGCTAATGCCTTCCGCCCCGACGCGTCCGCGCCGCCGGTCCCCAACGAACCCCTCGATGCGGACGCCTCCACCAAGGGAGGACGCCGACGGCTGGTGCCCTCGGCCGCAGCCGCAGCCGGCGACTGCCGCATGCCAGGCCCCCGAGCCCCCGGCCCAGGAGTCCCCGGCTGAGAGCCGGCCGCGACAGCGGCTTGGGGTCGTGTCCTTGCTCAGGGCGCGGTAGATCGAGGTGCGGCTCACGCCCAGCACGGCGCCGGTCTGCTCCACCGTCAGCTCCCGCGCATCATACATCCCGCGGGCCTGCCGAACCTGCTCCGCAGTCAGCTTCGACGGCCGCCCCCCGACCTGGCCGCGGGCTCGCGCCGCGGTCAGCCCAGCCACCGTTCGGTCCCGGATGATCTCCCGCTCGAACTGCGCTAGCGTCCCGAACAGATGGAACACCAAACGGCCCCCGGCGGTCGTGGTGTCGATGCTCTCCCGCAACGACCGGAACCCCACCCCACACTCGTCCAGCCCAGTGAGCACCTCGATCAGGTGCCGCAACGACCGGCCAAGCCGGTCCAGCCGCCACACCACCAGGGTGTCCCCAGGCCGCAGCTGCTCAAGAACTGCATCCAGCTGCGGCCGCCGGTCCAACGCCCCCGACGCAAGATCGTTCCAGACCCGCCAGCAGCCGGCCGCGGTCAACTCGTCGACCTGCAGGTCCGGGTTCTGCTCCGCGGTCGACACCGCGCGCGTACCCCAACAGATGCCCCACCAGCCAAACGTACCAATAACCTTGTGACACGGTTGGCACGACACGTTGTTTCCCGACGCGGGTTACGCTACAGCAAATCGAGCTATGGAAGCATGCGGACAAGCTGTGACCTTCAGCGGTAAGTGGCACGGTTCTTGCAGCGCTACATGGCGCGGTCGGCAGCCGGCACGGCGGTAACGATCATGTCCGGTGCCGCAGCCCAGCGGGAAAGGGTTGGCCCGGCGTCGACTC